>Ga0315277_10002986_pt1 | contig 23239 bp, 43 predicted proteins | sample YL17G05_15_MG_FD_203695 | JGI IMG/M metagenome (GOLD analysis project Ga0315277, IMG submission 203695) | Sediment microbial communities from Yellowstone Lake, YNP, Wyoming, USA - YL17G05_15 | ecosystem: Environmental > Aquatic > Freshwater > Lake > Sediment | place: USA: Wyoming | collected...
GTGCAATCATTTCACCTTTTTTAATCTTTTTTTTAAATCAGGATAATAACTCGGCATATCTTCTTCTATTTCTTCTAATGATAGATTTTTTATATCATCTCTAAAATCAAAATCACTAAATTTATTATCATCAAACCACTCTAAAGCAACTTTTAGTTGTTTTTGGGTTAATTTATTTTTGTGCATTCATTTCAACTTCTTTAATTTTTTTAAATATTCTTTCGCATTATTTTTGGATTTAAATCTTATATTAGATGCTAAACTACCATCTGAAAAATATACTTGCCATCTTTTATCCTTTTTTCCAATAGATTTAACTACAAAGTGCATATTATTTCACCTTCTTTCCACAGGCATAAAGTGGATTTTTCATTACACACCCACCTTCTTTTCTCCAGTCCCATAACATTAGTGTTGATTCTTCCACTGGTTCGGTTCTCGCATATAGCAAATCTTCCTTGACGAAATCACTGTTGTATTTGTTGACCAATTCCATCAATCTGTTTCCTATAAAATCGCTTTCTGTGTCCAAGAATTCCACTTGGATTATACTGTTAATCTCATCTCCGAACTTCTTCTTGTCTGTCCACCTTCCTGTTGCCCCCCATCTTGTATGGTCTTTCAGGAACTTGAAAAACTTGTTCTTCGGTTGCTTGATTAATATTGACAGCACTTCATGGTCTTTTGCTTGTTCACCTCTGTAGTATCTCACGTTATACAATAAATCTAAAATCTCTTTCTGCATCTCTCTCTGTTTAGGGTCTTCAGCAAGTTTATGGACTCCCCACTTTCCAGTTGTTCTTGTGAATGGGTATCCACTTTTTTTCACTTTTCTATGAACCATTTATCTCACCATTTAAAATATGCCAGTGCTTCACCTACAAGCATCATACCATGCTCTTTCTTTTGAACTATCTCTGCATGGACTGGTTTTTTATCTTTTGAAAATATTATTTTATATCCCCCATCTATTTTCATTAAAGAAACACTGTCTCTCTCTCTTGTAAAATTAACATTATCTTTCCAAAATTCCCTTTCCCATCCATACAACTCCCCTATTTTAACAAGTTTTTCTATTGTTTGTTTCTTTTTTCCAAATAGATGAACCATTAACCACTCACCTTTCTTGCGACAGATTTAATCTCGCTTATGTAAACATCACCTAATTCTCCTTGTGGTGTGAATGGAGATTTCACTTTGCAGAACCATCTCGCAAACTGATTCTTCGCTTCTCCTTCTGGTTTCTGGTATTTTCTATACACTTCCCATCTCCAACTTCCATCTGGAGTTTCCCAAACTTCTATGGGTATATTTTGTTTTAACCTAACATCTGTTGACAATGATTTTCCTTTGTGAACCATTATACTCTCGCCTCATTCCATTCCCAAAACTTTTCCAATTTATTTTCTCTTTTTTCTGCCTTTAAATTATATTTTCTTAATGTTTTTGATAATTTTATCATATTTTCTTTATTCTGTGAAGATTTAGAATATTTATCCAAAATTTTAGATAATGTCATCTGGTCTTGTTTACTTTCTGTATCCATTTTTTTCATTAATTTTTTAAAATTATCTTGTTTGTGAACCATATTAATCATCTTTTTTTAACATGATATTTTGAGTGTTCGTAAATAACCCTCTTTGGTTTGGTGGTTTCAGTTATTTTTACTATTGAATCGCATAAGATTCCTATTCCACCAAAAGACCTTGATGTTTGAATTAAAAGTGGAATTTTAATTTCACCTGTTGACCTTCCTATTTTTCCAGTGACATCGTAAACATCTCCCCAATCTTCTCCTGTCTTTGAATTTCCCCAATGAAATCTAACTCTTTTTTGTTCTTGCCTTAAATTTTCAAGAAGTTGTGCCATTTGTGGGTCGCAATCATAGTAAGTTCCATTTAAAATTAGATATTCCTTCCCATGTTTTTTGACTTTATTAAATTTGTGACTCATATCAATTCACCCTCTGTTCCTGCCATTTTCATAAATTGTTCTTTAGCAGTTTTTTCATCTTTTCCAAAAGAACCCAAATCCCTTGAACTAAATTTAATATACCATTTGTTATCTTTCACTGTTGAAAACAAACTCATTGTTGCACCAGTATAAACATTTTGGACAGTTGAATGTATTTTAAATTCTTGGTCTGGAATTAAATTCTCTATTTCTTCCCTTTCAAATCTTTGTGACTCTTCATCTGCGATAAATTTCATTCCTTTTGCAAGTCTGTGAACCATTATCTACTCAACTCCATACCATCTCTGAATGGCATTTTTTTTCCTTTATATTCAACAAACCAATCTCCTTTTTTTTGCCAAACACCTAAATCACCTAAATTAAATTCTCTTGCAACTTGATTCATTCTTTTCTTAGTTGTTGCTGTTTTCCAACCACCACTATCAAGAATAATTTTTTCTGGATTGAATGAAACAACTGGAGTGCTGTGATAATAAACTTTAGTTAAATCATCTTCAAACTCTACACTTGTAGCAACTTTCCTATTAAATTTATGCCTGACATGAACCATATTTACCAATGCCCCATTTCTTTAAGTTCTTCGATTAAATCTTTCTGCTCTTTTTTTGACATTTTATTAAAATTTTTTTCAGATAAACCTAACTCTTTCAAACCTTCTTTATTCCAATCTGAAAGTAAATATTTTGTTCTGTGAACCATTTACCCACTTCCTAACCTGTAACTTCCATATTTGTAAGCAGTAGTAATTTTTCCACTTTCATTTAATCTCACTTTTGCCCAGTCTGGATTATCCTTGTCTATCTCAACTATGACCCCTCTTCCATCCTGAAAATCTAAATTTGTTCCAGCAGATATTTCTTCTCCGACTTTCCAATGACCTTCCCAATAATCTCTTGCTTCTTTTTTAAGCGAAACTACTCTGTGCAATCCCATGTGCTTTGGGTTTTTCCACTTTAATTTTTCCCAACCGACATCTCTTGCTATATAGAAGTCACCATTCTTCTGGATAATATCACCTATCGACATTGAAGTATGACTCAACTCATGGTCTCTAATCCAATCCTGCATCTCTTTACTGCTAAGTTTGTGATGTGATTTTCCAATATTATAATCTTCCCAAATTTGTTCCAATTCCTTCTCCTCAGTTTCTACTGGGAGTTTTGCATAATCTTTCTCGAAGTCTTCTTTTGTTGGTGTCTTACCTTCTACCATGTAGTCCATTGACTTAACATCTTTCCAATAATAGACTTTAGATTTTTTTCGTGTGTGTGTCATTTATCTCACCTTAACTCCATAATCGCTTAAACTATCTATCAAAAATCTTAAATCTTTTTTATGATTTTTGCTATCAACTTCTATTAGTTTGAGTTCATTTATTAGTTTTCCCAAACTCATTTTGTATGGTTTTGGTTTGTATGTGTGTGTCATTTATTTCACCTTTTTAGCAAATGTTGGATGTCTTGAAATGAATTCTTGAAACCTGTAATAACCTTTAGAATTTTTGACATTAACATCCATGAGATTTTTTGATAATTTCTTTTTTTCTGCCTTCTCAAATTCTGATTTTGTCAGCAGATAATTACCTTGAGGATAGTCTAACCAATAATAAGGTTTGCCCATGAAACTTGTTTTTTTAACTTCTGATATTATGTGCAATCATTTCACCACATAATGTATTTTTTCAATAGTTACTATTTTTTTATTCCCAACAATTTCTTTTCTTTCTAATGCTCTTTTTTTTGCTTTTGTTAATGATGTAGATGAACCTGCTACTTTTTCACCTTCTTCATCTTCCTCAATGACAAACCAAAGATTTGAATTAGCTGATTCGCTTACTTTATATTTTTTGTGCAATTATTTCACCATTTTTCTTCTTTTAATTTCCTTTAACAATGAAATTCTATCCAATACTTCATCATATCTTTTACTACCAACCTTATAGTGACTTAATTTTGCCTTTTCTTCTCTCATGTGTTGGTCAATTTCCTTTTTTGGTATTTTATATTTTTTGTGCAATCATTTCACCCATCATAATATTTCTTTAAATCTGCTTTGGTTGGATTTCTTTTTATAACTGTTTCTCTATGCCATCCACCTTCTTTGTGTTCTGTCCCAACTAAGTTATGTTCTTTAAATTTTTTGTCATCTGCCATATCCCAGTAATCTGATGGATTCGCAGAATACTCCCCATAATCTTCTCCTTTCAGGAGAACTAATTTAACATTTGTAAATTTTTTTGCTTTGTGAACCATTATTCAACACCTATAAATCCACTTTCAAATGGACTTTCTTCTTTAACATAAGTGGTTATTCCACCTGCATTTTCTACATCTAAACCTTTTACTACTTTTCTTCCTCTAAAATCTTTTAAAAATTCTCTCAATTTTGGTAATGCTCTTGATGGTGCGTTAATTCCGATATAACCAAGAAATCCTTTATCTTTACCTTTTCCACCCATACATTCTACTGTTATCCTTATGCCATCTTTGTTTGCGAATGTTGGTAAATATTCCTTAAATCTTTCATAACCAAATTTTTGACCATAAGTAACATTTTCATAATATACATCAGTTGTTTTCTTCGCTGAAACTTTCTTGAAACCATATTTTTTAAGAACTTTCAGGAAATCTTCATCTGACTTTACTTGGGTTAAATCAAATCCCCATGCTATCTTATCTTCTGTTGATTTTTTATGAAATTTATGACCCATATTTTATTTCGCCCTCTTACCTTCTTTATAACCTCTGACATATTCTGGTGCAAGACCTTTTTCTTTACTCATTGGTTGCCCAGATTTTCCCTGAAATAAACCATAAGCGAAAGCCAATGGGTCTGGGGATTTTATTTTTGATAAATCTATTGCCATTGATTTTTCTACTTTCCCTTCTGGCGTTAAGATTCCGAATTTAGTTTTATGAGTCATACTAATCTTATTATAAATTAGAATTACAAATATTTAAATATTTTCAAAAAATTTAAAAAAAAGGAAAATTTTATTCTTCGTCTTCTGTCTCTTCTTCTGTTGTCGTTTCTTCCTCTTCCTTATCGTCTTCAGGCATGTTTTCACCTCTTCAACGCAGATTTAGTCAAAATATCATTAAATGTATTTACCATTTCCATTTAAATGTTTTAATGTTGAAAGTTTAACACCCTTTAAAAACTGACTCTTATATACCAAGAAAACCCCTAAAAGAGGGGTATTTTTTACCCTCAGTAACCTATTTAAACTTACGTATTCATAGTAAACGTTGTATTCAAATAATGGGGATGATAAAATGAGTAAAGGAAAACAGCAAATTGAAGTTTGTCCCAAATGTGGGAAAAATCCTAAACTTCCTAAGATTGCCTACTGCAAGGATTGTAAAAAACTTTATGATAGGCAAAGATACGAAGTGAGGACAGGACACAAGAACAACGTTACATCACAGCAAATTCAAGTTGCACAAAAAGTGAAAAAAGTGAAAGTAATTCAACCTCAGACCCAAGTTGTAGTTCAGCAACCTTCTGCTATAATTCAGCAAACTGAACTTGAAGTTGGTGATGTTAAATACAAGGCTTGTTATATTGAACCACCAATCGAAAAACCCTTGTTCTATGATGTTGACAGAAATCTTTCGACAATCGAAAGGATTCTTGAAAACAATGATACCACTGCTCTTTTGTTCAAAGGTGAAGCAGGAACAGGTAAGACAACTCTTATCAAATATCTTCAGTGGAAATATAAAAAACCTGTCATAAGAATAAACGTGACAGTAAACACTGAGGCACAAGATTTGAAGGGTAAGTATGTAATCAGAAGAGATGAGAAGGGTCAGATAATTACTGAGTGGGTTGATGGTCTGATAACCACAGCATTGAGAAATGATTGTTGGTTGCAGATAGAAGAAGTGAACTTCATGCAGAGAGAACACCAGTCAATATTCTACTCTTTGCTCGATGAGAGAAGGGAAATCGTTCTCGAAGATAAGGGTGGAGAGATTGTAAGAAATCCTAACTTGGTTGTTTTCTTGACTATGAATCCACTTGCATTCATCAAACCATTGATACCAGCACTCAAGTCAAGGATAGACGCAGAATTTTATTTCAGTCATCCAAAAGAGATAAGGCAAAAAATGATTTTGATGAAAAAGCATGATGTCCCAGAAAAATTAGCAGAGCAAATTGCAAAGACAATAGGTTTGATAAGAGAGAGATACGAGAAATTGCAAATATCTTCAAGAGAAGCAGAGTCTTGGGTCAAATTACTCAAGATAAAAAACAATGGATACATTCAAGAAAAAGCGATAGTATTAACTTCATTCAAACACTCTATCGCATTGAAACTTTCGGATGATGAGACTGTCAGAAGTGGATTGATGGCAGTTGCAGAAGCAGTGATGGAAGGAAAATTAGGGTATGAAGAGATTTTAAAAGAGAGTAAAGAAGAAGAAAAGGAAAGTGAGGATGCATGATTGACAAATACAAACTTGAACAAATGAAGACTGTCATAGATAATGTAGTCCGAGATATAAGGGAAGATAGCCAGATTGATGTATTGTCAATCCTCACCCAGACTTTGACCAAGAAAGGAAATGTCAGGGTCATTTTTGGGAGTAAGACTCCTTATTCCAACATTAAATCTAATCAAATATTCTTGCCCAGACAAATATTTCCTTCGGATTCTTTTGTTGATTGGATTCTCAAAAAGGGTATATCCTTACATGAGGCTTTCCACATTCTGTTTACTGGTAATGCGAGAAAAAATGTCAAAAAATTAAGACCTGATTCAGGTTATGTTTATTTTGATTGGAATTTGTTTAAGATGTGTTTGAATTCCATCGAAGATGTGAGGATAGAATTTCTCGGTATGAATTTATATAAAGGTTGTCCAGAACTTCTCGGTTTTAGCCTCTCATTTTTCCACAAGTTGGCACTCATAGAAAGAGACAGAATGATTAGTGATGTTTTGTATTCATTGAGTCTTGAGTTGAGAGGATTCAAAACACTTTATCCAGACAGGGAATTAATGGAAAAGTTGATTAAGGTTTCAAAGGATGTGATACACCAAGACTTTGAGGGTTGTGTTAAGATAGCACTCGATATTTATGATATTTTGATTAAAGATTTGCCGAGTCAAGAAAAAAGTGAAATGAATTCAGCAAGAAGTAATAAGAGTGATAATGGTATTGGAAAGACTCAAGACCAAGAGTTTGACTTCAGTGGTAGAAAAGATAAAACAAAATTATCTAAGGAAGAAACGAAAAAAATTGAGAAAGAATTTGAAGAATTCAAAAAAGAATTTGAAGAGATGTTAGATGATGATTCCGACTCCGATACAGAAGATGAACAAGAATCAGACGAAGAAAGTGAAGAGAAAAGTGGAGAAAGTGAACAAAGTGAAGAGGAAAATGAGGATGGGGAAGATGATGATGCTTCTGGAGACAGTTCCATAAGTCGCCCACTTGATGAACTCATGAAGTCAGAAGATAAGATAGATAAATTTGTCAAGATTATCAAGGAAAAATTCAAGGATGAATACACTTCTCAAGAAAAGATTGAAAGACAAATAAGAATGAAAGCAGGGGATGAATCAGAAAAATTAGAGAAGGAATTTATGGATTCTGATGGTGCTGGTCTGGGTTTGTGTATACCAAAAAAAGGTTATGAAAGCAAATTCAATATAAACAGGGCTAATTCTACTGCCGACATGATTTCGCAAGAATTAAAAAACAGGATAATAATAGGAAGGACATTAGTAGGAGACCAGACAAATGGTAAGTTAAAATTGAAGAGTGCAGTCAGAAGTTTTGTCAAATATAACATTGATGGTGAATTTGATAATCATATTTATGAGAAGGAACTTATCGAGACACCAGAACACTCAGTTATATTGATGATAGATTGTTCTGGAAGTATGGGGCAAATGGATTGTGTTTATGATAAGATAGGAAATGTTATTAATGGTAAACAAAAGTTATCCAATGCAAAAGAAACAACTTATATTTTAGGTAAGGTCTTCGAGACTCTCGGTGTGAAGTTTGCAATAAGGGGGTTCGAGGGTTACGTTGATTTTCTTGTCAAAAAATGGGATGATGAACTTGATGTTAGAAGAATCAATGGATTGATGGCAGGTGGTGGAACTCCAACTGCACAGGCGACTGATGTTGCGATAAAAAAAATGGAAGAAGTAGAAGATGAATTGAAAATAATATTCACAATCACAGATGGTGTTGCAGATAAAATTATTGCTACAGAAGAATCAGTGAAATTAGCGAGAGAAAAGGGTATTCATATTTTTGGTATATTTTATGGTCAGGATAATGCAACTTATGAAACTTACTTCAAGAACATCTATGGTAAGGATAATTTTATCATGGCTAAAGATGGTGAAGAATTGAAAGAAGGAGTTGTCAAACTCTATGAAAAAGTTTTGAAAAAAGCAAGTTATGGTTTTAATGGTAGTGGATAAGATGCATAGAATAAAAGAAATAATTGAATTTGATGAGAATGGAATGATTAAAAACAGAGTCAAGATGTTGAAGGTTAAATCGAAGGTGAAAGAAGATGAAGAAAAAGAAGGTTGATGTTAAACAAAATTTGTTGCCACTTGCATTCAGAATAAGCGAGGGAATGCTGGAAGAGGCTAACAAGTTGAAGGAACAGATTAACAAACAATCACCAAGTTATATACCAAAAATCGAGAAATCAGATTTTTACAGGATTGTCTTCATGAAAGGTCTTGAACAATTAAAGAAAAGTATGGTTGTTGGCGATATGAGATGCGAGAAATGTGGAAAGAGAATAGCAGTCACAGTGCCGAGACATTTAAGGGAGAGATTAGAAGTTTGCACTTGTAAAAAAGAGGCGAAATAAATGACAGAACTATCAAAAGAGCAACAAGAAGTTTATGATAGTATTCCTAAATGGATTTTTCAACTACCACCTGAAGAATTTGCAAAAGAGTTTACTACTTGGATGATGTTACATCCCAACATTAAAAGATTATCGAAAGGTAATCAACAAGTAGAAAGTATAGTAAAAGATGTTACTGAAAAAGCAATTAATGAACACTTTGTGAGAGATGGTGAGAAATAATGGAATGGATGCCAAAAAATGAAGATATTGAATGGACAAGAAACCTAATCAGAGTTTTGAAGATAGGTGGGATTTGGTCAACCAGTTATGCAATTTTTAAAAAATTGTCAAACGATGAGTTTGAATTGGTTGAAAAAAATGAAGGTTTATCAGAAGATTATTTAGAAGAAGAAATCAAAAAAGTGGAAATTTGTTTGAATCATCTTGGATTCAAATTAAAAAGGTGCTAAAAAATGACGCTAATAAAGAAAATTATGAATAGACTCAAACAGGGAATACAAGACCTTGAAAAAAATAATCACAATAGATTATGCTCTACAGATTGTGATGGTTGTGCGAGATTGAAACTTTATTATGAATTATTAGACGAGTTCAAGGGATTTGCTAAGGAAAATTTGGATGAGATAAAATATAATTTGATGGGTTTAGCCAAAAAAAAATTAGAAGTAAGAAAAAACAGAGAGTTATTAAAATTTGTAGAAGACCTTCAGGAGATGGTGAAATAATGAGTATAATAATCAAAGATGAAATAGTAAAATCCAAAGAAGGACAGCCTAATTTAAGAAAGATAATATTAGATATACCATTTGGTGTGATAACATATTTCTTAAAAAAAGACAATTCAGTAAGTTGTTATAGTGATTTGAGTTCTATACAATCAGTTGTTTGTTTTTGGACTAAAGTTTTTATTACATCGGCAGATTTCTACAGGGATGGGAATAAAACGGTAGTGATATTTTATCCTTATGACAATATGGGATGGTTGGCTAAAAAAACTAAGAGAGATTATATTAAAGAAATGGATGCTTGTGCTAAATGGATTATTAAGTTTGCTGAAAAAGTGAAAAAATTGAGGGTGGTGAAATGAAATTAATTTTATATCATGGAACATCAGAAGAAAACGCAAAACAAATAGAGAAAGAAGGGTTTGTCAGCGATAAAAAATATAATTGGAAGGTCAAGAGTAAGAATGGGTTTGTTTATTTGAGTTCTGCCTATGCACCTTTTTATTGCATGAAATCAACGAAAGGAGACAAGTTTGCTCTGGTGAAAGTTGAAGTTGACAGCAATGATTGTTATCCAGAAGATGATTTCTTGATGCTCATTGTTAAGAATCAAAAGGCTAAAACGCCAGATGACATAAAGTTATCGGTATCTTATACACAAGAAGAATTGAACAAAGTGAATATGGAAGACTACAAAAATTTTTGGGTAAGTAGTTTAACATATATGGGAAATGTTGCAGTAAAACCTGAAAAAATTAAAGTGTTAGGTGTGAAATATTTTGATGGAAAACATCTGTTATGGAAATGCGACCCTGTTATTTGTCCAACTAATTTTAAGATTATGGGTGATTATTACAAGAAATTAACAGAATGGATTTTTGATGGAAAAGATATTATGAAATTTAAATCAGATTTTGACATGATGATAGAAAAAAAGGTGAATGAATATGGTAAGATTACAAGAAAATAAAAACAGATGGTTCATAACAATACCAAAAGAGATAGTTCAATTTAAGAAATGGAAAAAATTTCAAGAATTGATTCTTATGATGGATTTTGATGGTAATGTTCAGATAAGAGAAATAAAATAAGGTGAATAAAATGAAAAATAAATTAGAGACAATGGAAAAAATTTCAGATTTTCATATCAATTTTGCGAAGAATATTATGCTTGAAAGTGGTAGGCTTACCCCAATGATTGCTTTCATGAAAGACAAAAAACTTTTAAGCCAAGTTTTAGTTGGTGCAGTAGGAAGAGAGGAAATAAAAGTGATTCTTGAATTGACAAAAGCCCAGAACCCAGAGTGGTTTGTCGTCATGCACGAGGCATACATGAAACAGTTTGACATAAGAAAAGTGAACCCAGATATTACCAAGACGATGCAACATGGCGATATTAAAAGGGAATTCGAGATGGGGTTCGATGATGTGAAAGAATGTGTAGTGGTCAATACTTACATGGGTGACAAGCAACTCTTTTCATACGTTCCTATTGAGAAAAAAGATGGTAAAATAATTGGTTTTGGGAAACCTTTGAAGACAAAAAATGCTGAGGGATTTTTGACATGAGTTGGTGAGATAAATGAAACAAATAAAATCAATAAAACAATTAATAGAAGAGTTAATTGGTGGTTATTGGGAAGATTATGATTTTATTAATCGACAACATCTTTTAGCAATTTTAAGGGATGAAGAAAAATTTAATGAAAAATGTTGGAATGGTTTTCCAATGGGAATTATGATTAGTGAATTTCCAGAATGTATTGAAAAACAAGTATCTAAAAAATTAAAGGTTACAAACACCAAGACTGGAAAAGTCTGGATACAAGAAAACCAACAACATAGCTGGGATGAGTTAGCGATAGAGATAGTGAAAAGTCTTGAAAGGTCTGGTCTTGTTTATTGCGACATAGAATGTCTTGTGCAATCTAACGATGGGACTTGGTATATCCTCGATGAGTGTAGTCATTGGGAATACATTCCAGAATGGTATAAAGTGGAAAAAGTTTAATTCTCTTTTCTATATATTTTTTAGTTCAAAAATAAGTATAAATATTTATTTAATCAAAAATAGTATTGGTGATACAACTATGAGATTAATGGGAGAAGGTAAAAACAAATCAAGAGTTGGTGTATCCATCTGGGATAGACAGCATAATAAAACAAAAGATGGAAGAAAATCAATAACTTTTACTGTCGAAGATACTACGATGGAAGAGATGGAAAATTTTATAAAGGATGCTATCAGAAAAGCACCCTGATTTTCTCTTTTTCTTCAAATAGTTAAGTTTTTAAAGTTGAACTTTAAAAATATAACCATGAAAATACACATCGAATTGGATACTTCTACCGATAGTGATGAAAAGATTAGTTCTGTTCTTGATTTTTTAAAGGGAGAAAAAAGAGAGTTTCAACCACCAACAATAAGGGGCAGAATGCCACCATTTGGGGTTGTTCCGAGTAAAACACCCATCCTTGATAAAAAAGATTTAAGTGATTTATTCTCTAAAATAAAAGATGGGGTAAAAGAAGCAGACAAACTAAAGGGTTCAAGAAGACCGAGAAGTTATTCTTATCAACTCAAAAGAGATATAATCAGTTATGTTAAAGCGTATAAGAGTATGCATCCAGAAGTTACGATGCAAAAAATAGGGCAAAGCATAAATGTCGATTATACTACTTTTGCTGATTGGTTGAAAGGCAAAAATCTTGGTGGTGTAGGTCAAAAAAAAAATAAAAAAATTGGTTATGGTAAAAAAAATGATATGGTTAAGGAAAGAAATGAAAAAATTGTTAATTATCTAAATAAAAATCCTTATGAATGTTGGGAAAATGCAGGTAAAAAATTCGGTTTATCTTCAACAGCAACTTATTCTGTAGCAAAACAAAGTGGGAAAGTAAAGATAATGAAAAGGGATTGGTCTGAAATGATTACAAAAGATACTGGTCTCAGAACACCACTAAAACCAGTTGAAATCAAAGAAGAAACTGAAACACCATCAAAAACAATGGGGCAAGTCATACTCAAGTTTGAAAAATCAAGGGTTGATGCAAACAAAACAATTGATGGAATTAATGAATGCATCGGCAAAGGTTCACTCACATACAGAGAAGATGCAGACAAGTTTGGTTTTGATAGAAGGGTATTGCCAATAACTGACTGGTATGATTTCATGACAGAAGTTGCAAAGGTTGTCAACAGGATAATGGGGATTGATGTAATTCTTGACCCAACATTGAGTGGAATTACTTTTAAGAAGTGAGTGCATGGAAATTACTCTGACAAAATTAGACACAAAAACTATCGAATATGGTTTCTCACTCAAGGACTTTAAGAACAGATTAGATGAGAACAAAGGAATCAATAGAGTTAGAAAAGGTAAAGCCTTGATTGAAGTGGATTGGAAAGTCACAACACAAAATAGGGCATACATTACTATGCCTAAAAAAACAAAAATCTTTCTCGGTTAGAACATATATCTTCTTTCCTTGATTACTTTCCATAAATTTCTGTGCAACATGGAGACAATCTTTTCTCTGTCAAAAGTTATCAGACTTACTCTGATTTCTTTTGGGATAGAATATTGGTCGTTTAAAAATCGGTCTTTTACTTTTATTGCAAACTTCTTTAGTTCTTTGCAGGATGCGATGCCTAATCTTTTTTCTTCCACTGGTTCATCTGTTGCATAAAATATCATGAGTGCATCAATCTTTGCCAGATAATCTAACATTTCTGGTCTTCCATAAACATATTGTTCTTCTGTCTCTAAGTATCTGTCAACTATTATGTTCTGCAATGTTGAAAATTTTAACTTATCAATCTTATCTCCAAACCAGAAGACACTGCAATCATACCTTACTTCCTGAGTTCCCATTTTTCCTGCAATCAAATCAGAATCAATAGGAGTATTCTCCACAAATAATAGATGTGGACAGAGTTCTTTTAATTTTTGAACAATCACCAATTCCTTGTCTCTGTGCCTTAGAACATCCTGCAAAAAGTGAGTGTCCCATTGGCATGAAACACATTTAATCGAAATTCCCCTCTTAGTAAAAACATAATTTATTTTTGTGCTTCCACATTTTGGACAAGTGGCAACATTAGTATCTATGGCTTCTTCATGAATTATCTCTTCACTTTCCACTTTTTGTTCACTTTCTTTGTCGACCTTCATTTTTAATCACCTCTTTAAACAAACCGAACTGCGTTCTTGAATTCGTCATAATCCATGTATATTGATAGTTCTTTAAGATTTTTAACAACTTGTTTTTCTATTTGTTCCCAACAACCTTCCAGTTTCACCCATATTTTTACTTGGTTTTGCCCAGCATAATCTTTGTTTTGTAGTCTGAGAATGATGATTTTAACATTTTTGTTAGCCTTATGTTCGTTTATTCCATCTTTAAACTGAATTGTATCACATTTGACAACTGCCTTATCATCAATTTTAGTTCCTATCTGGTGTTTTTTCCTTCTGGAATTTTCATACCAGTCATTCATGTTGTCGAACCCACTCGGCATTTCATTTCATCTCTACTATTTCTGTATCCCCATACCCACATCGAGGGCAATAATAACTTTCTTCTATAAAATTAACTCTTACAATTATTACTGTTTTTCTTCCACAATAAGAATTTTTGCAGATTATTTTTACTTTGACCATTTGTTCACCTAAATTGTTTTTTAAAAAAAAATAAAATAAAAAATTTTTATGGATACATTTCAGTTCCATTTATTTTTGGTGCTTTTTCAGACCCTTGTTCTGCCTCGAAAAATTTTCTTTCTTTGAATCCAAAAAAGTTTGCTATTATGCTATTTGGGAACATTATTATCATCTTGTTATATGCACTGACTTTCTCATTGTATAACATCCTTTCTTGTTTTATTCTGTTTTCTGTTCCTGACAACTCATCCATTACAGTTGTAACTGGTTCTAATGCTTTAAGTGTTGGATAGTTTTCTATGACTACCATCAATCTTCCTAATGCATTGCTAAGTCCATCTCCTGCAACCATTTTTTCATCTTGAGTCTTTGCTTCTCCCCACTGACTTCTTAATCTTGTGACTTCTTCAAGGACTGAACCTTCATATTTCATATATCCTTTAGCCAATTCTACAAGGTTAGGTATCTTATCGAACCTCATCTGCAAGACTGTTTCTATCTGCGACCATTGTTGGTCTATGTCAATACTTGCAGTATACATTCTATTTCTTGTTCCAATAACCCAAGAGATAAGTGAAAATCCCACTAATCCTATTATCCCTAAGATTACCAGAATTGCTATTAGCCATCCTTTCATATTGTGTCAACCTCTTTATCATTTATAAAATCATTAATTTTATTGATGACAGTCATTCTATCATCAAGTTCCTTTACCCATATAACAAGACTTCTGTAACCTTCCTTTGCAAATCGTTTAGACCTTTCTTCTTCTGTGCCTTCCTTATGCCAATATTCACCAAAAAGGTCTATCACTAATTTAGAACCATCAACACTCACAAAATCAGGATTTAGTCTATCAATATAAAAACTCCAATCACCAACAAACCTGAACTTCTCAAGAAAAACAGCCTGTAATATTGTATTAAGTTTCTTCTCTTCTTTATTAGGTTTTGAAATCAGATGAAGTTTTTTTCGTGCCTCTTCTGAATATGGATTCTTTAAACCTTTGTTCCAAGGAACAATACCTTTCTTGAATTGTGTCCTAATGTTATTTGGATTTGCCTTTAATTTAGCCACAACTTCTGGTCGTTTCATAGAATTCTTGTCTCCTTTAACAGCAATAAATTCTTTTCCTTTATTCCAAGGAATGTGACCTTTTGGAAATTTTGTAGATGGTGATAAAGAATTTCCTTTCTTTAATCTTCCAAATTCATCTCTTTCTACCATAATATCATTTTTATTTTCAAAGATTAATACTTCCTGTTCAGCCACTACCAACCACCTGATGCACCCCCACCCCCACTACTACCACCACCAAATCCACCACCACTGCTTCCACCAGAACTTCCCCCTGAATATCCACCAGATGAACCAGAATCATTGTCACCCAATCCTATTGGAATAAAAATATAGTTGTTGTGGTGATGCTCTTTCTTTCTTTTGTGTCTTGGGACTAATTTTCCACATTTTGGGCAATGTCTATCTTTCTTTAATAACAATAAAGTGAGTAAAACACCACAGTAAGGGCAAACTTTTGGATAAGCCCAATCATCATAGGATTTTTCATAAGAACTTCCAGAACTTTCTGGACTCTCTGAACCACCAGAAAATGAATTAGAAATTAAAAAGAAAACAAACACAATTCCCCCAATAAATAAAACAAGTAACAACATAGAAGGAATTACAGAAGATATATCATTAACATTTTGAAGATTATTATACACTGGGTTTGTTTGTGTATCAGAAGTTCCATTTATATTTTCTTCTTTGAATATCAATTTAGAAACTTGGTCAAGTGAACAATCTATTCCTTCATAATATTTTCCTGCCCTAAAATTTGGGACAAAACAATCCCTTCCAATCCTTCCTGCTTCACCATCAGTGATTGCTGTCTCTGTGCTGTATCCAGTTTCAAATCTATATTCTCTGTCTTGAGGAGAGACCAAAATCAACAATCCATTATTTGTTGTTTGACCTATACCCCATTTGTTAAACAAACCATAGGCATAATCTTCTATGCTGTTTTCTTCAAGAGAACTTATCACTACTACAGCAACTTGATAAGTTGATTTTCCTTCCATTGATAAACATTTTTCTTGAAGGTTGTTTATCTGCTCTTGAGATAGAATATTTGAATAATCATAAACTCTCTGACCAGTTATCGCCTCTGGATAAGTTATGCTAAAACATACAGGAATTAAAAATAAAAATAAAAGAATAATTAATTTTTTCATGTTGCACCACTTGTTGAAGTTGGAATAAAACTTGGTTGCAATCCTGTTGGTATTACCCAGACAACATCCCCAGTCCTGCTCTTCATTGTATTGTATTCTTCTATTGTTGCCATATATTGCAAGACTGAACTGCTGTATTCATTCATCAAGTCTGCTTTATATTTCTCTGCATCTGCTCTTATCTTTATTGATTCTGCATCTTTTCTTGAAGCATCAAGTCTTCCTTCTGCCTCTAAATTCAATGCTTGTTTATGGGCATTTGCCTTAACTACCTCATCTATATAACTGGTATGCTGTAACTGGAATTTTGTTATCTTGACTCCAAATTGTTTTTCTATTTCAGAAGATTTCATCTTATCAAATATTATTTTTCCAATTTTTTCCCTGTTGTGAAGTATATCAATGGTCTCACTTTGTTGTATGACATCTCTTATTATACCAGATAATGCTCGGTCAAACTGTGTATCAGGGTCTACATTTTTTACTCCCCATTGAAATAAGTCTGTCCTGTCAAAAAATGTTATTGCCGATACATCAACTACAGTATCATCTTTGGCATTTATTTCCACTCCACTAACTCCAACATTTTCTCCCCCAGCACCTTGCAAAGTTTGTTCTGAAGGAAAATATTCATAATCATTCACTATAGGATACTTGACATAGTTCTCAAATAGTGGAATGACAAAATGCCAACCTTCTTGAGTGGTTGCATCCTTCTTACCATTAAGATGTGTTATTATTGCACCCTGACCAGTATTGATTCTGAATACTGATAGTCCGAAAGCAATCGAAAGAAATAAAAATCCCATTATAACAATACCTATCTTAATTCCTATATCTTCCATTTACTCACCTCATAATAGAACATAGTTTGATGTTTAACTTTAAATTTATAACAATTTTCTATTTGATATAAAGAAATGGGAATCAGAAAGTGAAAAAATAACTTATTGTTGTTTTGAACTTTAACCTGTAAACCATTAATTCTTGACCAGAGCATCCTTAATCTTTGAAGCGACACTTCTGCCCATAAAATTACATTGTCTGCAACTTGCTATTGTTCACTTCCCTTTTCCCATATCACTTCATGTGAAATGACCATTAAACATCTATAGACCAGTTAGCCTTCTGGATTGCATTGTCGAGTTTGATTTTTTCCCTGCTTAATTCTTCAACTTCTTTTTCCAGTTCTTTCTCTTCCATCTGTGGAATATAATCTATTTTTTTATCTTCCATACCCCATAAATTTTCTTTTGAATATTTGATTAGACCTGATTTATGACTCATAAGACTTCTCAAATCAGCAACTTTTATGATTGCTTCTGCAAGTGTTATGTTGAAATCTGGGAGTTTGTTTCTCAGATTTGCTTCCTGAACTTTTAATTTCAACTGTCTGATTTCAGGGATAAGTTTATCTATCTCTTCTGAAGTTTCTTTGTAATTTAGTTTTGGTGTTTTACCCTTCTCAACATACATAGTCTGTTCACTTATAGACATCAATCTTGCCAATCTTGACTGTTTCCCTTTAATTTCAGAAAGTAAAGCACCTAACTTCATCACATCACCTACTATTTTATTGGATGTTAAAGTTTAAATTTTTAACAAACAAAGTTTTTTCATGGTTGATAGAAAATCCACTACCAATGCGATATAACGAATTAGATGATGAAACCCTTTGAGGTGATTCTGATAATTCGATTAAATCGCTTTGGCAGGTGGTGAAAATCGGAAAAAATAATAAAAGAAGTAATAGATTTAATCCTAACAAGCAAAGTAAAGGAAAGAGAGGAACAGTTTGTTGTGGAATGGTTTTTGATGATGGGAATAAATTAACACAACATTTTAAGGAATGCCATCCACGAATTAGTAAACGAGGTTTTGTGGGGGACATTGAATCTATCCAAGATGAAAAGTTGAAAAAATTTATCCTAAGAAAGAGAAGATATTAACTTTTTTTCTTTTTATTTTTAAAATAAAAAAAGAAAAGAAAAGCTAATTTCACGTTTTAGGAACTAATCCAGTTGTAGTTATTTTTGCTGAACTTGTATCTATATCTTTTAATTTGTTTGAAAAGTCTAACAACGCAAGACATCCTCTTCTTGTGTCTGTCGCTTCCCAACCAGATACTAATACAACATTGTATCCTTGCTTGAAACCATTCTCGAAAACTGTTATTTCACCTTCTCCTTGTCCATAAGGAAGGAGTCCTGATGAACCATAAGTTGGATATGGCAATCCCCTAATTTTTGCTGACAATCTATTTACTGCACTATCTCCAATGAGAATCATGTGCCTGTCCACTGTCTCTGGACTTGGAATTTCTGTATCTAATTTTGCAATCGCATCGACTATCGGAACTGACTTGTAATAATAATCTGCTGTTTCTTCTGTGAACTTAGACCCCAATCCCATGATAGAGATTTTTGCTTTGACTCTCTCTTCTGGAAATCTCACTACAACTCTGTCGCTTGAACCTTTATTATCTGGATTCTCGATAACAGCACCAAATCTTGTTTTCAAGTCCTTGTCTTTTGTTCCAATGTTTGTAGTTGTCCACATGAGTTCACTTGATTCTGAAGTATCTGATACATTCCCTAATGCATTAAATCTTGTTCCGTCTGTGTGTATGTGAGCAGAAATATCATCACTCACTATGTTGTTAAAATATACAAACCTCAGATTATTTGTCATTAAATTATTTCTGAGCCGTAATTCAACAACACCTTTTGTATTTCTGTAATTCAAGTATCCAATTAAATTATCGTCTGTTGAATTGTCGTTCCTGACTTTTCCTGCAAACACAACTTCGTTGTTTTTATCCCTGAAAAATATGCTAACATCTCCCAGACTTGTATCTTGTGCAAACAAATATATTTTATTTGTTTCCTTGTCCTCTGTAAACTTTGTCCCTCTTACAATCCATGCTGAAGAGTCTTTGTCTAATAAAAGGGTTTTTTCTGAACTTAATGAATTAAGAACGAATGCTTTTTCTGAAGATGACCAATTCATCCCTAAATCATCTGCTTTGTCCAAGTCTACTGAATTGTCATAATCAAGTTCATACCCTTCATACTTGCTGTCTTCAACATTGACACTTGTGAAACATACTTGCGTATAATTCATTGGAAATACATAACACTTTCCAAGTTCAACTGGGTTGTCTGTCTCGTCATTCTTCACGAAATCGTTTTTCACTCCTATGACTGGTTTTTTAGTTGTCAAGTCGCTTAAAACCCAAACCCAATTTGGGTCATTCTTGTCTTCACCGATGAATGAATCTCCATCTTTGTAACTTTTGGAAACTTCATCCCCAATTATCACTTCTGCAAAATCTTTGTCTCCCTCGAATACTGAGAGGACTTTCACTTTCAAGCCATTAATGTCTTTTGTTACATCACTTGCAATCTCTCTTTTTCCATCCACATCAATCATCACTTTGTTGCCTGAACCAGCATTAATTAATGTTACAACTTTTCCTTGAATTGTTTGCGACTGCCCTTCTTCCAGATAATAAGTTTCTCCTGTCTGGACAGTGAATGTGTTGGAACTTTTTGTTTCTATTATTTTCATTCTTTTTCCAAGAATTTCTATTTCCAATGGGTCTCCTTGTGTCGTTAGTGTGAGATTCACATCTTCATCAAACACAAAATAATACGCCATCGAATTTCTCTCTGCTTCAATGACTATATTATCCTCATAGTCATTTTCGCTTGATGTTAAACTTGTTTCAACTGATGGTGAATTAACACCCAACTTGATTTCTTCATGATAGTCAATATTCTCATCAAGAAAATCAACTGTTGAATCTTTCAGTCCATTAATATCAGAATCGTCTAATATAGAACTGAACCCACCTGCAAAGGTTAATTTTTCTCCAAGAGGGATTTCTTTTTCTTCACCACCGAGTAATTCTACTGATTTAGGTAAAGGAATTTTATCTTGATTCTCACTTGCTAATCTTACTGCTAAATCTACTGCACCTACTACATCTTCTGTCTTTGCATCACTACCAACTACCACATAAGTATTTAGTCTATTATTTTGGACTAAAAATTGTGGGTAGTCTTTTAGTTTCAATGCCAATACTGGACTGAATGTTCCTACTAACAAAAACAAAGTCAAAATCGCTGACATTATTTTTTTCATTCAATCACAATAAAATTTTGCATAAGGTTGGTATATAAAAATATCATGAAACAGTTTCATTCATAATATTTAATAGAAATATTCTGTTTTTAAAATTTAAAAAAAGGCATTAGATTGTTTGTAATAGTTCCAAAAGATTTATTTTCTTTCAAAAACAGATTTATTCACCACTGCTTCTTTTTTTAAATCATTTCATTTAAAATATGGTCATAGACTTGTTGTATTTCTTGCTCAGTAGCCCCATATTGTGCTATCAGATTGTTTATCCTACCTTTAAGATTTGGAAATATTCTTTGCTGTGTATCAACCCTGATTATCTCAAAATTTTTCATTTCAAGAATCTTCTTTCCCAATTCCATATATGTCTGCCCACCTGTTGCCGACTTTCCGAAACAATTTAAAAATATCTCATTCTTCTTCGTATTTTTTGCATTCTGTTCAATCCACTTCAACATTTTCTTTTGCTTGTCATCCAGACTTGAAATTATAGAAAGGATATTGTTCTTTGTTTCTTCAAGAAAATCTTTCTTAATTTTTTCAAGTGGTGCAACTTCATAGATTTGAGTTCCAACCTGTTTTGGCATTCTCTGGAGAACTTGTTGAACTATAGGTTCAACATCAATAATTCCAGTTCCACTCTGTGGTATTTTCACTTTTTGTAATACTTTGGCAACAATTGTATCTTCATCAATTATTGGTTGAGATGATTTTAATGTAAATAAATCTGAATAAACCTTACTTATTGCTTCTTGTTGTTGTTGAATTTTATTAAAAAAATCATTTCTTAATTCATTTATTTCTCTTCGCATTGGTTGTAAATCTGTAATTGTTTCCACTTTCAATTCTGGTTGGACTATTGAAAATGGTGTTAGGGTTTCTGGTTGTTTTATTGTATTAACATTAATTTTTCCAAGTGCTATTTTTTTTGCAGTTTTAGTATCTAACCAAATCGGTTGAATATAAACTTTTTTGGTGAAATCAGAAGTTGCTACATAAAATTGACCAAGTTTTAGAGTTGCTATATCATCTGTTTTTGGTTTATCTTTTTGTGGAATAGGTAATTGGTCGAGTGTTCTTTTTATCTCATTAATTTCTCGTTGATAACCCATTATCCATGTGCTGACTTGTTTTAAAATTTTTTTATCGACACCTGCTGTAATATCTTGGGAATCCAAGAAAAGATAATTTCCATTTGTTGCACCTTGTCTAATAAATGCTTCAGCATCCCTTTTTACAGGGCTTCCTATTCCTTCTGGAACATATTTCCAACAATTATGTGTTAAAATACCATTTGCTATGAAATACTCTTTTTCTGTTGTAAAATCATAAAAATTATTTGAAGTGTCGAGTTTTTCTATTTTGTGAACACTATGTAGTATGTATTTTTTTCCTCTGAATATTGCATATCTTTCTTTTCTCTCTTGTTCTTTTACAATTATTTTTTTTCTTGGTAAATCTATATCTATTTTATCAACAAATTTTTTTATTGAGTCCCTAAAAATTACAAGTTCCCAAAAATTATTATGATTGGGATTTTTTTTATTCTGTTCTCTAATATTGGAATATATCCCAAATTTTAATAAAAGAAGTTGTAATTTTTTGACAAAAATTTCTGATGTTGAACCAAATCTTATATATCCACCTTTATGAACATTTCCATCACAACAAATTGCAATATTAATAAATCTTGCAATAGATTTCAATGGAGAGAGAAATATTTGATTTACTATATCTATACTTGGTGCTTTTTTCCCACCTCTACATCCAAAAGACCACAAAATATCAGTTAATTCTCTTGAGTTAGACCAGAGTAAAATATTCCCTCTTTTATCAATGGTCTCCTTAAATGTATCCTCATATCCAAAACTTTTTAATCCTTTTTTAAATTCATTTCTAAACCAATCTTTATCTTTTGTAACATTTACTCTAATTAATCCATAATTTTTTCCTATTCTTACATTTCCATCTGTCAAAATTAATGAAATAAATCCAAGTTGGTCTGATGTCCAATGATATACTGTTTTATGAGGTAATTTTTCAGGAATTAAAAAATAATCACCAATATTCACATCTTTTGCCAAAACCATTTCAATTTCTACTTCTGGAATGACTGAACCTATTTTTCGATAATCATGTTTTCCTTTTCTTAATCTCTCCTTCCTTATTAAAAAACATGGATGTGTTAATGATGTTTTTAGTTCAAAAGAACCTGAAAATTTTAATATCTTTGAAAATTGTTTTGTAAATCTATTACTTACTTTTCCACCAACAACCTCATCTTTATTTTTAATATCCTTTATTTTCTTTACTCTTCCATCTTTTAATGAAACTAATGTATCACCATCTAAACATTCAGGAATAACGATGACAGTATTCTTCTCTTTTTTTAAAACTTCTCTCAAAACACTTCTTATAATTAGACTTTGGGTTTCTTCCCTAAATCTTTCCAAATCCATTATATTTATTCCTTCTCTCAAATCAAGTGTGTTTGATAATGGGGCGTATTGTAATTCAGGAAGAATTTTATCCAAGTATGCCTGTAAGGTAATCAAAACATTTTTTTCCAAATCTCTTTTGACAACTGGAATAGCATCATCAATATTTTTTTTAAATTCTAATAAATTGGTTGCAGTCTTTGAAT
>Ga0315277_10002987_pt1 | contig 23233 bp, 20 predicted proteins | sample YL17G05_15_MG_FD_203695 | JGI IMG/M metagenome (GOLD analysis project Ga0315277, IMG submission 203695) | Sediment microbial communities from Yellowstone Lake, YNP, Wyoming, USA - YL17G05_15 | ecosystem: Environmental > Aquatic > Freshwater > Lake > Sediment | place: USA: Wyoming | collected...
GGGACACTCGCTTAGTTCGGGCGGGGCCTCGGTCCGCTTGCGGCGACGCCTCCGCCAACAGTAGACCCCCGCCGCAATCAGCAGTACCAGGACCACGACCACCGTCAGCGACCCCTCGCCCAGCCGGATCCAGCGGACAATCACCGTGCCGTACTCGTAGCTGAGCACGAAGAACGTCCCGATGACCATGGTGGCGCAGAACAGGTCGATCAAGAGGAACCGGCGGAACGGGACCCGCAGGATGCCCGCCGCCAGGTAGACCGGCGATCGCAATCCGACCAGGAAACGCGCCAGGAAAAAGACCTTCAGGCCGTGTTTTTCGATCATCTCCTCGATGTGGGCTTCGCGTTCGGCCTTGACGAAGCGGACCCACCGGGGGTGCTCGCGGACCACGTTGCGACCGAAGTGATACCCGATCCAGTACATCACGCAGTCGCCCGCCAGGGCCCCGAAAAGACAGGCGGACAACGCCAGCCAGGGGTTGAGCGCTCCGTGGGAGCTGGCCATGCCGGCGGCGATGATGAAGACCTCTTCGGGAATGGGGAGCCCTGCGCCGGTGAGCATCAAAAAGACGGCGATGCCCACGTATGCGAGCAGCGGGCCATGACTCAGCAGGAACTCGATCATCGCAGCGGTCTTCTCCCCTCAACTCCCGCATCCGGCGGGTCGATCAAGAGGCGCCATTTTACTCGCATCGGCCGATCGGCGTCCATGCAAGCTGGGTAATTCCTGCGACTCTGCGGGTCACGCAAATTGTAGCGGTCCGCCGGGCTCCCGACTCGAATAACCGGCCGAAACGACACTGGCAAGCACGCCCAGGGCGGTAGCTGCCCGTCTTGCGGCCGCCTTCTCTCCGGTTGCTGCCAGCGAGACCCATTCCCGTTTCGTTAAGGGCGAACTTGGCGTCAACACAGTGGCACCGGCGTCTCGCCGGTGTGACGCAACTCATGGTCACGGGCCCACTTATGTCACACCGGCGAGATGCCGGTGCCGCTTGATCCTCCTTGATACTACTCCTCATTGAACGGCATTGCGACTAAAGCAGCCTCAGTTCGTCCTCGGGCAATCCGGTCGTGCGGATCTCGATGCCGCCGCTGTGGCGAACGGGACAGACCAGCACGGTGCCGATTTCGGGGCGGGCACGGCAATAGTCCAGCGCCGGCTGCGGCCCCATGACGTAGAAGGCCGTCGACAACGCGTCGGCCAGGGCGGCCCCCGGGGCGATCACCGTGGCCGAAAGCACGCCCTCGGCCGGCCGGCCGGAACGCGGATCAAGGATGTGCCCATAACGGCGCCCCTGGTGTACGAACGACTGAATCCGGGAACCGGAGGTGGCCAGGGCCCGATCGAGGAGCCGGATCTCGGCCAGTCGGCGGTCGGGGCGGAGTGGATGACGGAGCCCGACCACCCACCCCCCAGTGGGGTTTTCGCCAGGGTCAGATTGCGGCTGTCGCTGTGAGCCCCGCGCCAGCACGCTGCTGTGGCCGCCGTGCAGAAGGAAATCCGCGATGCCGCCCTGGACCAGCCTCTCGGCACAGCGGTCCAGGGCGTAGCCCTTGCCAATGCTGCCCAGGTTCAGTTGCACACCTTCCCGCGTGAAACGGATCGTCGTGTGTGACGGGTCGAGTTCGACCAGGTGGCTGCCGACGCGCTGCAATGCCTCGGCTAGGCGCCCTTCGTCGGGGACGGCGCCGGCGCGGCGGGCGAACCCCCAGGTCTCCCACAGGGGACCCGCCGTCAAGTCGAAGGCCCCTTGGGTCTCACGGTACAACCGCATGCCCAGCTCGAGCAGTCCGAACAGCCTGGGTTCGACCTCGACCGGCCCACGGGCGGCAGTCCGGTTGATGCGGCAGACCTCGCTGGTCTGGCGGAAGACCGACATCTGGTCTTCCAAGGTCTCGACCAGGTCGAGCACTTCCAGGGCCGTCTCGGTATCGCGCTGGTACTGCCCGGCGTTGAAGCGGACCTCGAACTCGCAGGCCATTGCCCGGCGCGCGACGTGGATCAGGTAGGACGGGCCGCCGGCATGGTGCGGCGGGCCTTGGGAGGGATCGTCGGGTAGCGCGCCCGCCGCGGCATCGGCCACGACGTCGGCGGCCGCTCGGCCCGTGAGAAAGTCGCGGCGGCTCCGCTGGCGTTTCATTTGCGGCGCAGGATGTCCAGCTTCTTCAGCTCGATCAATTCGGCTAGTCCGGCCTCAGCCATTTCGGGACCGCTCACGTAGCGCCCGGGGTGGACCCACTGTTGAATGGTCTCGTCGGGGGCGCCGAGCAGGCGGGCCAGCAGGCGGTCCATATCGGCCTCCAGTCGGCCGAAGTGCCTCGCCCATTCGGCCGCCTCGTTCAGGCCGACGTTCTCCTCGCTCTGCCATTTCATGGGATGAAACAGCAGGACGCTATAGGGGGTGACGTACCGCCGGCAACAGGCGGCAAAGGGCCACAGGGCCGCCGAGGAGCACTCGCCGGCCACCACGCCCGTCGCGCGAAGCCCCCGCAGCAGGATCAGCGACGTCAGGGCCATCGCGCAGTAAGGGCTCCCGCCGAGCGAATCGATGTAGAGGATGCACTCCCCTCCCGGCTCCACTCCCAATAGCTTATCGCACAGGTCCGTCTCGTTTTCCGACAAGTCGCCAACCAGGGGGATTTCCACCGGGCCTTCCTGCCGGTCGTCGGGAGCACTCATCGGCGGTCTCCAAGTCAGGGGTGAGAAGCGAGGGATGAGGGGTCAGGGGCGAGGGGCGAGGGCACAGGGGCCGGGGACGAGGGGCGAGGGCTGGTGCTAGCGGATATGGAATGGTGCCGGCATGGTGTCATGTTCCCGATCGGGCCGGAGGCCGCCAGTCCCCCCCAACCTAACTGAACGCCTGGCCCTGGGCAAGGCGGCGGTGGCCGCAAAGGGTAGCGAGGGAGACTGCATCTTCTCCTCGCCCCTCACCCCTCGCCCCTCTCGCCAAAGCCCTGCTACTGCATGCTGATGGCTTCGACTGGGCAGACTTCCACACAGCTTTCGCAATCGGTGCACGTCTCCGGGTCAACCACGGCGAGGTCGTCCTGCATCGAGATGGCCTCCACCGGACAGGTATCCACGCACGATTCACATCCGGTGCAAGTTTCGCGGTCTACTACTGCTGGCATTGACTATCTCCCGTTAGCAGAGTCGGACAAACAACCGTATCACAATTCATACACGGCAACTCGCGCCTCAGGCCATGCCCCCAAAAGCTACTTCACGACCACCCCACGCTGGGGTCGATCGGTGCCGGGGGGTGACCTCCGCGACGGAAAACCATGGGCAGCCGCGGCCCAGGTTTACCCCTAAGGCCCCGTGCAGATTGCCAGCGTACTGGGGCGTCTTGCCGAGTCAAGGGCATCCGACACAAAATCGACCCTGCCAAACTCCGTGTTTTTGCCCTGCCGATGCAAGCTGCCCAGGCCGGACTCTCCTTCTCGCATTTCTCGCTCCGCCAGAACGCGGATTTTGGACCGCGACCCTGGCTCGGATGGCGTGCATAAGGCCGAAACTCCAGATCCCAGACCGCGGATCTCAAGTCTCTCTCCGGCTCAGGCGGTCGGCCCAGTAGAGCGGCTCGGGAAGACGGCGGCCGCGGAGCAGCCGGCGGACCACGCGCTCGGCAAAGACCACGTCCAAGAGATGGCCGGGCGAGACAAAAATCGGCCGCCGGCTCCTCTGTCCCGTCCGCAACGCCACGCCGATCAGGCGGTCGTCGTACACCACCGGTCGCGACTCCTCTACCCCCATGCCGTCCAGTTCCACCTGGCCGCAAAGCAGCTTCTTCGTCACCCCGATCGTCGGCAGCGAGGCGGCTACTCCCAGGTGCGTGGCGATGCCGGCGTGCCGCTGGTGGAGGATGCCGCTGCCATCGACCAGCAGGACCGGCGAGATCCGCCCGGCGGCACGGACCTCGGCGAGCAGTTCCAGCAGAATCGGCAACTCGCGGAAGGCCAGGTAGCTGGTGATGTAGGGGAACTTGACGGGGCGACGGATGGTGGTCGACCAGATCAGCCGCCCGGAGTGTGTCTCGACCAGGGCGTAGGCGGCCACACCTTCGCCGCCGCGGGGGTACGAGACGTCCACGCCGCCTACGAGCTTGGGCATCCGCCGGCGCGGCCGCAGCGAGACCTTTTCCAGCAGGGCCTCCTGCACGCGGCGGAGTTCCTCCAACGGCCGGTCGGAGACCAGCGCGTCGAAGCCGTAGCGGGTCAGGTCCACGGCATCGGCGCGCACGTCGATGCCCTCCGCAGCCAAGCGGCGGATCTTGACATCGATTCCCCCGTCGATGTATGGGCCGATTTTGCCCTCGGCACGGACGACGCGATGGCACGGGCAGCCGGCCGCGTGGTCGTGTTCCAGCGTGAACTGCCCAACCCAGCGGGCGGCAACCGGAGAGCCCAGCGCCTCGGCCAGGGCCCCGCACGTGGTCACGCGTCCAGCGGGCACCTGCGCGATCAGCGCGTGCAGTAGACGGCCGAGATCGGGGACCTTGCAGATCGCAGCGGAATCCACGGCTTCACACCAGCTACGGCCAATGTATAATAACTATGGTAGGGGGTGGGGCGATCCGGCCACGCCCCCTCCATGACGGTTATCATAGCGCCTCGACCGCGCCAAGCCGATGGGCCGGGCGTGGGGGTTGATGTCAGCATGGGCATCCGGTTCTACTGTCCGAACGGGCACAAGCTGAACGTCAAGGAGTTTCAGGCCGGCAGGAAGGGGATTTGCCCCTATTGCGGCGCGAGGATCCAGATCCCGACCGAGAGCACCCGCCAGCCCTCCAAGAAGAAGAAAAAGAGGGGTGCCAAGCGACGAGAAGGGATGACCGCCGGGGCGCCGGGCAGCGGGGCCGGCGGGGGTCCGCCGGGTTTGGCGTTCGGCCCCGCGGCGGCCCTGGCAGCCCGGTTGCCAGACGGCGGGCCGGCCGCGGCCGACACCGTCGAGTCGCTGGCGGCGGAGCTGCCCCGTCAAGACCCTGTTGGCGATGTGCCGTTCGGGTTTCCTTCCGTGATTCCCTCCCCGCTGCCGTCTCCGGAGGTGGGTTTGCCGCATCCCCTCCCTGCGCCGGCCGGCGTTGCGCCGCTGGCGTTGCCCGCATCGGCTCCCGCGGAACCTGCCCTGCCGGCATCCCCTGCGGTGACCGACCCGCTGACCGAGGCCGGCGACGCGGTCTGGTACGTGCGACCGGCCTCCGGGGGCCAGTTCGGTCCGGCCAGCGGCGAGGTGCTGCGATCCTGGTTAGGGCAGGGGCGGGTGGGTGCCGATTCGCTGGTGTGGCGCGAAGGTTGGCCGGACTGGCGGCAGGCCGCCAAGGTGTTTCCGCGTTTGGGGGCGGGCCAGCCGGATCCGCCTCTACCCCTGGGAAAGAGCACCGCCGGCGAGGTCGCCACCACCAGGGCCGCCGCCACCCGCAGTCGCCGCGCCAACTCGCGGCGAGAATCCAAGCGGACCCAGACCCTGGTGCTCGTCCTGCTGATCTTTGCCTTGATCATCCTGTCGGGCCTGCTCGTTTGGGTGCTGTCCGGCTAGTGCGACCAGTGCGGCTCGTGTACGATCATTTGTCGCGACGCATGGTGCGACATGACTTGTGGCCAAAGGTTGTCAGTCGTCAGTTCTCAGTCATCAGTTCTCGGTTGTCAGTTCTCAGTCATCAGTTCTCGGTTGTCAGTTCTCAGTCAGCAGTTTTCAGTCTTGGCTTGTCGGTTTTCCGTTGTCCGCGGTCACGAACTGAGAACTGATGACTGAGAACTGATAACTGACCACTGACCACTGATAACTGACCACTACGCCTTTCAGGCCTGCCCATGAAAATTCAACAGTTTCTCCAACACCACGGCATCGCCAGCAATCCCTTTGCCGACGAAGACGCCCAGACCGATCTGGTCTTCAAGAGCTACTGCATCCGCAACACCTACCATCCCACCTGGGACAAGGTCTACGGCGATCCTTCGGAGCCGGCGACTTCGGTGGTGTTTGGCGAGAAGGGATCGGGCAAGACGGCGATTCGCCTGCAGATCGCCCGGCATTTGGCCGACTACAACGCCGACCATCCCGACGGCCAGGTCTTCGTGGTCCTCTACGACGACTTCAATCGCTTTCTGGATCGATTTCGCGAGCGGTTCTCCGGCCGCCGGCGCCGTCCGGACCGGATGCTCCAGCAGTGGCGGCTGTGGGATCACATCGATGCCATCCTCTCGCTGGCGGTGACGCAACTGGTGGACCGGATCTTGGGGGCCAAAGAGTCCCGCCACCCGGCCGCCCGCGACGAGCCGCTGGCCGTCGAGTCGCTCGACCAGTCGCAGGTCCGCGACGTGCTTTTGCTGGCGGCCTGTTACGATCAATCGACGGCTGAGAGCCCGGAAGGACGCTGGCACCAACTCCGGCGCAAGTTGCGTTTTGCGACCTGGCGAGCGAAGTGGGATTGGGCGGTGGGGATCGCCGGCACGCTGGCCGTGTTCGTGCTTTTCGGCTGTCTGTACCATTGGGACCGGCTGCCCGGCTGGCCGTACTGGCTGTACTGGCTGATCGTCGGCACTGCCGCCGCCTGGGCGCCCCGTGTGTGGCGGGTTCTGAAGTGGTACTGGAAGGCCCGCCGCATCGTCCACCAGACCTGCGTGCTCAACCACAACACCAACCTGCTGCGGCGGGTATTGATGAACTTCAGCGGCGGGCAGATCGTGGGCCAGCCCCTGCCCGACCAGCAGCGGACCGACGACCGCTACGAGCTGTTGACCAAGCTGCAAGGCGTGCTCCGCTCGCTGCACTTCCACGGACTGCTCGTGCTGGTCGATCGCGTCGACGAGCCCTATCTGGTCAACGGCTCGACCGATCTGATGCGGGCGCTGGTCTGGCCGGTGCTGGACAACAAGTTCTTAAAACACCCGGGCATGGGGCTGAAACTGCTCCTGCCGATCGAGCTGGAGCGGCTCCTGGACCGCGAGGACCGCGATTTCCACCAGCGTGCCCGGCTGGACAAGCAGAACCTGATCCGCTCGTTGCAGTGGACGGGCCAGTCGCTCTACGACGTGGCCAACGCGCGGCTGAAAGGCTGTGCCCTGGAAGGCAGCTCGCCGGCGCTGGGCGACCTGTTCGAGGAGTCGATCGACGAAAAGCGGCTGATGGACGCCTTCGCCGCCCTGCGGGTGCCGCGGCATCTGTTTAAGTTCATGTACCGCCTGTTCACCACGCACTGCAACGCCCACAGCGACGAGGCCCCGGTCTGGCGGATCTCCAGTGGGACGTTCGAGTCGGTCCTGGCACTCTATCAGCGCGATCAGGACGCCTTCGATCGCGGGGTGGGGGCGGGGTGAGGGCAAGCCGGGCGACCCCACTGCCTATCCAAAAACGTTCTCCCCTCGCCCCGCTTGCGGGGAGAGGGGCCGGGGGTGAGGGCTTTTGGGGTAGGCTCTTAAACTGTCTCCGCCTATGCCCGGACTTGCGTCATAGACGGGCGGTTTCTGTCGGCACCGGCCAACTCTTGTATCTTCGATTCTCCCCCGACAAGTCGCTGCCTGTCAAGGGCCTGCAACGACGCCGACTTATCCGGTCGAAACACCCTACGGCATGATCCGCGATCGTGTCATGGTCGTGCCCAAGGACACCACCCTGCCCGACGGCTGGACGCTCTGAACCGGCAGCCTCCGCCAGCCGTTGGCGCAGGCATCCCGCGGTCAAGTGTCAGAGTCTCCGTCTCGTCTCCTCAAGAGAGCGGATATGGTTGGGAGGTGGCGGCACGCTTTATTGAGGCCTCGAACGTGCCAAGGTACAGACGCTGTTAGGCCGGCTGCCCTGGGCGGGGCCCGCGTCACGAAAGGGTGGTTTTCCGACACATCCGAGAATAAGGGATGACTTGATGGGACGCCAGCGAGCCTAACGACCAAGCTCACTGGCGAGGATGGAGCGCAGCGGAATCCCCGTCCAGTGCAGCGCCTTGTTCGCTGCTAAAAGTTTGTCTCTAATCATGAATTACCCACCGCCCGCACGCTTCTTCCCGCCTGAGACTGGGTGTTGCGAAAGATCACTCGGGATTTCGTCAAATAACTCCCTTGTTCGGAAGGTGAGAGTTACGGTTCCGGTTGTTTGACGTTGCGTCCAGTATTCGCCTTCGAGTTTGTGAACGGGCTTGCCGATGACATTGAAGAGCATCGTGCCGTCATGCGGTGTGCTCCTGTCGCTCAAGGCGGTCTTCGGCCTGCTCGTGTAGGAGTAGCAGAGACGCCTAACCTGGGCGTCTTTGTCGATGCAGAAGCCTTCAAGGTAGCTGTGACTTTCCATCTCCGCCGTTCTCATGACGCAACTCATACGCCCGAAGCTCTGCTTGATAGTCAAGATTGCCGGGATAGCACCGGGGGTGTTGCCTTCGGCATCTTTCCAGTTCGTTTGAATATGTCCTTGCCAAGTACCGTTCAGGTCTGGGAACGGGATAAGCCAGCCCTGAAGATGCTTCCACCGCCAAAGCCAAGCCGTGAAGACGAAGTAGGCGATACCGTCCGCCGTGGCGACAATCGGAATGAGTCGGAGCACGTCCAAGAAGTTGCCAAGGTCAAACCCCTGAACCAAAGCGGCGACAAAAAGCACAATCGCGGAGAAACCGACCAGAAGATACAGGAACGGCTTCATGTTCAGGTTCTTCATCGTCAATCCTCAAATCCGATGTAGTCCCATGCAGCGGACGTGAAGGCATGTGCTTGCTGCCATGTCCACTTCTGACCTGAGTGGAAAAGATAGATCAGGTCGCCCACCTCCCCCCACCCCTTGCAGTCTTCATATGAACGCGTATTGTTGAACAGGAATGCCAAAGCGGAGCGAACGTCAGCGCGATAGGAGTCATTCTGAAACTTGCCGTTCGGCACGTTCCAAACAAGGCACTCTATGAGAAAACCCGGAACATCTCTCGCACGAACGCCCTGCTCGGTCATTTCGTTCGAAAGCGCCTTCAGAACTCGAACGACGGACTTGAACCGGGTGCCGGTCTGCTTGTTCTTGTTGACGCCGTTCTGGTAGTGCTGTTCGGGCCAGTTTATGACACCGCGGCTTTCCTTGTCCGTTCGGAGTTCAGCACCTTCAAGGTATGTGCCGTCCGAGTGGTAGCGGCGATGCTCAAAGAAGGCCGCCACGTCGGCTTCTACGTGGTAGCTCGTTTCGTGAACCTCGAAAGCCTTGTTGCCTCGCTTGACGGCGGATCGCCCGACGTAGCTGACGAGGGCTTCTTCCACTTCGTTCTTGTACTGCCGGTATTGGTACGTTGCCGGAATGACCCCGAACGTCTCGCGGTTTGTGCCTTCGGGAAAGTTATAAAAGAAGGTGTCCGTGCAAAGAATTGCGATATCAACGTCACTATCCTTCCGGACATTCGTATTGTTCCGGTAAGAACCCTGGGCAGAGACCGACACGCCACGGGCACCGAGCTTGTCGCTTGCTTTGATTGCGTTGCGGATCGCGGAAGCGGCATTGTCGCAACGGTCTTGTTCCGTCTTCCCCGGCGGCTTTGCCCACTCCCTGAATTGTTCTTCGCAGTCGCGCGACATTGTAATCCTCGTGCAGCGAACATAGATTAGATTGACCCGCATAAGATGCGGAGGTTCGTTTTCCTGACCTTGTAAAATGCCATCCATGCGGCAATGGCGAAAGCTATAACTCTTTCATAGACAGTCCCTTGCGGTCGCTGGTCTGTTTTATCGTGGCGTTTTATGCGGATCGGTATAAGAACCTCTGCGATTGCCTCAAAGTCCGTCAACCGGGCTGCGAACGCCGGCCGGTCCACGGTTGAGGACGTAGATGTAGATCATCATGATCCGAATGTCCTCTGAACCGTCTCGGCAAGCCCCCATTTTATTGCGCGGCAGCCGACAATGAAAGTGCCCTTTGATCCGCCAAGGTGTTGTCCAGTAGTCCCTCCGCAGAAGCAGATTTGGCTTGCGAACTGCGTCGGTTCGCATGTCAACAATCGTTCCGATTCCAGCATACGACTGTCCGCCAGGGTCACTGTTGCGCCGCAAAAGCCGTGATTTCGCGGGCAAGGCGGTCGCCGAGTCGATCCTTCTGCAATTCCAGGTCGTAGCGCGTCTGCAGATTCAACCAGAACCGTTCGGTGGTTCGAAAGTAGCGTGCCAGTCGCAGCGCCGTATCGGCCGTGATCGCCCGTTGGCCCCGAACGATCTCGTTAATCCGCCGCGGCGGTACGCAGATGTCCTTGGCCAGCCGATACTGGCTGATCCCCAGCGGGACCAGGAACTCCTCCAGCAGTATCTCTCCTGGATGAATCGGATTGAGCTTCTTTCGTGACATGTGTGTGCCTCAGTGATAATCCGTGATCTCGATGTCGTAGGCGTGGCCCTCTTTCCAATGGAAGCAGACTCGCCATTGGTCGTTGATCCGGATGCTGTATTGCCCTGCGCGATCGCCGCGGAGCCTTTCAAGGCGATTCCCCGGAGGCACCCGCAGATCACGGAGCGATTCTGCCGCATCCAGGAGCAGCAGTTTGCGCAAAGCAGTCCGCTGCACTGGGAGCGGGAACTTCTTCACCCGTTCCCGACGAAACAGCCGCGCGGTTTCCTTGTCGCGAAAGGTCCGGATCATCAACAGGTATCATAACGCCGCGCGTTAATAACGTCAAGCGCGATGCTCTCAGTCCAATCCGGAGCCTCTCGCCGAACTCTGCTACTAGATTGCCTGCGACTGCCCCCCGACTTGTGTCTTAGACGGACGGTTGCTGCCGCCGTAAGCCGTTTCTTGTGTCTGTGAGTCTCGTGTGACAGGTCGCTGCCCGTCAAGGGCTGGCGAGCACGCCGCCTATCCGGTAGTCTTGTCTGGTTTCCATCTCTGCCTACCCAAGCCGTTCCAGCGCCGGAAACAGCTTCGTCAGCGCCAGCCAGCCGCCGGCCAGGAGCAGGCCGAAGGCGGAGATCCAAAGCATCACGTCCGAGAGTATCCCCCGGGCGATACGAGGCTCACATCGGCAGAATGCGAACCCGCAATCTCGCCTCGTCAACCACCACCAGGGCGCCTGCGGCAAGTTCTGATTCGTGTTGTCTCATCGCTGCCGTCACCATCGGAGACATGTGATCCGGGAGGACATTCTGGCCTCGGACTTGGATGACACTTGGCCCGGTCGCGTGCGTGAGCGCGAGCATCGTCCCGAAGTCCAAATCGTGGGTGAATACGACGTAGCCATTCGCGCGTGCCCAGTGCATGATCTGATGATCCGTCGCCTTGGGATCGCCGACCGTCGACCAATGGACGGATGGCCAACCATTGGCTGTCAATTCGCCGACCCAATCGGGCGACAAGTTCATGTCAATCAGAATCTGAATGCTCATGCGGTCGCCAACGGAACGTCACGTTCCTCCATGCGCCATGCCGCATAGGCCAAGCACTGGTCGATGTCTTCCGGTTCAAGGTAAGGGTACGCCTGGAGGATTTCTTGACGCGACCGGCCTGCGGCCAGCAGCCCAAGTACCACTGCGACGGTTACCCGCAGTCCGCGAATGCAGGGCTTGCCACCCATGACAGCGGGGTCAAAAGTAATGCGTTCGAATTGCGCCATGATTGGTTACCTGTGGTCGTCGAACAATGCGATAAGAGGCATTCTTGTGCTCGTGTAGTAGCAGGACGATCGCGCCCTGCTATCCCCCTTCCTTCAATACTTGATTCTCGCCGAGCAAGTCCTTTCCTGTCAAGGGTTTGGGGGGCGGTTGATGCAGGGGTTTTGTCCGGTTTCCGGCTATCCGCCGACAGGGTCGAACACGCCGATCCTCGCCTTCTCTGCCTACCCGAGCTGTTCGAGCGCCGGGAACAGCTTGGTCAGTGCCAGCCAGCCGCCGGCCAGGAGCAGGCCGAAGGCGGAAAGCCAGAGCATCACGTCCCACAGCCAGCCCGGGGTGATCCGCGGATCGCAGCGGCGGTAGCGGAAGTAGAGCGTGGCCCCACCGAGCATCGGCAGCATGATGGCCTGCATCACGCCGCTGGCCAGGACCAGTTGGTCCGGCGCCGGGATCAGCACGAAGAACGTCAGGCTGATCAGCGGGAAGAGCGTGCAAAACACCTTGACCCACCACAACCGTGCCCGCTCGGTCGGTGCGGAAATCCCCAGCACGCGCAGGGCATCGGCGACCACGCGGGCGTGGCCGGCGGTGGCCACGAAGAAGGTGGAATAGAGCACCGCGAAGGCCCCGAACAGGAACAGCCACCACGCCCAAGGTCCGAAAACCTCTTCGTAGGGGCGGCTGAGTGCGCGGATCATCTGGTTCTTTTCGGGGTCGAGGCCCTCGCGGTGCAGCACGGCCGCGCCCAAGATGTAGAAGGCCAGGGTGGCGAAGGTGAAGATGACCATCGAGACGCAGGCGTCCCAGCGCATCACCCGCATCCACCCCCGCGCCCGTTGGACCCATTGGGGCGTCTGCTCGCAGCGGCCGGTGAATTGGGCATAGCCCTTCTCCAGGCACCAGTAGGGATAGGAGATCAACTCGGTGGCGCCCACGCCGATGATCCCGAAGGTGGCCAAGGCAGTGGCCAGCGGCGAGAGCACGTTTCCCTGCACCAAGGCCAGGGGTACGTGGATCATATCTTCGCCCTTGGGGAGGCGAAAACTCAGACCTTTCCCCAGGTCGGCCCAGGTAATCGCGTAGTCGGCGGTCAGTTGCAGCCCGAAGACGGCGATCACCGTCACCGCCGTGAACGAGGCCACCAGCAGCAGGGAGACGTTCTGGATCAACCGGTAACGCCCCACCACCAGCAACACGATCGTCACGACCGTGATGATCGCTGCCCAGTATTTATCGTCCCAGGTTCGCCGCTCGGGGCGTGCCCGTCCGATCTGTTGGGCCAGTTGTGCCTTGATTCTCTGCTGCGCAGCCTGGCGAACCTGGGCGTCGCGGCTGGTCAGCGCGGCGATGTCCTTCTCGGGCAGGCGTTGGCAGATGGGCTGCGCCTGCTCGTCCCAGGCCAGTTGTTCGGCCAGTAGCTGGTTGAAATCGCCGGAGCGCGTAAGCGGTACACTCATCGCCATTGATTGGCCCACTCCGCCCACAATCCCGCCGAGCTGCGCCAGGCTGACGACAAACATCGCCACCCAGTACCAGAGGATCCAGTTGGCGCCCAACAGCCGGCCGGGCATTTCGTTCAGGGCGGCCATGGTCGTCTTGCCGGAAGAGATGGTGTAGCGGCCCAACTCGACCTGCGCGAAAAGCTTGATGACGCAGCCGATGATGATCAGCCACAACAGCCAGAAGCCGGCCTGGGCGGCCGTCTTGGGGGTGGCGATCAGCTCCCCGGACCCGACGATCGAGCCGGCGATAATCAGCCCCGGTCCCAGGCGGCGGACGATTCCCGCGACGGTCCGCGGCGGGACTTCGACAAGGCTCGGGTCCAACTCGTACATCCGCGACGTTCCTCGTTTAGCCGTCGCCGGCACGGCGACGGAGGGTTTCTCTGGGCCGACGTACCGTCGGCCGCTAAACGGCATGTCGCATTCTTCTTCTGAGCATCAATGAACCGCCGCCGGGTATCCTTCCAGCACGGGAGCAGATTCCCACCGCCAACGTGTCGATCATTCTGGCGGATCGAGCCCCGCTTTGCAAGCAGCGAGCGACCGAAGAGAGACTTCCGGAGCGTACTCATCACGCTCCGCGTGATGAACCCGAAGGCGGCGGTTTCCCCCGCGTTGCGGGGCTCCATCACGCGGAGCGTGATGAGTACGACTGGCGCGCCGCCGATCACGTTACCGCGTCCGACGTGCCGGAGCGGCCGTCTCACGCTGCGGCCGAACCGCCACGGCGGCCTGGTCCGCCTGCGTGATCGCAGGGGCGGGACCGACCATCTCAGCGTCGGGTACCGGGCCGATCATGCCGGGCGCCATCTCGGAGCCGGAGGTCTGCGGCACACCCTGCGAGAGAATCGAGCCCTCTCGAGCGGTCGGCATGCACTGCTGGCAGGCCTCTGCGGTGAAGGTGGGGCCGCAGTAGTCGTACGGGCTGGCACACATCCTGCAACCGCTGGCCGATATGACCAAGGCAAGGACGGCCAGGGCAAACGCGCTGCGAGCCATGGGACGAACCTTTCCCGGGGAAGGTGCAGTTGAAGAGAGTTCCCCTGTGACGGGTCGAGAGGTAACGGTATATTCGGCCGAAGAACTTAGCTAACCCGCATCTTTTTCCACCAATTGGCGGGGAACCGGAGGATGACGCAACTCGGGGGCAGCGCACTGTCAGCCCAGTCACCCCAGCCTCGCCATTTTCCGCCGGTGTTCTGGGGACTGCTGGCACTGACGGCGGTGGTCCGCCTGCCGGAGATCACCCGGCCGCTGCTGGGCAACTTCGCCACCAAAAACTGCGTCTACGCGATGATCGCCCGAAATTGGGCCGAAGGCCGTGCGGGACTCTTCTACCCGACAGTGGACGTCTTGAAGGGCGGTTCCCGGTCGTGGCACATGCTGGAGTTTCCCGTCTCCGCCTACCTCTCCGGCGGACTCTGGAAGCTGCTGGGCGGGTCGCTGGACACCTGGGGTCGGGCGACCGCCGTGGCCTTCAGCGTCGGTTCGGTGGCGATCATGTTCCTTTTCGTCCGCCGCCGCCACGGGCACTCTGCCGCCACGGCCGCCGCGCTGGCACTGGCGCTAGCGCCGGTGAGCATCATCTACGGTCAGAGCTTCATGCTCGAAGCGTCTTTGGTGTTCTTCACACTGGCGACGTTCTACGCGCTCGATCGGTGGGGCGGACCCCTAGCCCGCATTCCCCAGCACAGTGTGCCACTGCTTGACGTAAGGCAAGCAGTGATGAGGAGTCCCGCCCCGCACTGCTTCTGCGAAGCAGTGGCACACTGTGAGTTACCGTCGGCTGTTGGTCAGAAACGCGGGCCAGGCCGTATCGGATGGCTGGTCGCCGCAGATGTCAGTCTGGCCTTGTTGCTGCTGACGAAGATCTACATGCTGGTGGTGCTGCTGCCGTTGGCCGGCGAGGTCTTCCGTTGGCGGCCAGCGGCAGGCCGTCGGCCCCGGTGCGCCGTTCTGGCCGTACTGCTGGTGGCGATTATGCCCGCGGCATTCTGGTACGCCTTCGCCTATCGGACGGCCTCGCCCGAGGGTCCGTTTGCGGAGCGGATCTTCTACTCGGTCCGTCAAAGTGCAGATGCCCAGCTCACGGCCTATCGGCTGCTTTCGTCAGCGGATTTCTACCGCCAGATTCTCGACGACCTGACTGGCGTGGTGCTCACGCCGATCGGTTTTGTCCTCGCGCTGGTCGGGCTGACGCATCGGCAGTGGCGGCAGCATGCGGTCTGGCTGTTGGCGATGGTCCTGCTGGTGGCGGCATTGCCGCGGAAGTTCCACGAGATGAACTACTACTACATGGCCGTGCTGCCGCCGCTGTGCATCATGGCCGGGCTGGGCTGGCAGGTGATCGGGGAGCGGGTCCGTTCGGGCCCGACCAACCTTCGGTCGGTGCCCGCGGTGGCGGGGCTGCTGCTGGTGGCGCTGCTCTTCTCCTTTCGCTACGCCGTCCGCCCGGCGTTTGTCACCCCGCAGGAGGATCGCGGCGTGCTGGAGGCCGCGCGTCTGGTGCAGCAGCTCACCGCCGAGGACGAGCCGGTGGTCACGATGCACGGCACGGCGATCGACCTGCTCTACTATTGCCGTCGCCCGGGCTGGGCCGTCGCACCGGATGCGCCGGAGCTGGAGGCGGTGCTGGCGGATTGCCGCCGCCAGGGCGCCCGCTACGTGGTCGTGGTAGGCGAGGGGCCGCTGCTCGAATCGCTGGTGGCCTGGGGTGAGGATTTCCGTATCCACCGGTTGCCGGCCCCGTAGGGTTTGCGCAGGAATAGCCTGTGCGATCTTGGGTGGCTGTGGTCGAGCGCAGCGAGCCCACAGTGGCTACGATTCCGGGGGCTCGCTGCGCTCGACCCCGGCCACCCCCGGACCAGAATTGGCCAACTTATTCCTGCGCGGACGCTTAACGGTCCTTGGTGAGCGACGGCACGGTCGGGTTGTCTCCCAAAGCACGCCCTGCTAGGATGTCTCGTCGTGAGCGCACGCAGGGGCGGCCGCCGCACAGACCGGCAGTCGCACCTGCGCCACTTCCCACCGAGCCAAAAAGAAATGGAGGGTTGTCCATGAGTTTCCAACAGCCGGAACTGCCTTACGGCATCAATGCGCTGGAGCCATTTCTTTCCGAGCTGCAGATGTCGTACCACTACGGCAAGCATCACGCCGCGTACTTCAAGAATCTCAACGCCCTGGTCGAAGGCAAACCGCAGGCACAACTGCCGCTCCGCCAGCTCGTGGTGGAGTCGCAGGGCGGGGTGTTCAACAACGCCGCCCAGGCCTGGAATCACTCGTTCTTCTGGAGCTGCATGTCCCCTTCCGGCGGCGGTCCGCCCAGCGGCGATCTGGCCACGGCCATCCGCCGCGATTTCGGCAGTTTCGAGGCCTTCAAGGAGGCGTTCTCCAAGGCCGCCGCGACGCTGTTCGGCTCGGGCTGGGCCTGGCTTGCCGTCGGTGCGGACGGCAAGCTCGAGATCCTGGCGCTGGGCAACGCCGGCACGCCGCTGAAGGACGGCAAAGAGCCGCTGCTGACGCTCGACGTCTGGGAACACGCCTACTATCTGGACTACAAGAACGAACGCCCCCGCTTCGTCGAGGGCTTCTGGGGCGTCGTCAATTGGGACTTCGTCGCCCAGAACCTCCGGGCCGTCACCGGTTGAGCGGCGCCGCGGCCTTCGGTGCCTGCTCTCCGAGATACGACGCCTTGAACTTGGCGATCAGCTCTCGCAGCTTCGCACAGTTCTCCAGGTCGGTGGTCTGTTTCGCCTTCATGGAGACAAGGACGATTTGGTGAATCAACGTGAGCTGCTGGACGTATTTCGCAGAGGCCGCCTTGTCTTGGGGATCGGCCGGCTTGACGCGCTGCGCCAGGAAATAGTAGGTGGCGATTTCCGTCAGCTCGTCCGCGTGCGTCTCCTTGTTGTTCACCCAGCGGACGATCTGGTTCCAGTTGGGCTTGTCTTCTTTGGAGAGTTTTTCGATCTCCGTCATCGACTTCTCGATGGTGGTGACGTGTTCCTCCAGCATCGTGAATCGCAGCGGGTCGTTGTAGATCCCGCAAGGTATCGGGCAGTGGGCAAGCGCGCTTGAGCTGGCGGCCGCCACGATCAGCAGGGACGCCAATAGCACCAACGGTTTGTACGTCATCGCTTCTCCTCCTCTTGGTTTGACGGACCGAACCGCGCCGTCTCCGCCACCGCACGGTGGGGCGCAATTCGAGAAGACCCACGGGCAGGTAAGATCGCCACCGTCCGGACATGCGCCGGACGATTTGTCTGAAGGATTATTGGGCGAGCACCCGCCGAGTCAAGTTCTCAGGGTCCAACGCCGCAAGGATCCGACGGACACTACGCCTCGGGACACCCGTCTCTTCCTGGGAGTGCGGCACGCCGAGGCCCGTCGACTGGTGCATGACCAAACCCGTCTGGAGACCTATTCGCGGGCTGCGCGCGGATGCAAAAAAGCCCCGGCGGCTGACATTCTTCCAGATTGTTAGACGAAAATGGAGGCGGGATTCGTTATGGCTGGTAGGAGGGCTGGAAATGCGGCAGCCATCGACGACTTTCCCGCCGATTGGAGGACGACCTGGTATGGAGTCAAATCCCGACCGGCCGGAACACGCTGACGCGTGGACCGGCGGATGGCCCCAGTCGCCGCACGAGTTCAGTGCGCTGCTGGACGCGCACCTCAACCGGCTGGTGCGATATGCCTTCCGCCTGTTAGGCAACATCCAGGACGCCGAGGACGTCGTACAGGAGGTCTTGGTGCGGGCTTTTGCGGATCGGTCCAAGCGCAGGCATATTACCGCGGTCCGTCCTTATCTTTTCCGCTCCGTAGCCAACGCCTGCACGGACTTGTTGCGCAGAAGGAACTGCTCGGTGGTGTTTCGGGAGGAGATCGGCATCGAAGAGACCTTGGGCAGACGAAACAATCCGTCCGAGGTCGCCGCAGCCGGCGAAGAGTTGCGCCGAGCCGAGCAACTCCTCGGCCGCCTGCCCGAGGCGCAGGCCGAGGTAATCCGTCTGCGGGTCTTCGACGAGCTGCGCTTGAGCGAGATCGCCGAAGTGGTGGGATGCTCCGTGAACACCGTCTGTTCGAGGTTGCGGTATGGGTTCCGCAAACTCCGCAACCTCGTCGGCGAGAAATGGGAGTAAGGCTATGAACTGCCGACAATGCCAAGAGCTTCTGGACAATTCTCTGGTCGCGGGACCAGATGAAGCAAATCAGGCGGAGCTGGCCGAGCATCTGGAGAGCTGTCCAGGCTGTGCCCGCGAACACGCCTTGGCTGAGCAGGCGTTGGCCTCCATTGAACTCTCTCACACTCTTCTCACATCACCCGATCTAAAGGAACGTATCATGAGTGCCGTTACCCGGATCAGTGCCGCTGAGTCCCAACCAGTTGCAGCCAGGCTTCGAGCAGGCAGGGTGTGGAGGCCGGGATTGGGGGTCGCCGTGGCCGCCCTGCTGTTGATCGCCGCCAGCTTGTCCATCTACTTCGGCCGCCCGGGGAGCGAGGACGGGGGGATCTCCGCGTTGAGCCTCTTGGCCCAGGCATGTGCTGCGGAGGAGAGACTGTTTAGGGGAGACGGGGTGTTGGCCGGAGACGGCGTGGTTCAACTTGTCAATGAGATCATCGTCACCCCGGTTTCCGACGCGGCCTGGGCGCGGATGCGGTGGCTGCCGCTCGTGTCGTTGGAGGCGACGGGAAAGTCACGGTTCCATCAACTCACCCTTCCCGCTGAAGTCGGCAAAGGATACACCGTCAAGGATCAGTGCCGGTACGATCCGGCCACGGGCCGTTTCGCGCGGCTGTTGACCGTGGACGAGAGGCCGATCTTCGCCAACTCCTACGACGGAAAGGCCGTCTTCTCGCTGGAGACCAGCGCGGAGGGCGCCCTGCGGGTCGTCAAGCATCCGGTGGCCGAGGGGTTCCAGCCGCCGAAGAACCCCGCCGAGTTGCTGGGAATCGCCGCCGGCTTACGCAGCGGACTGGACGAGAAGGAGAAAAGCCTCGTTCAGGATGCCGGGGAGGCAACTTTGGACGACGGATCCAAGGCACGGGTGGTGAAGGCGAGCTTTCCCACCGAGGGCCCCGAGGGGCAACCGGACGCTCACTGGCTGTTTACGATTCGCCAGGACGACAACACGATCGCCAAGATGGAGTTCATGGCCGGCAAGCAGTCGCTCCTAGTGGTCCGCCGCGTCAAGACCGAGACGGTCGGCAGCCCGGCCGTGGCGTGGGATTTGGCCGGTATCGAGAGCCAGGCCGGTGGTACTCGGCCAGCACCGAAACCCACCATCGTGCGCAACATGGTGATCCCCAACGTTTCGGTCGAGCACATGGCTGAAAAGGCCGCTTTCAAGACCTATGTCCTCGCCAAGGATCCGCCGTGGGCGGGCAAGCCTGAGATTACCGACATCCTCGACGTCGCCAGTCCACCTCAGCGGATGTTCGCCATCACGTACCGCGCCCAAGACGGCCGCCACGTGGTGCTGATCCAAGCCCATTCCTACAACAAGATGGCCGGCCCGTTAACCAAGATGTGCAAGCTGGTGTACCAATCGCCGCAGGGGGTCAAGGTCTGGAGCGGGCCGCAGGACAAGTGGCTGGCCGGCATCCTGCTGCAAAGCGCCCGGGCTACGATCAAGGATCCGCCGTCGGGCAATCCCACCGGCTACCTGCTGGAGACTCCGGCCGGGACCTTTCCCGCGCTGGCCGTCAACGGTCAGGTTACCGAGGAAGAACTCCACGCCCTGGTCGACAGCCTCGTGCCGGCGAAACGCTAAACGCGGGTTATCCAGGCGGGTGCCACGGCCGTGTCGGCCGTGTTGCCGTGGGTAAACGTGATAATCTGGAGCACGGCTGATACAGCCGTGGCACCCGATAACCAACTCCATCACGGTCCGATGGATAGCCCAGGCGAAACGACTGATCCGCTGGGCAGACACCACCCTACAACTCTCTGACCACCGTCACCCGCCGCTTGGCGTTCAGCTCGGTGACGTATGGCTGCAGGTCGGTCCAGGGCCGCAGCACGCTTTCCTGATAGACTCCCGAGGCCGCCACGTAGGCCGCCTGGTGGTCGGTGCCGAAGGCCATCCGGCGGATTTGGGTCTTGGCGTCGGTCAACTCGACGGTGTCGGTGACGCGGAGACTGGGCCCGCCGGGGAGCTTCCGCTCCGGCAAGAACTCGAACGTGCGTTTGAGCCGCACGGGACACTCTCGGCGGCCGGTGATCAGTCGGCGCTGGAGCAGCCGGCGGACCCACGTGCGGCACCACCGGCCGAGGCTCCACATGCCTGCATGGAGCAACGCCTGCCGGACCGGCGTGGCCGTCTCGAAGCGGACCCAATGCAGCGGGCCGCCGACCGAGAGGGCAACAGGTGGCTGAGGTGGACGGGCACCGACGCGAAGCGTTGGTCGGCGAGTCCCCAGAGCGACGTGCTGGGGGCAGCCTGCGGCTGACCACCAGCCACCCACCTTGGCGCCGGCCTGGGGGCAGCCTGCGGCTGACCACCAGCCACCCAGCTCGACCGAGCGGTTCAGATCGTGCAGTTGGGAGACGGCCACGCGGCCGTCGCTGGTCTCGACGATCAACCCGGCGTCGGTCACGGCAAGGTCGCAGCCGTTGAAGTGCTTGAAGACTCCGCCCCGAGCGGCCGAAATCACCGTGTGGACGGTGCTCGTTCGCCGCACCAGCAGTCGGGCCTTGGGGAGATAGCGGGGGGAAGTCGAGGCAGGGTTGAGGGTGGAAGGTTGAGGGCTGAGGGTTGAGGGTTGAGGGAGTGACGATCGTTGCACGTCTGGCTGATAAGGGCGATCATCAATCATCAATCCACGATCATCAATCGAACCCGGTCCCTCGTCCCTCGCCCCTCGCCGCTCGCCCCTCGCCCCCGATCCCTGGAGCGCCGCAGGGCGGGTCGGTGACCAGTCGACGTACGCCTCGATCAGGTTGCCCAGCCGGTGGGCGAACATCCGGTCGTCGCTGCAGGCCGCCTGTTTGCCCGCGGCCAGGCCCCGCAGAAAGCCGTCGGTCAGGTCGGCCGCCTCGGGGTTCTCGGGGGCGAGCAGTTCCATGCCGTGCGGGTAGAAGTGGTAGGTGCCGCGGCTGCCGTACTCGCCGCCGTAGCTTCCGTCGGGGTGGAGAAACAGCCGGGCGAAGGCCGCGGCCCGCCGCAGCGGCCCGTCCAGCGCGGCGTTTCCGCTCAGCTTGCGGACCTTGGCCAGGCAGTCGATGGTCAGTGTCTGGTAGCCCGGGTCGGCGCCGCCGTACTCCTCGAACCATCCCTCGTCGCATTGCCAGGCCAGCAACTTCTCCAGCCGCGCCCCGGCGGCATCGCCGTACTCCGGTTGCCCGGTGATCTGCCCTACGCGCAGTAGCCCCAGCACGGCCAAGGCCTGGTGGTTGGCCAGCCGGCCCGACTCATCGTGCCGCATCAGCCAGTCCGCCCGGCGGGCGAACCAGCCAAGCAGCTCCGGGTCGTCCAACTGGAGGATCCGATAGGCCTCGGCGGCCGCCTGGAGCGAGAAAACCGCGGCCCCCAGCGCCCGCTCGAAGGGATAATAGTCGTCGCAGGAGCCGTCCGGGTGGCTGCTCCCGGCCGCAAACCGCAGGGCCGCGACGGCCAGCTCGCGGACCCGGGGTTCGCCCTGCCAGCGGTTGCCGGGCAAGTCCCGCGCATACACCAGCGCCAGCGGCAAGACGCCTTCCTGGTACATCCCCGAGGGGAAGCTGCTGGTGCGGTAGTGCCAGTACTGCCTGTCCAGGCAGCCGTAGGTGGGCCGGTAGGGATTGCGATCGATGGCCCCCAGCAGCCGCGGCACCTCGCCCAGCGCCGTGGTGAGATAGAGATTCCGCAGCGCCGGATCGCGGGGAAGGGCTCCCGGGGGGATTTCAACGCGGGAGCCGGCTTCAGGGTGGGGAACAAAGCACGTCCCCGGCACGATGAAGTCACCTGCGAAACCCTCGGCGGGCCGCCCTGTGTGCTGCGACATCGGCTCTGCTTCCCCACCGAATCGGCTTTTGTCCCTGGCGTTCGCGCCGGTTGACTGTAGGAGGCGACTCCTGTCGCCGATTGCCCGCGGACCACGGTCCGGTCGGCGACAGGAGTCGCCTCCTACAGACGTCAGAATCGGTCAAGTCATTCCTACGAGGGTCCCTTAGCGGCGGTGATGGGCCACGACCACTTCGGCCAGCAGGCCCAACATGCAGGTCATGAAGCCGGCCACCATCACCACGATGTCCGACTCCTGCATGCTGCCGGTCCAAACGAAACTCAACACGCTCTTGGCCACCCCGGCGCCGATCATCAGGCCCGAGAGCGGCAAGAACACCTTCAGCGGTCGGAAGTACAGGACCATCCTCAGCACCGTGCCCAGGTAGGCCAAGCTGTCCTTAAGGGGGTGGAACTTGCTCCGCCCGATCCTTGGCTTATACGGGGTGGGCACGTACTTGACGGCGTACCCGTTGGTCAGAAAGGCCAGGGTCATCGTGGTCACGCAACTGAAGCCGTCCGGCACCACCCAGAGCCAGCGGAGCATCTCCTCCCGCTTGAACGCCTTCAGCCCCGTGTTCAGGTCGGGGATCTTGTGCCCGGTCAGATAGCAGGCCAACCTGCGGATCAGCCACTTGGCCGGGCGGCGGAGCCAGGGCAGGGTACCCTGCTCGCTGGTCCGCGCGCCGTTGACCTGGTCGTAGGCCGGAAAGTGGGCGAGCAGCTCGGGGATCGACTCGGCGGCGTAGCTGCCGTCGGCGTCGAGCATGACCACGATTTCGCCGCGGGCTTGGCGGATACCCAGTTTTCGTGCCGCGCCGGCCCCGCCACGTTGCGGACGACGAATCACCCGCACCGGACACTGCCGGCAACAGAGGGCAAACCGCTCGGCCAGGCTGGCTGTGTGGTCGGTCGAGCCGTCGTCGACCACCAGGATCTCGTAGCGAATCGGCTCGGCGGAGAGGGCCTCGACGATCTCTGCCAATACGCGGCCGATCGCCTCCTGCTCGTTGTGGGCCGGCAGGACGATGCTAGCTTGCCACTGCGGAGCGAGCTGTGTGGCCGACGCAGCGGCCACCTGGGTCTGGCAACCATCCATGGTCCGGTTCCATCCATGTCCGCTGGGGGCAGTCCGGGTCTTCTCGCCCGCAACGGCGCCTTCCGAGCCGACCGCGTTGCGCCAGCAGGGCA
>Ga0315277_10002988_pt1 | contig 23227 bp, 19 predicted proteins | sample YL17G05_15_MG_FD_203695 | JGI IMG/M metagenome (GOLD analysis project Ga0315277, IMG submission 203695) | Sediment microbial communities from Yellowstone Lake, YNP, Wyoming, USA - YL17G05_15 | ecosystem: Environmental > Aquatic > Freshwater > Lake > Sediment | place: USA: Wyoming | collected...
GCTTGCGGATCCGCTTGACCATCCGCTCGATCTCCCTGGCGGTGTTGGCCACCGTGAATTCCTGGATCTCTCCGGTATCCGGGTGGACCCAGGCGACTTGATGCTGTTTCTTGTGGGTGTCCATGGCCACATGCGTTATACTCGTCTTCACGACCGGTTCTCCTAATCCAAGCTGATTGTTGTGCGGCTCTGCTATCGCTGATAGTAACCCGCGATAGTGCCGGAGACCTCCGGCACGCCGAACAATCACTGTATCGGCGAGAGCCGGTCGTTCCATATCTTCTACGAACAGAAGGAAAGGGCTTGACAGCAGGGGCGAAGGCGGATAAGAATGTGCGAATTCCTGGTTTAGATGGGTGGCAGTTGAAGCGGCCCTAGGGTTACGTTTTTTGGTCTCGGGCAAGAGACTGGAGGTCAGCAATGAGCACAAGCACTGTGCGTGCAGAGAGCAAAGTTCGCCGGCTGATGCCGTTCGTTCTCGTCGTGTGTTTGTTCGTTTTGCCGGTTGCGGCGTTTGGCGAGGACGATCAGAGCATCGCGGCGCTGCGGCAGATGGGCAAGGCGTTCGCGACGATCGCGGGCAAGGCCTCGCCCGCCGTCGTAGGCATCAAAGTGACGAAAACCACCGAGGGCTCAGCCCAATTGCGCGGGAACGACAACGGCGATCAGTCCAATCCGTCCAATCCGTTCAACGATCAGGACTTGTTCGAGTACTTCTTCCGGCGTCAGTTGCCGCGGCAATATTCGCGGCCGCAGCCGAAAGAGATCGCCCAGGGCTCCGGCTTCATCGTCGCCGCCGACGGGTACATCCTCACGAACAACCACCTCGTCGGGGAGACGGAGAAGGTCACGGTCAAGCTCTCGGATGGGCGGACCCTCGACGCCAAGACCATCGGCGTCGATCCGGACTCCGACGTTGCGGTCATCAAGATCGAGGCGGAAGGCTTGCCGTCTCTTGAACTGGCGGACTCCGGCGCGCTCGAGGTCGGCGAGTGGGTCATCGCCATCGGCAATCCGTTCGGCCTGAGCCATACGGTTACGGCCGGGATCGTCAGCGCGAAAGGACGCAACCGCATGGGCGTGGCCACCTACGAGGACTTCATCCAGACGGATGCGGCGATCAACTTCGGCAACTCGGGCGGGCCGCTGCTGAACCTCGACGGAAAAGTCGTCGGGATCAACACGGCGATCATCGGCCCCGGCGGCAATATCGGAATCGGCCTGGCCATCCCGATCAACATGGCCAAGGATATTTATCGGCAACTGAAGGAAAGCGGATCGGTCGTCCGCGGCTTCCTGGGCGTGGTGCCCGTCGATGTCGAGCCGGACATGACGGAGTTTTTCGGGCTCAAGGATGCCAAGGGCGTCCTGCTTGCCCAGGTCACCGAAGGCTCGGCGGCCGACAAGGCGGGGCTCAAACGCGGCGATGTCGTCGTCGAGTTCGATGGCTCGGCCGTGGATAGCGCCAACGATTTCCGCAACCGCGTGGCCATGCGCAAGCCCGGCAGCGAGCTCCAGGTGGTGGCTCTGAGAGATGGAAATCGCATGAACTTCACCGTCAAGCTGGATCAACGGCCCGAGAACGTTACCGCACAGGGCGAGCCGGCGGAGGGGTCCGACCATCTGGGATTCTCCGTGCAGACGCTGACGGAAGAGTTGGCCCAACGGCTCGGATACGAGGGGCTCAGCGGCGTGGTGGTCACCGATGTCGAGCCCGGCTCGGAAGCCGACGAAAAGGATATTCGCAGGGGTGCGCTCATCCGGGAAGTGGACCGCGAGCGGGTCAACAACGCCCGCGAATTCAAAGACGCCGTACGCAACGCCCAGAAGCGGGGGAAAATCCTCCTTCTGGTCAGGTACGAGGATCTCGACCGGTATGTCGTCCTGCAGCTTGCCAAAAAGCAGTAGACCGAGGCATATTTCGCAAACGACAGGCCCCGCTCCCCGCGGGGCCTTTTGCTTCGTGGACCACGCAATTCGGCATCGGCGCTTACCGCCCCTGGACGGCTCCGGATCATGTAAGGGATAAAAAACTCATGGGCGGGGCTTTTCGTATGATCGTGCAGGTCGTACAATAGCTTTGTGGGGGGTCGGACGACGGCGACGAGCCTGAGGCCGGTCCTGTACAAAGGATAGCAGGCGAAGTGAATTCACGTCATGAGGGGGTGACGTATGGAGATAGAGCGCACGGACGCATTGAGCGGGACCGGGGAGCAGCAAACCGAGGAGTTGCCGGAGACGCTCCAGGTCGAGCTTGAGGCGGTCCTGAATCATTCCAGCACGGCCGTAGCCATCTACCGCGCGGAGGATGACGGCAACGACTTCACCATCGTGGAGTTCAGTCGGGCCGCCGAGGAGATCGAGCAGATCAAGAGAGACGATGTGGTCGGCAAAAGCGTGCTGGAGGTGTTCCCCGGTGTCAAGCAGTTCGGACTGTTTGCGGTGTTTCAGCGGGTCTGGCGGACGAGTCAGCCGGAGCAGCACCCCGTTTCCATCTACAAAGATGTGCGGATCACCGGCTGGCGTCGAAATTACGTCTGCAAGCTGCCCAATGGGCTTATCATGGCCGTCTACGACGATGTTACCGGGTCCAAGCGGGGCGAGCTGGCGACCCGGGTGAGCGAGCAGTGCTTTCGCGCGATTGCGGACTACACGTACGACTGGGAGGTGTGGGTCGGTCCGACCGGGCGGGTGTTGTGGACGAATCCGGCCGCCGCACGCATCTCCGGCTACTCGATCAAAGAGATCATCACGATGCCGGACTACCCGGCGCCGCTCGTCCTCGAAGCGGACCGCGAAAGAATCATGCGCGCCTTCCGCTCGGCCCTCCAGGGCAGCACGGGCAACGAGCAATTCCGCATAAAGCACAAGGAGGGCCGGGTACTCTGGGCCGAGATCTCCTGGCAGCCCATCTACGATGACAGAGGCAATTCTCTCGGGCACCGCCAGAGCATCCGCGACATCACCGCCCGCAAGCTGGCCGAGCACGCGGTGCAATTGGCCGAGCGCGAGAAGGAGGCCATTCTCGACAGCATGGCCGAGCACATCATTCACCTGGATGCGGACACGTCGATCCTCTGGGCCAACCGGGCGGCCTGCGAGGCGGTGGGCCTGACGCGGGAGCAGATCATCGGGCGGTTCTGCTACGAGGTGTGGACGGACTGGCACGAGGCCTGGGCCGACTGCCCGGCCGTCGAGGCGATGGAATCGGGCAATCGCATCGAGATGGAGAGACCCTCGCCCAGCGGCCGGACATGGTTCGTCCAAGCCGCCCCCGTGCGCGACCGCAAGGGCGGCATCATCGGCGGGGTGGAGATCGCCCTCGACGTCACTCGCTACAAGCAGGCCGAAGAGGCCCTGCACGAATTGCAGCGGGAGTATCGGGAGCTGGAAGCCCGAAGCACCGTGGACCCCGGCGCGCCGGACGAAGCCTGAACGATGCCCTGGCTCTGCCGTGTTGCCGCGCGCACGTGCGATTGAGTTCTAGGCGGCCTGCGCAGTCATCTTGTCATCTCTGAGCGTCAGCGAAGGATCCGGGCTGAGCATGAGAACAAGCGTTGATTACGTTCCTTGCCCGGATGCTTCACTTCGTTCAGCATGACAAACGTGGCCCGTTCCCACCACAGAACGTAGTCGCACTCCCGCCTGCTGTTTGGGAAAGTGATCTGGTCATCGGGTGGCAGCGGCAAGCGGAGAGCAACGGAGCTTGCCGATGGTGTTACGCATCTGAGGAGCCATCGGCAAGCTGGCGCTTGCCGCTGCCACCCGGCATAGTGCCCAAAAACCTGCACAGATACCCGGCCTGCAGCGGAGATAGAATTGGATTGCCTGCATTTGTGCGACGGCGTATACTCGCTCGCCATGTTCCGGAAAGTGCTGTCTCTTTACACGCGTGGATTTGCTTTGTGGGTGGTCGTCGGCGGCATTACGGCGTACTTGTGGCCCGCGCCATTCAAGCTCCTCGACAAGTCTGTCATGAACGTCCTGCTTGGCTTGACGATGTTCGGCATTGGGGCAGTCCTGCAGACGGAGGATTTTCGACAGATCGTGCGACGGCCGGTCATCGTTTTGATCGGGACCGTCACGCAGTACAGCCTGATGCCCCTGATCGCCTGGGCCATCGCCGGGCTGTTCCACCTCGATCCGCAGATTGCGGTGGGCCTGATCCTGACGGCCTCCGCCCCGGGCGCCATGTCCAGCAGCGTTGTCAGCTATATCGCCAAGGCCGACCTGGCCTACTCCGTGTCCCTGACCACCGTCTCGACCCTGCTCGCGCCGCTGGCCACCCCCGGATTGACGTACTTGCTGGCAGGATCGAAGCTCGACGTGCCGTTCATGGACATGCTGACGGAAGTCGTGCTCGTGGTGATCGTGCCGCTGTTCGCCGGTTTCGCCGTGAGGCATATCTTCAAGCAGAAGGTGGAGCGACTGGTGCCGGTGTTCCCCGCCGTTTCCGTGACGTTGATCGTGCTGATCTGCTCCCGTGTGATCGCCTTCAACAAAGCCGACTTGATGGACATGACCGGCGTGCTGCTGACCACCGCGGTGGTCATGAACGTCCTCGGCATGGCCGGCGGCTATTTGATCGCCTGGGCATCCCGGATGGATGTGCCTCAGAGGCGGTCGCTGGCTATTGAGGGCGGCATGCAGAATGCCGGCCTTGGAACGATCCTCGCGACCAATTATTTCGGCCCCCGCGCGGCAATGCCCGCGGCAGCCTTCGTATTCATCTGCATCATCACGGCCTCGCTCATGGCCGCCTGGTGGCAGCGGCACCTGCCCAGGGACTTGCATGACAGCGGGGTGGGCGACCTTGTCGAAGGAGCGGCGGCCGGGGACTGACGCACAATAGCCAAATAAATAGTAGATATTAGCGAACGCCCCTTGCTTTCTGCCGATAAAACCACTATTGTGAAGGTTCTTTAAGTTCCGGCGGCAAATCCCTGCAGGCAGCCATCGGCTTGGTCGTACCTGCATTCCGCCAGACTATTGTGAGGAGTCACTGAACATGGCAGGTAACGTAGCGGTAGTGGGCGTGACCGGCGCGGTCGGTCAGGAATTCCTGAGCATTATCGAAGAGCGGAACTTTCCGTTCGCTTCGCTGCGGGTGCTGGCGAGCAACCGCTCGGCGGGAAAGAAGATCCTCTTCATGGGCAAGGAATATACCGTCGAGGAATTGACGAAAGACAGCTTCAAAGGCGTCGATATCGCCCTGTTCAGCGCCGGCGCCTCGCGCAGCCGGGAATTCGCGCCGGCGGCGGTGATGGCCGGGGCCGTGGTCGTGGACAATTCCTCCGCTTACCGCATGGACCCCAATGTCCCCCTCGTCGTGCCCGAGATCAACCCGCAGAAGATCAAGGAGCACAAGGGGATCATCGCGAATCCCAACTGCTCGACGATCATCGGGATCGTGCCGGTCTGGCCCCTGCACCGGGTCAATCCGGTCAAGAGGATGGTTGTAAGCACCTATCAGGCGGCCAGCGGGGCCGGAATGTCCGCCATGCTGGAGCTGGAGAACCAGAGCCGGGAAATTCTCGCCGGCAAGCCGCCGACGAAGAATATCTTCCCGCACCAGATCGCGTTCAACTGCTTCAGCCACAACTCGCTGCTGGGCCCGAACGGGTACAACGAGGAAGAGACGAAGATGGTCAAGGAGACCCGCAAGATTTTCGACTGCCCGGAGATCGCGATCACGGCGACGTGCATCCGGATTCCGGTGATGCGGGCGCACTGCGAGAGCATCAACCTCGAATTCACGAACCCGATGACACCGGACAAGGTCCGGGAGATCCTCAAGAACGCGCCGGGCGTCTCGCTCCTCGACGACCGCGAGCACAATCGCTTCCCGATGCCGATCGACGCCACCGGCAAGGACGCCGTCTTCGTCGGGCGAATCCGTCAGGATGAGTCGCTGCCGGGCAATCGCGGGATCAACCTCTGGGTTTCCGGCGACCAGCTCCGCAAAGGCGCCGCCCTGAACGCGATCCAGATCGCCGAGCTGTTGTAGGCGTGCTGCGTTCGACGCGAATCCCCGCGTCATTGATTTGTCAATTGGAGCCGCTCAGCGTATCATCCTGAGCGGCTCTATTGTTTATGGTCTCATGCGATGGCGCTTCGCAACGTCAAATTGACAATTGCCTATGACGGCAGCGACTACCACGGCTGGCAAATCCAGCCGGGCTTTCGGACTGTCCAGGAGGTCCTCACGGAGGCGCTGCGCAGCCTGCTGGGCCCGAGAGCGAGGATTTGCGGGGCCAGCCGCACCGATGCGGGCGTCAGCGCCATCGGCCAGATCGGCCTGATCCAGATCGACTCGCCCATCCCGACGGAGAACATGGCCAAGGCGATCACCGACCGGCTGCCCGAGGATATGGCCATCGTCAAGGCCGAAGAGGTCCCGATGGGCTTCGACGTCATCGGCGACGTCACGAGCAAGCAGTACCGCTACACGATCTTCTGCGGCCCAATCCGCCCCGTGCTGCACATGCGGCGCTGCTGGTATATCGCGGCGAACCTCGACGTTCAGGCGATGGATGCGGGGGCGAAGTTCCTCGTGGGCAAGCATGATTTCAAGTCTTTTGCCGCCGCCGCCGACCACCGGGAAGATTCCGTCCGTACGATCTTCCGTTGTGACGTGACGGACCAGCCGGCGGACGATGGCCGCTGGGTGTATGTCGATGCCGAGGGCGACGGCTTCCTCTATAATATGGTCCGCAACATCGTCGGCACGCTCGTCGAGGTCGGCGTCGGCCGCTGGAAGGCCGAGAAGATTCCCGAAATCCTGGAGGCGAAAGACCGCCGGGCCGCCGGCCCCATCGCCCCCCCCAACGGCCTGTGCCTGATGTGGATTCGATACGATTGATTATGAAAAGACGCAATGGCCGGGGCCGCTGTCCCCGGACCCCTGAGATTTTGCGCTTTGGGCCAATAGCATGGTGGGTAGACAGACCAGCACCGCCTCGGCGGCCTTCGACTGGTCCATTGGATCAGCCCACGAAGTCGCTTATCGCTTGTTGCGGACTCGTTTGTGATTCCTTGCCTGCCATGGGCATTGATGATAGTCTTGAACGTGCCGTTGCGGAGGATAGGGCTTTGCTGAGAAGCAACCCGAGCGCCGCAGCGGGCCGGTAGCATGGCGACGCCGCTCATGGGGGGCGTCGCTTTTTTGATCTCATGCTATTGGCTCAAAGCGGAAAATCTCAGGGGTATGGGGACGGAGTCCCCAAGTTCTGTCCGACAACTTGTGTTTGGTATGCGCCAAGTGCCGAGAATGGATAAGTGGAGGGAAACATGATAGGGCTTCTCATATCGATCACCGCTGTGGCGCTTGCTCCCACTGTACAAACCGGCTCTGCGCAACTCTCGCGTGAAGAGGTCGAGCAGATCCTGTTCGATTTCAGGGACGGGGTCGCTTCCAAGGTGAAGGTGGCAAACGTCGAGCGATTGGCAAAGACGGGAGAGATGTACGTGCCACTGCTCATCGAGTGCCTCCAATGGAAACTGCCTCCTTGGCTGGCGGAAAGAATTGAGCAGACCTTTGAGCGGCAGGGGGATGAGGTGAAGATCGGGTTGAGTTCCGATGGAGGTGTCCCAGTGTACGCGGGGATGACTCTGACGCGGATTGGTGCACCCGCGGTTCCTCTTCTTGTCGCTTCGCTTGAAACGCAGCCGGAGACTGGCGGCACAGTAGCTCGAATTCTTGGAGATATAGGAGACGCGCGCGCGATCGTTCCCCTTATCGAGATTCTGAAAAACAAGAGTCAGAATTGGCCGTACAGGCAGGAGGCTGCCCATGGATTGCAGATGCTTGATGCTCAGGATGCGGTTCCCCATCTGATTGATGTCCTTGGTGAGCCCGCGGACAATCTTCACAGCAGCGACAGGCTCATTGACACTGTGGCCACCGCACTCGCTGAATTGACTGATCGATCGTTTGGATTCACCCTTGTCGTCTACAAGCCCGACATGACCTGGGATATGACTCCAAGGTACACTTTCGTGTGTAGACCTGAGGCCAGAGGAAAGGTGATCGCACAATGGAAGCAGTGGTGGGATCATCAGAGCGAACTTCGTGACCAGGTGAAGACATATCTGGCTAAGTACGCCGGAGAGCTGAGAGATCATGATATCCAGGATATCAAAGCGATGCGATCCAACGACTGCACACGCCGGATCAAAGGCAGAAAGGGGCGCCTCATTCTTGTAGACAATCCGGATGGGGAGTGGTTTGACGCGCTTGAACGCCCCCGGGGGTCCTCGGCTGGATGCAAGGACTATCAGATATCCTTGCTGAACTGCAGAGATGAAGGGGATAGGGTGATTGTGACAGCCCAAGATAAGGCTCTGCTGATGGTCGATGGCAGACAGGTTTCGTTTGTCGTGATGGTCGAGCGAGTCCTGCAAAGGCAGGGGGATTTGCTGGTTGTGAGGGAGGAAGACTTGTTGAAATGGGAGCCACCGATATTTGGGCAATGAACCCCAAGGTCCGAAAAAAGGTACATTGAAAGGTGCTTGTGGAACGGGACCATATCGGCATTTTCGGCAAGATGAACTGCGGCAAGAGCAGCATTATGAATCTGCTGACGCAGCAGGAGACGTCGATTGTCGATCCGACGCCGGGGACGACGGCCGATACGAAGATCGCCCTGCAGGAAATCCACGGCATGGGGCCGGTGAAACTGTTCGACACCGCCGGGCTTGATGAAGGCAGTGGACTGGGGCAGAAGAAACGCGCCAAAGTCCTGGCCGACCTGAAGGAGTGCGACCTTGTCCTGCTCGTGATCGATCCGGACACGCGGGAATTCGCGACGGAGCAGACGATTCTTGAAAACGCGAGAGAGCTGGATAAGCAAATCCTGGTGGTTTACAACCTGTTCACGCCGTCGAGTAAGGAGCGAATCCCGCTCGTCGAGCAGAATGTTCCACTGCTGCGGTTTCACAAGAAGATCAGCCTCGTCGCGGTCGATCCGGCCCATCGTCAGCCGCTGCTCGGTTTTATTCTGGCGAACTTCGTCTCAAAGAGCGTCAGGATGGAACTGCTGCCGTTCGTGCAGCGGGACGAGTTCTACGTGCTCAATATCCCCATGGACGTGGAGACGCCGCCGGGCAGATATTTGAGACCACAGGCCATGGCGGAAGAGTATATCACCCGTCATTGGGCATATCCGGTCTCTTATCGGATGGACCTGGGCAAGGCTCGCGGCGGCGATGCCGGCGAGCGGCGGCGATTCGATGCGTTCCTCGCGAGCGTGAGCCGCCGGCCCAGGGCGATCATCACCGATTCGCAGGCGATGGACCTGATGCACGCGTGGACGCCGGACGACATCATGCTGACGACGTTCTCCATCATGATGATCAACTACGTCAGCCGGGGCAGGCTCGGCACTTTTGTCGAAGGGATCAAGGCCCTGGATACCCTCAAGGCCGGCGACAAGGTCCTGATTGCGGAGGCGTGCAACCATTCGCGAATCGCCGAGGATATCGGCACGGTGCAGATTCCCAGCTACATTCAGCGTCGCTGGCCCGGCGTGGTCATCGAGCACAACTTCGGCCGCGAATTCCAGGAGACCGAGCAGCTCGCCTCCTACAAGCTCGTCATCCACTGCGGCGGGTGCATGATCAGCGCCCAGAAGCTGCTCGCCCGAATCCGGGACCTCGATTCCATCGGCGTGCCCTACACGAACTACGGCATCTTCCTCGCTTGGATCCAGGGCCCGGAGGCCCTGCGCCAAGTTCTGCGGCCCTTTGGATTGACGATTTACGATTGACGATTTACAATCCGGGCTGCATGTGGTACGAGGTGAATGATCGAATCGCAAATCGTAAATCAGAAATCGTAAATTGAAAATCGTTCATGTCATCACGCGGCTGATCTTGGGTGGGGCCCAGGAGAACACGCTGATCACCTGCAAGCTCCTGGCCGAGCGAGGCCATGAGGTCACGCTGATCACGGGGCCTGCGATCGGTCCCGAAGGCCAGCTCTTCGACCTGACCAAGGGCCAGGAGTACCGGACCCTCATCATCGACGAGATGCGCCGCGCCATCGATCCTCGGAGGGATTATGCCAGCTACGTCAAGCTCAAGGGCCTGCTTCGCGAGCTTCAGCCGGACATCGTACACACGCACAGCGCCAAGGCGGGCATTCTCGGCCGCTATGCCGCCTGGTCACTCAAAGGCCAGTGGGGCCCCCGTGGCGAGGGCGTCTCGCCCTTGCACCCCGCTGCCGCGCGCCGGCAAGATGCCGCCGAGACGCAGGGCCGGGACGGCGTCGCCACGAAGCCAATCCTCCGCCCGGCCGTCATACACAGCCTGCACGGGCTCTCTTTTCATCCCTACCAGGGGCCGTGGCTCAATCGCTTCTACATTGCCATCGAGAAGGCCGCCGCGAAACGAACGGACTACTTCATCAGCGTCGCCGACGCGATGACGGAGCAGAGCAAGGCCGAAGGTATCGGCATCAATAAGCCCTATGTCACCGCCTACTCCGCCATCGACGAGGAGCAATTCCTGCGGCCGATTCCAGAGCAGGAAAAGAGGGAATTTCGGCGCAAGCACGATATCCCGGAGAACGCCGTCGTCCTGGTCACCATTGCCCGGCTCTTCGAGCTCAAGGGCCACGAGTACATCATCGAGTCGGCCCGGCAGCTCTCGAAGACGTTCGCCGACGTGATCTGGCTGTTCGTCGGAGACGGCAACCTGGCGGATGATTGCAAGGAGCAGATTCGCAATCTCGGCCTGACGGACCGCTTCCGATTTACCGGCCTGATGCCGCCCGATCAGATTCCGCTGGCGATCCAGTCTTCCGACATCCTCGTCCACTGCTCGCTTCGCGAGGGCTTGGCCCGCACATTGCCTCAGGCGATGCTGTGCGGCCGGCCCGCAATTTCCTTCGACGTGGACGGCGCCTGCGAGGTGGTGAACGCCAACACCGGCCGGCTCGTCGAGCCCAAGGACGTGCACCAGCTCGTCGATGCCTGCGCCGAGCTGATCCAGGACAAAGCCCTGCGAGAGAAGCTGGGCCAGACAGGCCGCGAGTCCGTCAAGACCAAGTTCGCCCCCGACACGATGGTCGATACGATCGAGGAAGTCTACAAACAACTGCTCGCGTAGTCACGATCTCGTGCTACCGCGTATCCCCTTCGCCCGGGACGATCTGGAATCCCGGGTTTTCGCCCGGCCGCAGCGAGATATTCCTGAAGGTGACCCATTCAACGTTGCCGCGGTCGCTCCGCAGGCCCAGGCTGAGAGTCATCTGGGTGTCAGGCTCTCGGCACAGGATGCCGCCTGCGTAGAAGCAGCGCATCACCCCGCCACCCAGGCTCCTGGTTGTCCCTATAGTGTCCATTTCCGAGGACTGCCAGTATCTTTCACCATACCTGTCATTGGCAGGGCCCCCGCCCAGATGAGGGGGGTTGAAAGATTGGGAAGATTGGATGGCCCAACTGAAGAACGTCGCGCCGGCGGATGGCAGTAGCCAATCGACGAGCCAGACGATCTCGTAACGTATCGCGAGTTGCGAGTCATCCGGCTGAGACTGGCTGTAGAATTCGGGAACCGAGGTCGCTGTGTTGCCGTCGGGTCCCCACCAGTGACGTTCCCCGTCCGTGACCTTGCTGATGCCGAGGATGGCCACGGTTGCGCCGTTCGGCAGGGTCGCCCGCCATGGCGACGCCGGCGGGGTCGTCGGATTCTGCTTCTCCCGGCCCTGCGCCAGTCCGCGCGACAATTCCTCCTGAGACAGGGACCCATCGCCGGATACGATAAACTCCAGTTCCAGCACCGTAATTCCGCCTGAGAATCCGTGAGGGGCGGTGCCGGCGTACCAGAGTCCGTCTCCCAGATGGTCAATCTTCAAATAAGCCGTGCCGTGTTGTCTGCGGCCGAACAAACGGTGCCACACGTCGTCGCTACTCGCATACACATGGGCATGCGCGGCGGACCAGCCCGGGCCGGGCTCGACCTTGAGCTCGTAGAGATTGAAGCCCATCTTGTTGACCTGGCTCTCGATTGTCTGATAGAGCTTCTTCTCCACCTTCGACCAGGCGGCGATCTCGCGACCGACTATAGTTGCCTGTTTCGGATGATCGGCCGCGTCTTCGCTTTCTGCGGAAGACCAGGAGCGCTGCCGTTCCTCATATTCCGCGTCGCTTACCAGGATCGATTTGTAGTAATAGTCCGGCCCATACTTGATGGTGTACGGTGTCACTCTTGGGACGAATCTTCCTTTGCCGTGCTCTCCGTTGAGGCCGACGCGGCAGCCGATGAGAAAGCTCAAATGCTCACTGACGCCGCGCTGGCCCACCAGGTGCAGCGCCTCGGGCCAATACTGGGCCAGGCGGACGCCCCGGAATTGGAGACGAACGGGGCCCGATAGCTCCTTCAGACCTTCCGGTCCACAGTGGTAGACTCTCCACGTGAGACCTCGGGGAAGCTCGCAACGCGGTTCGGGCGCCACGACGCCGGCTTCCTCGATCCAGATTGCCCCGGCGGCCGTGTCTATGACGAGATAGACCGAGTATGGCTGCTTGAGCCGTCCATCCGAGGACTGGTCGGCTCGGCGGGCCAGCTCTGCCCACTGCTGCGGAATCCGGCTGATGCGGGCCACGTAATAGGCGGCCTCGGAAACCTTGAATCTCCCTCGTCCCCACCCGGTCGAGTCATCCCGCCGGCCGAATGCCCAGAGACATCCCAGGATCACAATAACGCCGACAAACGCCAGAGCCAAAGCGATTGCGCAAATCCTTCGAAGGCTTTTACCAAGCGCCATCTTCTTTTCCCAATCTCATCACATCTTGTTCGATATCGATGCCTTCACGGCTTCAGCGTGTCTCGCTCATTACCTGAATCGATTTCAAATCCAAAGTCCTTGCCTGGAACCAGGGAGATGTTCTTGAAGGTCGCCCAGGCGAGCTCGCTATTGTTGCCCGGCACGCCAATCTTGAGCGTTGTCTTGGTCCTCGATTTGTCGCACACGTAATCATACGCCTCCAACTCTTCTCGGATGAGATTGCCGTATCGGTCATAGACCTGTCGCCGGCCGGAACTGGAGCGGCCTTCAAACCAGACGCGTGTTGCCGACCCATATCCCTGCGGCGTATGGATGCGCCAAGCCATTTCGTACGCGGCGATATCTCCAGGCGGAGAATTGCGCCCTTCGCGATCCGGATACGGTGCATAACCCAGGGGACTGCCGTCGGGACCCCACCATGCCTTGCCGCCCCTGGAACGCTCGCGGACGCCGATGAACTCGATGGAGGCGCTGTTTGGCAGATTCACGCGCCACTTCGATGGCGGCTGGACGTCCTCCTGCTTTCGCCGGCCTTGTGCAAGCAGGGCGGGGATATCTTTCTTTGCGATCTTGCCCGCGACCGGGATGAGAAACTCCAGGTCCAAACGAGGCGGGATCGGCATCGGGCGCTGGGGATGTTGTGTGCTCCTGGCGTACCACACATCGTTGCCCAGGTGGTCGATGTTGAGCCACACGCTGCCGCCCGATCCGCCTCGCAGGATGCTTCGCAGACCGCCGGAGCTGGCGCTCAATTGCGCGCGTGCGGCAGTGTAGTCCGGCCCGTGTATAAGAGTCAGAATCCCCAATCGCAGGCCCTTTGTCGAGATGTACCCTTCGATCCCTTGGTAAAGCTGCTTCTCCACACGTGCCCAGGCCATTCTGTTCTCGCCCAGCGCCGCCGGCTCGTCCGGAGCAGAATCGACCGCCGTGAACCGGGCTTTGGCCTTCTCGTAATCAGCGTCGCTGACGATGATCGACTGATTGGGTCCGCTACCCGCCGTCTGTTTGGGAGATGACGGCCAGGTGACGGATTGCGAGCTCCAGGCGGAGCCTTGAGTGTAGTTGCTGCTGCCGCTGTCAGGGCCGAACGTAAAGTAGAGGCTCTCTCGCCTGCCTCGCCTGCCGACCAGCGACACCCGTTCGAGGACAAATTGCCCATCGCCGTTCACAGGCAAGCGGAAGCGGCCGAACGGCGGCAGTTGCGTCATCCCATCCGGCGTGGATCGGTAGAGTTTCCAGTCCATGCTGGGCGGCAATTCGGTGTGATATTCCGGCAGGATGCGACCATCGCTCTCGACCCATATCTCCTTCCCGGCGGTATCCATCACAAGGAATGCGCCGGCAGAGTCCCCGGCTTGGTCCTGGCTTCCGCGATCGGCCCGCCATCCAAATATTCGTGCGGCGTCGATGACCGAGCTGATCCGGTTCATGTAGTACGCCTGCTTGGAGACTTTCCGCTCTCCCTGCCCCCACTTTGGGGCGATGGCAGATCCCGCACCGCCATCTCGAAACCAGCACAGCCAGACCGCAAGAGCCAGCACGCCCGCAAGGAGCAAGAATACATATTTCGCTTGCTTCGCCACGAGTCGATCCGCCGCTAAAAGGGACAAGTCACTCTCTCGAATGATCCAGTCTCATAGAATAGCCGGCGTGTCGAATCCGGTCAAGTCGCTGCCGATTCCTCGACATTCCTATTCGCTGCTTGCTGGCGATGCTGGGCGGCCGGGTATCGTCGCTGATGTGGCGGGCGGCCTATTCGATCACGTGAATGTTCTTCTTGTGGCACATGTCCTTGAGAACCTGGGGCCAGACCGTGGCGCTGACTTCGCCGAGGTGCGCCTTCTTGAGAATCGACATGAAGGTCCGGGACTGGCCGATGCCGCCGCCGATGCTCAGCGGAATCTGGTCATTCAGGATCGCCTGGTGATAGGGCAGCTTGAGGAAATCCAGTTGGCCGGAGATCTCAAGCTGCTTGCGAAGGGATTCGGCCGTGACGCGGATGCCCATAGAGGTGAGCTCGTGCCGGCGCTTGGTCACCGGGTTCCAGACGAGAATATCGCCGTTGAGCCCGTGCATCATCTGACCGTCATTGTGGATTGTCTCCGTGACCCAATCGTCGTAGTCGGCGGCACGCATCTCGTGCGGGTAGCCATCCTTGAGCACCCAGCCGATGCCGATGATGAACACAGCCGGATATTCCTGCACGATCTTTGTCTCCCGCTGCTTGCGCGGCAGGTCGGGATACCTGTCGAGGATCTCTTCCGCATGGATGAACTTCAGCTCATCCGGCAGATCCGCGTACTTGTCCGTCTTGAGCTTTGGGAAGAGCCCCTGGACGTGCGTTTCCGCACCCTTGAGCACTTTCCAAATCTTCCGCACGACCCGTTTGAGGAATTCGACGTTTCGCTGGTCCTTGGTGATGGCCAGCTCCCAGTCCCACTGGTCGACGTAGGCGCTGTGGTCGTGGTCGAGGAAGTAGTCTTTGCGGACGGCCCGCATGTCCGTGAGCAGGCCCTCGCCCGGCTGCATGCCGAACTGCTTGAGGGCCATGCGTTTCCACTTCGTGGCGGCCTGGACGACCTCGGCATCGACGGGGTTCTTGCCGCGGTCGTTGGAAATGTGGAGCCGGACGGGCGTGCGCGAGCCGTCGCGGTCGAGGTAGTCGTTGACGCCGCTGCTGACGTCCACGATCAGCGGTACGGTGACGCGAATCAGGTTCAGCTCTTTGCAGAGGTTCTGCTCGATACAGTCTTTCACGGCGTAGGTGGCGATCTGCGTCTCTTTCGGCGACAGGAGAGAGCGGTAATCGCGAGGAAGGATCTTTTCGAGTTCCCCGTAATCACCAATTCCCGGACCGGCCAAATCCGCTTTCTTATCGAGCATTGGGCGTCTCCTAAGACCTGTGACAGCTTTCAGCAACGTGGCACACTGAGTGATATCTTATCACGCAGGGGTACACGATGTCAAGAGGAGAATCGGGCGTGTCACGCTGCACGCTGCAGGGTGTACAACAGGATTGTGCCAGAGTGAGCGGGAAGTCCCGGGTGGCAGCATCAAGCGCAGCTTGGCGATGGGCTTCCCGGGACACAATGCAGTCATCGTCAAGGCCTCGCATCATCACCTCAACTCGCGCGATTCCGGTCCACCCTGCCCTTGCACGATCTCGAATCCCTGATCCTTCCCGGGAACCAGCGAGATATTCTTGAAGGTCACCCAGGCGAACTCGCCCTCGTTGACCCGTGCGCCAACCGTCAACGTTGTCTCCTGCATGGACTTCTTAAACGCGTGGCCTGCGCTGGCAAGCTCCGTATAGATCCGGTTGCCATATCGGTCCCGGATTTCGCCGCGATAGGAGCCGACCACCCCCTCCATGGCCGAGCGTATGCTCGATGAGGTGTGTTGCTGCAAGTGGACGCGCGAGAGGATCTCGTAGACAGTACGGTCCTCCTGCTCCCGAGCGTACCGCTCATAGTTGACGTAGGGGACAAATCCGAGCGGACTGCCATCCGGACCCCACCACGGTTTGCCCCCGCTGGGGTTCCAGCAAAGGCCGACGAACTCGACCACGGCTCCATTGGGCAGGTTTGCCAGCCATTTCGAGGGCGGCTGAGCTTGTATCTGCTGCTGCCTCCGCCGGCCTTCGTCAAGCAGGCTCTGTTTACCCGCTCTGGCAATATGGCCCGTCGCTGAGATGAGAAACTCCAGGTCCAACGTAAGCGCTGCGGGCATAGGGTGCTGGGGATGCGGCATGCTCCTGGCGTACCATACATCATTGCCCAAGCAGTCGATTTGGAGGTACGCGTGTCCAATCGCCGGCCCGCCGCGCAAGGCGCTCAACGGACCGCTGCGGCCGGCGCGCAGCTCCGCCGATGCGGCCGTGTAATCGGGTCCGCACGCCAGCGTCAAGTCTCGCAACTGCCAGCCTTACATCGAGATCTGTCGCTCGATCTCTTGGTACAGCCGCTTCTCCACACGTGCCCACGCGACCCGGGCTTCCTGCAAGACGGCCGGCTCTGACGGGGCCGGGTCGCTCGCGTCGAATCGCGCCTTTGCCTGTTCATAATCCGCATCGCGGACCACGATGGACTCATAGGCTCCTTCCCCCGGCGTCGGCTGGGGCGAGTTCAACTTGGTTTGCATATTCCATGGACCGTCGCCGTAGCCGTTACCGCAATTGCCTGACGGCGTGAACGAGAAGTGCAAATGCTCCTGCCTGCCTCGTGTGCCGATAAGGAAGACCTCTTCGAGCGGAAGTCGTTTCGTATAGATTCCCGGGATTCGGAACCGGCTCAGAGAGGCGAGCGCCGCCGTGCCATCCGGGGTCGAGCGCTGAAGCGCCCACTCCATCTGCGGTGGCAGCTCGGCCTCATATCCCGGCAGGATGCGCCCGTTCGTTTCCACCCAGATCCGCCTTTCGGCGGTATCGATAACCAGACACGTGAGATCAGAGTCCTCGATCCGGCCGTCGCGCGGGTTTCGCTTCGCCCGCTGTGCGATGTTCCGCCAGGCGTCGATGACGGCGCCGATCCGGCCCACGTAGTATGCGCGCTCGGAGACCTTCAATTGTCCCTGTCCCCATCCGGCGGCCCACACGTCACGGCCCCTCGCCAGCCACAGCCAGATGCCCACCGCCGACAAGGCAAGCACGGCAATCAGAACATATATGGTTTTCTGCTGCATAGTGGAGCACACCCTTTGCGCACGCGATCCTGCCGCAGGCTCATATACTGAAGGCCGGAAAGAATAGCAAGCATATACTGTGGAGGGACCCGAGCAGATCGACTCATGTGCCGGGGAAGCCGACGAATTCGACGCGGTAGAGCGTGGGCTCCTGGATCGTCTTGATCGTGTCGGGCAGGGCGGCGATTTGATGCTGTAACCTCTGCTGGATCGTGGCTATCGGCTCGGCAGACTCGAAGGGCTTGAGCAAGTCGTCTGCGCGGGGGGCGAAAGGCTGGACGGTATCCATTTCAAATCTCAAATCTCGGATTTCAGATTTTCGAAGGATGGTTTTGCGGCCGGGGCGCGTGACTTTGTCCGGCGAGGTCTTGTACAGGGGCCTGTCGCCGTATTGGACGATCTTGTACACGATGCCGATGGCGGGGGCGTGGTGCGAGACCGTGAAGCGCGTGCCGACTCCGAGACCGTCGATCTTGGCGCCGGCGGCCAGCAGATGGGCGATCCGGAACTCGTCGAGATCGCCACTGGCGAAAATCTTCAGGAACTCCAGGCCCTCCCTCCGGAAGTGCTCTCGGGCGAGTCTGCTCAAGGCAGCTATATCACCGCTGTCAAGCCGGATGCCGCGTATCCGGATTCCTCTATCGGCGAAGTCCTTGGCCACGCGTGCGGCGGTTTTGATCCCTTGCGTGCTGTCATAGGTATCGACCAAGAGGATGGCCTTCTCGCCGTAGAGCTGCGCGAAATCGCGGAAGGCCTGCTCCTCGGATTCGTGCGCCTCGACAAACGAGTGCGCCATTGTCCCCGATGGAGGCATCGCGAGGAGCTTAGCCGCAAAGACGTTGCTCGTGGCGGCGAACCCCGCGATCTGTCCGCCGCGGGCGGCCCGGATCGAGGAGATCGGGCCCTGGCAGCGGCGCAATCCGAAATCGACGATCGGGATGCCCTTCGCGGCGGTCATCATTCTGGCCGCCAGGGTCGCCTCGATGATCGAGAAGCCCAGAATGTTGAGGAGGTAGGTTTCGAGAAGTTGTGCGTGAAGGATGGGCCCGCTCACCTCCATGATCGGCTCATTCGCGAAGAATACCGTTCCCTCCGGCAGCGCGCGGATTTTCACGTTCAGCTCGAAGACGGACAGGTATTCGAGGAAATCGTCTGCGAACAGTCCCGTCGAGCGCAGGTACGCGATATCCTCCGGCGCGAAGCGGAACTGGCGCAGATAACTCTCCACTTCCGGCAGGCCGGCCATGACGAAGAATCCCCAGTGCTCGGGCAAGTGCCGGACGAAGACCTCGAAATATGCGGCCTGGTCCATGCCCTGGCGGAAGTAAGCCTGGGCCATTGTCAACTCATACAAGTCCGTGAACAGCGCCGGCGTTGCACTGATCAGCCACATGGCACCATCTCGTGCACGAGACTCGATTCGATAACATCGATTCCCATGCTCTGTAGGTCGTTCAGTACTTGCTCGTCCGGCTTGCTCCCCATGCCTTTCGTGGCATCCCGGATCAGCGTGAGCTGGATGCCCGGGAACCTGGCCAGACCCCGCAGGGTGTCTTCCACGCAGACGTCGAGCGCGACCCCGAACACGAAGATATGCCCCGGCGCCGCCAGCTCGACGAGCGGGGCCGTGTTCGGGTTGGAAAAGGCGCTGATCGCCTCTTTACGGATCACGATGTGAAATTGCTCTGCTTGGACCAGCTCCTCCAGCTCGGCCGGGTTCCTCGGCTCCAAATCGATGTAGTCGATGGGCAGAGTGCCCAGGTAGCCCACGCGTTGCGCGCCCGGCGTTCCGACCATGCAGTGCGGCGGAAACGTGGTCTTCCAGTCGGGCGTTTCCGAGATCTCCGGATTGTCCATGCTGTGCCAGTCCTGCGAGGCAATGATCGAGCAGCCGTGATCGAGCGCCACCGCGCGGACATCGCTGACCGCCGGGATGATCTGGTCGGCCCCTTCCATGTAGAGCTTGCCGTCCGGCATCATGAAATCGTACTGCGTGTCGGCGTCCCAGAATATCGTCCTCTTTTCCATGAGGTGTTACCTCCCAAAGATCGCCAATGCATGTGTCTCCTATACTTCTGACTACGTTGGACAGGGCAGCGGGTTTCTTGATTCGCAGTCTGCTATTTCGCCCCTGTCCCAAAGATGCTACAATCCCCTGAGACGCGGGATCCTGCGTCTCAAGAGGTCTCGCGTGAATGAAGGCTGGTGGCATCGTCGGGCGTGGACGGGAAAGGACAGTCTGTGAAGAGTTACCGGAAAGAGCTGTGGTTCAACACCCGCCACAGACGGGAGTTTCTCAATATCACGCCGCAGGTGCAGCAATGCCTGGAGGAAAGCGGCATCCGCGAGGGCCTGCTCCTGTGCAACGCCATGCACATCACGGCCAGCGTCTTCATCAATGACGATGAATCGGGCCTGCACCAGGATTTCGAGGTCTGGCTGGAAAAGCTCGCCCCGGAAAAGCCCTACAGCCAATACCGGCACAACACCGCCGAAGACAACGCGGATGCTCACTTGAAGCGGACCGTCATGGGACGCGAGGTGATGGTGGCAATCACCGGCGGCAAACTCGATTTCGGCCCGTGGGAGCAGATCTTTTACGGCGAATTCGATGGCATGCGCAAAAAACGGGTCCTGGTTAAGATTATCGGGGAATAGGAAGCCGCTCGCATGCCATTACTTCTGTTTCTTCTGAGAGTCATAGGGATTTCCTTGTCCGGAGCGTTGGCTCCCGGCCCGGTCACCGCCGCCGCCATCGGCATGGGATCGAGCGACCGGTTCGCCGGCGTGCTCATGGCGCTTGGCCACGGCATCGTGGAGTTTCCTCTCATGGTGCTGCTGCTTCTCGGCGTCGGCCGATTGCTCAAGCTTCCCTACGTGAGAGTTGTCATCGGTGTTGCCGGCGGCGGCTTTCTGATCCTCCTGGCCATTCAGATGCTCCAGGGACTCGGAGGCCCTGCCGCTGAGCCGGTGCAGACGACCGGCAGCAGCCCGCTTGCGGCCGGCATTCTCCTGTCGGCCGGCAATCCCTATTTTCTGATCTGGTGGGCCACCGTGGGCCTGACCCTGATTACGACGGCCAAGGACAGTTTCGGGCTCGGAGGTTTCGGCGTTATGGCCGTGGCGCACTGGTCCTGCGATCTGGTCTGGCTGGCGGCTTTGTCTTGGGTCAGTTTCGAAGGCTCAGTGCTCCTGGGTCCGACGGGACAGCGCGTCGTGCTCGCCATCTGCGCAGCGGCGATGCTTGGTTTCGGGTTGTACTTCATCGTGCTGCAGGCCATCATGCTGAGAGGCAAGGGTCGGAATCGGGAACTCTGCAAAGATGAACATCAGGTTTAGGAACAAGGATCGAAACATGAATCGCAACTACCGTCGGAATCACATATCTCACACTCACATCCTGGTGATGGCGCTTGTGACGTTTGCCGGGACGAGCTGCGCACAGCCGCCCAAAATCCAGTTGGCGGCTTCGCAGGGCCGGATCACGAAGGGCCCGTGCCTGCTGCGGGTCTATCAGGACCGTGCGGCGCTGATGTGGGAGACCGACGTGGAAGGGCAATGGGGCGTGTCGTGCGGAACGCCGGGAAAGCACGACCGCTTCTTCGTGAGCGCCGCCGAGAAGGTCACATACGGCAAGTCGGCCGACGGTGGCTCGAAGACCGCGTACATTCACAAGGTCTGGCTCGAAGACCTCGGTCCCGGGCGGGCGTACGCGTACCGGATCGTCGGCCCCGACGTGCGAAGCGATGTGTACCGATTCCGCACTGCGCCCGCCCGGACGGACGAGGTTCGCTTCATCGTCTATGGCGACAGCCGAAGTCAGCCCAAGATACACCGCCGACTGGTCCAGCAAATGATGAAGTATGACGTGGCGTTCGTCGTCAATGACGGCGACCTGGTCTCCACGGGTGACAACTATTCGCTGTGGGGCCCGCAGTTCTTCGAGCCCCTGAAGGGACTGGCGGAGCGGATCCCGATCTACGTCGCCAAGGGCAATCACGAGGGGCGCGGCGGAAATTACGAAAAGCTGCTCGTCCCGCCCGGCGAGCAGAACAACTTCGGGTTCGATTACGGGCCGGTGCATTACTTCTGCATGGACAACGTTTCCAGCGTCACCGGCGGCGACCGGCTGGTCCTCAAGGCCGTCGAGGATGCCCGGGCCAGCAAAGCCCCGTGGAAATTCGTCACCTACCATGTCCCGAGCGTGAACTTCGGCGGCCACCGGTCGGACTGGCAGCAGAGCAAAGCCCTGCCCGCCTTCGCAGAGGCCGGGATCGACTTCATCGTGACCGGTCACTCCCATCAGTATGAGCGATTCCGGCCGATCGAGATGCCGGGCCAAGCCGGAGCCTGCATCACCTGTATCACTGCCGGGGGAGGCGGCGCGCCGCTGTATCCTCTGGAGCCGACCGACTGTCACGCGTATGCTCAGGCCGTGTATCACTTCTGCCTGTTTCACATCAAAGGCAATACTCTCACGATGACTGCTATCGACCCGAACGGAAATGTCTTCGACCGCCTCCAAATCACAAAGACAAACGGGCAACTCGATGAGCAGTACCGGTCGACGGCCGTACCCATGGGCAGCATTCAACTCCATCAGGCGCTGCACAAGGGGATGCAAGTCACTCTGTCCGACACGCCGCAAGTGGATCAGCCATGCACCATGAAGTTCGATGTGGTTGTCCCGCCGCTATCCGACGACGCCAAGCTGACTTTCGAATTGCACGGAGCGCCGGAGGCGTATCGGCTGCCGCCGCCGTACACCGCCGAGGTCTCCCGCGACGGGGGAACAGTCCACGTCGAACTCCAGGTCACGCCCAAAGTCCCCATCGATATGTCCAAGGCCAAGCCGGGCAAGACAGACCCCATTCAGCCGCCACTGCAGATTGACTGCCGGTATGAATTCGGGTCTGTGATGCAGACTGTAAGCTGCCCTGTCACGATGTAGGCCAACTCGTCGCCGCAGCGGAATGAGGGCGGGAGGACTAATCGGCTGATGCATCCGAAGCGGGTGGCTTGTCCTGTGGGCTGTCCGGCGGCTGGGGAGGCGTCTCGCCGGCCGCCGAGGCGTTCAGAAGCTCTTTGAGGCTGTAGTGTGCCAGGAGCTGCCGCTGTGCCTCCAGGACCCGGTACAGGGTCTTGTGCTCGTCGGGTTTGGGCTGGCCAAAGGACGCAGCGGCCATGGCGTCGGCGATCTCTGAGAGCATGATTCGCGAGGGATCGCGGCTGAGTGTGAAGCCCGGGCTCGGCTCGGCAGTCCTCGCCAGCAGATTCCTGCGGACCAGCTCATCAAGCAGTTTGCCTCCGAACTCACCCGGGATGTCGAGCCGGCTGCAGAGGTCGTCGATCGCGACGGGCGCACGGCCGCTCTCGAATGCTGCTCATACCAGCAGGACGGCGCTGACCACTCCCACCGAGCCCTTGTCCACGCTCGCGAAGAAGCGGTCGATGATCCGGTCGAGGTAGTCCGTCAGGGCGACCCGAACTTCCGGATCGTCCGGGTCCGGATACTCGATCGTGGTCAGGCGCAGCTCCTCGTAGACAAACGTCTTGAGTTCCTTTCCCGTCTCCCGATAGGCCGGGATGGAATGGAAGATCAGCACGACCACGATGGCCAGCGGAATGATCCCGAAAATCGTGTAATAGGACAGGGCGGCAGCCAACTGTGCCGCCCGGTTCTTGTCCAGAAGCCGGAAGCAGTGAGACCAGAGCTTGTACTGGCGGGCAAGGAACCGACCGGCCCGGCCCAGCTCAGTG
>Ga0315277_10002989_pt1 | contig 23225 bp, 18 predicted proteins | sample YL17G05_15_MG_FD_203695 | JGI IMG/M metagenome (GOLD analysis project Ga0315277, IMG submission 203695) | Sediment microbial communities from Yellowstone Lake, YNP, Wyoming, USA - YL17G05_15 | ecosystem: Environmental > Aquatic > Freshwater > Lake > Sediment | place: USA: Wyoming | collected...
GCCGCCAATTTTTATTTTGCCTATTTCGATTAGCCTATTTAATAAACATCGGGGCTGATCCGTTGCTCTTTTGGGTCAGCCCCTTTATTATTTTTTAACACCTTTGCTTCAAAATTTTGTCTCCTTTTTATTTTGGGTCGATACAATCATGGTGTCGCAAAAGGAAAAGTAGACCCCCTATTGCCAGGAGAAATTTATGTTAGAGCAATCTATATTATTAAAACTATTCTCTCCTGAGCTTGCCGACAACACGACAAGTCAGTTGCGGCAAGAATACCAGGCATATCAAAACCTGTTCCAGGCGCAACCCGTGCTGGTACAACAATATCTGGGCGTTCAAGCCGCCTCGTTGGCTGAGGCAATCATTCAGGGTCTGACCCAGGTTCACTTTGCTCTGCCTGAGCACGTGGCTTGCCTGCATGACTCTGAAGGTTCAGCGGAAGTTGTAAGTGTTCCAGTTGGTAACCGTCAACAAGTCGTGAGAGGGCGGTTGGTTCGCTTGACTCATCCAGACCTACGTATAGCTCTTAGCCAACGCCTCTCGGAACTGGAACGCTCGTCGAATCAGGCGGTTTCTGTCAGCGCGATATTGCTTCAATATGCAATTGCTATTCACATGATCTATAACATGCTACCAGCAGGAAGATCGGTGATTTACGCCAGCGTGGAAGGTGATGACATCCCCAACCAGCCTGTGGAAAGTGATATCGATCAGGGATCTGCAATCAGTGCACAAATAGCCATGCATGCAAAGGAAACCCAGGTAGACGAGGAAGGCAGTGAGCTGCTGGTGCCCTATGTGGAAGCTGCCCGCCGATTCTACCTGCCGCAATGGGTCGCCTTCGACAACCTGGGGCACCTGCTACTCGGCTCTGTTGGCGAAGCTGAAGCCCATATCGCATCCATGCAGCGTTATCTGGCAATCTTAAATATAGCCATCATGATCGCTCCTTACATGATTGCGGATGAAGTATGCCAGCAGAAGCGTTATGGCATGCTTGGGCAATTGGTCAACCAAGGAAGGGCTTTAGCTCAATTCCAGTCACAGCAGGTTATCCAAACGATCCAGCGCCGTGAAGCGGAGCATAAAATGGATCGAGGCTTGAGGTTGAGTTTGCCCTACTTCGATGACCAAAAGCTGCTTATTGAAAATTATGATTTTATGATCATACCCGCCGGACTGATCATGTTCATTCCTGCGTTTGTTGTGCTGGCAGCCCGCGAGCAACAGATCAAGGTTGCTCAGGACACTCGCTTAAGCATTGCGTCGCGCAAGCACTTGTTAGCGGAAATCCATGATCTGGAACTGGCGTTTATCAGTTAGGTAATAACAAATGTTGATTTCTATTTTACTTCTACTCATCATCGCTTACCTCTCTTACAAGGTATCTCCTCGTGAGAGACCAGAGGATGCCCATGTCCACGGTGCTGGGCAAATTGGCTTATTAGCTGCCGTGGCGCTTTTCGGAGTGGATTACTTTACATCCTTTTTCTATGCTACTGGCGAAATGATGAATGCTTTACATCCATACGGTTTACAGAAATATGGCTATCTTGCCGTGGCGGTCATCGCCCTGGCGAATGCTGTATTTGGTGCCCTTTACATGTATTCCTTGGGTACCTTTAATGAGGGCGGTGGTTCTTATACTGCCTCCATGCGATATCTTACCCCAGCTTTAAGCCTGATTGTAGCGGTTGTGCTCATCCAAGATTATATCTTTACCATCGTCGTCTCAAGTCTCTCGGGGGTAGACCAGTTACTATCCATCCTGGGCAAGTACGATATCCATTGGGGTTGGCATTTTGCGATTGGTGCTTCATTAGCGGCTGTCACCTGGTGGCTGACCATCCGAGGTCGGGGCGAGTCGTCTCGAATTGTGTTCATTTTGCTAAGCATATTTATCTTATTAACGATCACTCTATTGGGCGGTCTGGTGATTGCTAATCTCAAAGGTGTGCCAGCTGTGGCTGTTACCGAACAACCCCAGCCAGCCACATTATGGCAGGCGGCTTATCACATGTTGACTGCTTCTATGAAAGGATTGGTTGCCCTAAGCGGTCTGGAGGCGATGTCGAATGGCATCCAGTTTGTCAAGAATGAAGATGCTGGAATTGTCCGCTGGGGTAAGAAACGCCTGCCGCGTTGGAAGAATCTGTGGAATTTCTACAGTGGAAAATCGGGCATCGGGCGATTTGTCCAGACTTCATTCCTATTCTATGGTGGACTGACAACATTGATGTTGGCAAGTTTCGCCATCCGCTTCAACGTTTTCGATGGTACCCTGGGGCGCACATTAGTTGGGAACCTGGCTTTTATAGGTTTTACCCAATTGCCTGGTGGAGAACTATTGTTCTGGGCATACCAGATTATAGCTGTTGCTCTCCTTGCGGCTGCCTCGATGACTGCATTCCAGGACCTTCAGGCTACTGCCTGGCGCGACGTGGCCATTGGTGAAATCCCAGAGGTTGTTGTTTATCGCAATTCTCAGGGTACTTTCACCCGTTCAGTTACAGCCGGGTTTATTATTGCCGTGGTCATTCAGTTTCTGGTACATGGACGCACAACTCTGGCTGTTCCATACTATGGTGTAGGTGTGTTCATGCCCATCATGGTCATGGGTCTGGCGATCCGCAAGCACGTCTTGCAAATCCATACGGGTCGAGCACGTAAATGGGGTAGCCGGGCTGCTGGATTCGCGGCTGTTTTGGCGGCTGTTGTCTTTGTTGGTCAAATCATAGGTAAGTGGACGGAGGGTGGTTGGGTGGTGCTTATCTCGTTCAGCATCCTGGTACTGGCTGCCAATGGCCTGCTCATTTCGCCCATTGGCCAACGTAACCCTAAGCAAATCCATCGCATCGTGCGTGAAAAAGCTCGCGTCCAGGGCTCGATGGGTTCAATCGTTGAATGGCAATCCTTGAAGATGCAAGAATATCGCTATTCTGTACTGGTTTTTCTGGCTCATTTCTTTGAGCTACTGGGTGTGCGTCGTCCTATGCGCTTTGAGCCGCCAATTAAAGCTGGTGATTATGATCATGCAGTGCATTCAGATAACCCCGATGCTCCTTCACTCCTGGCGAAATATCTGCAACCACCTGAGCAGCCCCATCTGGGAGGTAAACCCAAGGAAACTGCTCCGGTACATGAAAGTCACATGCCTTGACCTGAGGCAAGCTCACATCCAAAGCAAATCAACCCATTATGATAAAATCGCTATGCTTTCAATGAGCATGGCGATTTTTTATGTTTTCTGATCCGATCTACGTACTGCCAGTATCCGATGTATTCACCTCTCTGGAGACCTCGCCCAATGGATTAACAGCCAGTGAGGTGGAATCGCGGCATTCGCTTTACGGCAGCAACCAGCTTAGTGAACCACCGCGTGAACCAACCTGGAGAAAACTGCTGGGTTTCACCACCCACCCCATGGCGCTGCTGCTATGGGTGGCAGGTGGGATTGCGTTATGGTTGCGCGAACCCACCCTGGGGGTCATCATCTGGATCGTAGTCCTGGTGAATGCAGCCTTATCCTATTGGCGGGAATACCGCGCTGAGCAGGCTACGGCTGCACTCCAACACTTATTACCAAGCTATGCCCGGGTAATCCGTGATGGTGCGGAAGATAAAGTGGATACCAGCGACTTGGTGCCTGGTGATCTGCTTGTTCTGGCTGAAGGGGATAACATTCCAGCCGATGGGCGTGTGGTCGAGGAATATGGCCTGCGCGCCAACAACGCCGTGCTCACGGGTGAAGCGGTGCCGGCACGTAAAACAGCCGATGCCTCGCTACGCGATGGCATCAGTGAGGTCGAACGCCCCAATCTGGTCTTTGCCGGCACATCTGTCGTCTCAGGGACAGGCCGGGCGATAGTCTACGCCACAGGCATGCTCACTCAGTTTGGGCGCATCGTTCGTCTCACCCAGGCTGTGCGTGAGGAACCCAGCCGTTTGCATCAGGAGATGTCTCGCCTGACGCGCACCATCTCATTAATTGCCTTGGGACTGGGAGCGATCGTTTTCGCCGTGGGGATTGTGGATGTCAATCTGGGAATTAACGAGGCCTTCCTCTTGGCTTTGGGGATTATTGTAGCAGCTATACCAGAGGGACTGCCGGCTACTGTTACCCTATCCCTGGCAGTTGCGGTGCAGCGCCTGGCACAGAAAGGCGTGCTGGTCAAGAAGCTTTCCATCCTGGAAACTTTGGAGCACGTCTCAGTCATCTGCACCGATAAAAGTGGCACCCTGACCCAAAACCAAATGACGGTCCGACAGGTATGGGTAAGTGGGAAGCCACTGGTCGTCACCGGTACAGGCTATGAGCCGAAGGGTGAATTTGTTCCCAACCCAGGCAGTGAGGCGGCGGAAAAAGACTTGCACGCCTTGCTCACTGCCGCCATGCTCTGCAATAACTCTCGACTCAACCCACCGGCACCGGACCATCCCCACTGGACGGTACTCGGAGACCAAACTGAAGCTGCGCTGCGCGTGGTGGCGTTAAAAAGTGGTCTGGTGGAAGAGACGCTTAATCGAAAATTACCGCGCATCCACGAGATCCCCTTCGATGCCCGGCGTAAACGGATGAGCACCATCCACCAGATGAACCTGCAGGATGGATTATTCCCTGAAATTTCTGCCGGACAGCAAGTCGCCTTTGTCAAAGGTGCCCCACGCGAAGTACTACAACTCTGTACACACATCCGCATGCATGGTGAGGTGAGTCCGTTGGATGACAGCATGCGCACACGGATCTTATCGGCCAATGACGATTATGCTCGCAGTGCCCTGCGTGTGCTGGCTCTGGCATATCATGAGCTACCTCCACGTGTTGGCAGCTATACGGCAGAGAGGGTTGAGGTGAATCTGGTCTTCCTGGGATTAACTGCCATGATGGACCCACCCCGCCCAGAGGTGGCTGAGGCGGTTAGCACGTGCCGGAAAGCCGGCGTGCGCATGGTGATGATCACAGGTGACTACGGACTGACGGCAGAATCATTGGCCCGGCGTATTGGCATGCTCACGACACCGAACCCATTGATCCTGACGGGGGCAGAATTGGAACAGCTTAACGATATTGAGCTTCAGGGAATGCTGGAAAAAGAAGTGATTTTTGCCCGCATGGCTCCGGAACATAAATTGCGTCTGGTGGCTGCCTACCAGGCCCAGGGTGAAGTGGTCGCGGTGACTGGCGATGGAGTGAATGATGCGCCAGCGCTACGCAAAGCGGACGTGGGTGTGGCGATGGGTCTGGTTGGGACCGATGTAGCCAAAGAAGCAGCGGATGTCATCCTCACCAATGATAACTTTTCCACTATCGCACGCGCTATCGAAGAGGGGCGGACGGTTTACGATAATCTGCGCAAGTTCACCACCTACATCTTTTCAAGTAATGTTCCCGAAATATTGCCATTCATCCTGACCGCCCTGCTAACCCCACAAGTGATGCCGCTTGCCTTGGGTGTCAAACAAATCCTGGCAATTGACCTGGGGACGGACCTTTTTCCGGCATTAGCATTGGGCAGCGAAAACCCTGAGCCGGATGTGATGCAGCGCCCACCACGGCGCAAGTCTCAGCCTTTGGTGGATGGCAGCCTGCTGCGGCGCGCTTTTCTATGGCTGGGATTGCTTGAAGCTGTATTGTGCTTTGTAGCCTTTTATTTCATAAATAACTGGTTGGATATGCCCTTCTTTCAGTCCTTGCATACGATGATTTTTTCCAATATTCCCCACTCAGACCAACACAATCTGGCAATTACGGTTTATTATGCGGGTGTGGTTATGGCTCAAGTCGGAAATGCATTTGCCTGTCGCACCGAGCGTAATCGTGGGCGTTTCCTCGGTTGGCTGAGTAATCCTTCTCTATTACGCGGGATTGCCATTGAGCTAGCCATCCTGCTGGGTCTGATTTACCTTCGCCCTTTGGCTAATTTGTTTGACAATATTGCCATACCACCCACACTCTGGATCGGGTTAATCTTCTTCCCGTTGATTATCTACAGCTTGGATTGGATCCGTAAGTGGCTCGTACGCTGGCGTGAACGTTTTTTACAACAAGTGATCAATAGTTCTGTGAGCAAGGAGGAAACATGAAAGTGATTATTATTGGATGCGGTCGTGTCGGGGAGCAGCTAGCCCGTTTGCTTGTCGACGAAGGTCACCATGTGGCGGTGATCGATTACGATGCCAGGGCTCTGGCACGCCTGGGACCTAATTTTAAAGGGCAAAGGATTACCGGAGTAGGATTCGACCGGGATGTGTTGATTAAAGCCGGGATCGAACAAGCTGATGCTTTCGCAGCTGCCAGCTCATCGGATAATGCCAATATTATTGCGGCACGCATTGCCCATAACATATTCCATGTGCCCCGTGTAGTTGCCCGCTTGTTTGACCCACAACGGGCGGAAATTTACCGCCGCCTGGGAATGTTGACCATCTCCTCGACCACTTGGGGTGCTGAGCGCCTCCGCGAGCTGCTCACTTCAGCTGAATTGGACCCCATCATCAGCTTTGGTAGTGGAGAGGTGAGCCTGGTCAATATCGACATCCCATCACACCTGGTTGGACGGATGGTGAAAGACCTGACGGTTTCAAGCGAGATCAACGTCGTTGCCATTACCCGCCAAGGGGCTGCGTTCATTCCTACTCTGGGCAGTCAGTTCAAAGAAGGCGATATGGTTCATGTAGCCATCCTGGCTTTGGCATTGGAACGCTTTAAAACCCTGTTAGGATTATTGGAAGGAGGGTAGGATGTTTGTCATTATTGTCGGTGGTGGTAAGACTGGCTCGCAGCTTGCCAGCCAGCTATTAAGCGGTGGTCATCAAGTTAAACTAGTCGAGGACCGTCCCGCGGTATTGGAACGACTACGAGAGGAACTACCCGAGGAGGCCATCGTTTCCGGGGATGGCAGCTCCCCCAGTGTGCTGGAAAGTGCTGGGATTGAGCATGCTCAGGTGTTAGCAGCCGTGACGGGTGAAGATGAGGATAACCTGGTCATCACTACACTGGGTCGTTTTGAATTTGGTGTGCCGCGCATCATCGCGCGGGTCAATAATCCTAAAAATGTTTGGCTGTTTACTCCCGAGATGGGCGTGGATGTGGCCCTGAGCCAATCTGACATTCTGGCAAAATTAATCGCTGAGGAAATGTCGCTTGGGGATATGATGACCCTGCTGAAATTACGCAAAGGCGAATTTTCTATCGTTGAAGAGAAGGTGCACCCGATGGCTGCCGTGGTCGGCAAGATGCTGAGAGATATTGAGTTGCCACCGCAATGTGTCTTTGCGGCAGTCATACGTAAGGGGCAGCTGATCGTACCCAATGGAAATACCGAGCTAGCCCCGGTGGACGAGATCATCGCCCTGGTACATGCCTCTCAGGTGGTTAAGTTAGCCGAGCTCCTTGGTCCTCCGGCATGAAGATAGGAAAGCGCCATAGGGATACCAGGGAACACCCTCCAACTGAAGGTGTCAGTTTCACTGAGGTATAATAGGCGGAATGGAATCTTCCAATTTAGACGAAACCAGTCCGACTTACAAAGTACCTGAGGGACAAGCAGCGCCGGAGACTAGTAACACTTCAGCTGATCAAGGAACAGAGATAGGTATTACTAGACCGATGGCTGTTGCCTCAGAGCAGCATACGGTGGAAGGCAAAACAGTCGACCCTTCCAAAGCTGTATCACAACCTAGCTTTGCTAAAGGAGAGTCACTCGGCGATACCCAACCCTCTATGGTTCCTGATGAAGGTTTGATTTTACCTCCTGATATCCCAGAGCCGCCTCCGGATGTACCCAAAGGCAGGCGCACGTGGATTTTGTGGGCGTTTCTGGGTGTGCTGCTCCTGGCGTTGATTGCGGGTGGGAGCGTTTATGCGGGATATAACTCAGCAATCGATCAGCGCACCCGCTATGAGTCGACCTTGATAGCTGGTGAGGCGACCAATCAATACATCCTGGCACAACAGGATATTGCACTTGGAAATTTTGATCGCGCCCGACAACGGCTCGAGTACATCCTCCAGATCGACCCGAATTATCCGAATGCCGCCGACCAGCTGGCATTTGTCCTAACCCAGCAACGCATCACAGCCACCTCCACCCTTGCTCCGACCCCCACCCTGACCCCTACACCCGACTACCGTGGTCGGGATGATCTGTTCACCCAGGCCCAGAATCTGCTCATTGCACGTGACTGGACCGCTACCATTGATACACTGCTGTTATTACGGAAAAATAATCCGGATTATCTGGCGGTGAAAGTGGACGGCATGTTGTTTGTGGCGCTTCGGAACCGGGGAATTGATAAGATTGCCCAGCTGCATGACCTGGAAGGTGGAAACTACGACCTGACCCTGGCTGAGCGATTTGGTCCTTTGGATTCTGAAGCACGTAATTGGCGCGACTGGGCAGATTTGTATATTCGCGGCGCCAGCTTCTGGGATGTGGACTGGGCACAGGCGGTTTATTATTTTTCACAGTTAGCAAGTGCGGCTCCGAACCTGAGTGATTCCTCAGGCTGGACAGCTTCCAACCGTTATATGGATGCTTTGCTTGGTTATGGCGATTGGTTCGCGGGCCGTGGTCAATGGTGCGATGCCCAAACACAATACGATACATATATGGCCTTATTGGCGAGCCCACAGGTTGAGCCAACCGCGGTGTATGCGGCTGATCTGTGTGCTCAAGGGTTAGTCACTCCAGCTACCCCAGTTTTGGAGACCCCCACGCCAACAATTACCCCGGAAGCCTCATCTACTCCGGAAGCCTCGACAACTCCATACCCATAACTTATTGAGGTGTAGCTAAAGGTCCCTTATAAAGCTGGAACGGCCGCTCGGGATAATAATGATAAAGCTTGCGGTTCGGGAAATCGTTCGCAAGCATGTCATCAGCGAACGTGCTGATACTCCAGGCGAAGATGAAGGGGGTGGTGAGTTCAGGGTCCTCAAGATCCAACAGGGCACCATATTCCATCCATCGTGCTGAATGCACGATGACCAGGGCGGGGGTAAGGGATTGAGCTGCAGGTGTCAGGAAAGGCTCCTGATCGGCCAACTCGATGTTGTATAGGGCATACATCCCCCCAAGCCGGACAGGCAGAAAAAGCATCAGGTTAATTCCCACCAGTACCCCGAGTAGTAATGTGACCAGGAGCGGGCGCAATTTACGCCAGCCCGTGTAGCGTACAAAGGTTACCCCCAATCTTTCCGGCCAGCCTGCCAACCAGGCAATGCCTGCGGCACTGAATAACGTCAGGCTGAATAATCCCTCATAATAATAGCGTGGACCAAAAAGGGTAGCCCCGATCCAATACGTCATATAAACCAGCACCATGCTAACGAATACACTGCCGAGCAGTAATCCCTTAGGGTTGCGCCTTGCTGCCCATAACCCGAATGGTAGGAAGACCCAGGAGAAGCTTCCCCATCCAAACAAGTCATAGCTACCTACATCCAGGCTATGGCGGGTGTTAATCCATGCCAGGTTCAACGTATGACCAACGGGTCCGCGACCATGACCAGGGCCGAAACCCACCTTGTCATATGGCCACCATAAGGTGTAAGGATTGAGCAAGGCGTCACCCGTCAGTGAATACTGCCATAAAAAGTATAAACCAGTGAAAAAGATTGCCGACAGGCCAAAAACTAAAAGACGCAGGCGCGTTCTTGCATCACTGCGGATCAGCAAATATAGCCCATGTATGCTAAATGGTATCGCTACTGCCAGGGCAGTCATGGGGCGGGTGAGAATCAAGAGCCCAAGTGCCAATGCCGAAAGTATCGTGTACCACCAATGTTTTCTGGCATGGGAAGGATTTTCATTTGTTTTACCAGCTGTTTTATCCCAGAAAGATTCCAGCCAACCCAGAGCAAATAAAAAACTCAAGACCAGCCCAAACGGGTGGGAGAGTAATGAGCCAGAGTTCATTAGGAAGAAAGGCGAGGTGACAGTTAATCCAGCTGCGAGGAGTCCCACGAATTCGCTGAATATACGCTTACCTAGTAGGTAGGTCAGCCACACAGCCAGTCCGGCTAACAGTGGATTAATCCATGCGCGTGTCCCCAATCGGATGGCAATCGCCAACAGCGCAGGCCAACCTGGTGGATACTTACCCAACCGTTCCCCTTCGTAATCAACAATGAAAGGCACCAGGAAGCTGCGGTTATGTGGTGGTGAGGGAATGGTTAAATGGCCCTCAACCATCGCTTTTGCCTGCCATACATAGGCGATTTCATCTTCAATATGGGGAACTGCCTCGAATACGCGCTGGGTGACAAATGCAGACGTCAGAAAGCCTGCAATGGCAAGAAGCAGGGCAATAATATCAGCACGATGTGTGTGGATCAGATGCGAAAAACTCGAATGGGTGCTATTCAAAGTTTATAGCTTATATTGCAGGTTCAATGACCGACAGGATACCCATCAAGGCATGGCAGCATAATAGACGTAATTGCCGATGGCAAGGAAAGCCATCCGGTTCGGGCTGATGGCGAAAGCGGTTGCCTTACCCTCTGCCAGTGATCCGATGGATTGGTACTGCCACTGTAAGGTTAAAAGCACACTGAAATAATAAATGGACTGGTTTTGTGGATCCAACAGATAGATCGAACGCTCGGGAAACGACGAAAAATAAATCTGGTTAAATACCGCTTCCTCGATTACAGGACCATGCACTCGTCCTGGACGGTTATCGGAATACGGGTACGGATCATCACAGCGGGTTGGAGATTCTGTCATGCCGCTGTATGTACACTTGGTAGTATGCCCATCGGCATGCAGCAGGAATAGATCATCGTTGTATACAGCCAGGTCAATGACATCCTGCATCGGTGGGATGGTATCACCAAAGAACAGGCGCGGCTGCTGGCTGACTTCCATATTACGGTAGATCCACACCGCGTTGACCTTAGGATCCAGCAGGAAAAGATCGCCTCGGTCAAGGCTCATGGCACTTGGCTCGCCGAACCCGGTGTTGGGTGGAGCCATAGCAGCACTGTATGGCTGAGAGCCAATTACACAATACAATAAATTACCGTTTGAATCCATTCCAAGCAAGCTGGCATTTTCGAACGAACCTTGAGGAAGTTCCGCGATATCCACCAGGGGACCAACGTTAATTGGCCCATAGGTTGGGCCGCACTGAAAGTTGGGATCGATCTCATACCCCCGTCCAGTCATAATGGCACGCAGCACATTGCCTTGCTTACCATTCAGCAGGTACATATCTGTGGTAGTGGCAACAATGCGCGTCACGCTTACGCCACTATCCAAACCACCAACGATAGCTTGCTTGTAGTCCAAGCGTTTAACCGCATCCAGGGTATCCAGGTTGGCGATAACCTGGGCGCGTAGACTTTGCGATTGGCTGGTGCGAGCATAATACTCTGCTTTGTCCAGGTCACCGATGGCTGTTTGCCAGGCTAGACGCTGCTCTAATGGGTTGGTGAGGGTGGCAGCGTAAGCGACCTCCTCCACCGCCTGCTGGTAATAGATCTGCTGCTGTTGGGCACGCCCGCGTTGGAGGAATACCATTCCACCAATCACAGCTAAGATCAGGGGTATTGCAATAGCGATAAACACCATCATCGATGGTGGTAAACGCATAACATCCGCGTCTGGCAAAAGGTTTTTTAATAGACGCAGGAGGGCTGTACCGATCGTCCCCATAGCACTCTGCAGTGCGCGCAGTATAGTTATACCAACGGAGGCCAAGGTGGAGCGAAACGAGCCAAGATATTTGGCAAGAGGGCCAGGTTTTGAAGCGGGGCGTTCTTTTCTGGTAGGCTCAAGTGGTGCATTCGGACCGGGGGGAGGTTCGGTTGTTCTGGCAGCTTCCCCGCGTTGCATGCCTGGGCGGGATAAACCTGTGTCCGTTGTAAACGGGGGTTGGTTGGTACTGAGTGTCGGTAGAGTGGCTGGATAAGGTTGTTCACCATGCAGAGGGTGCCCCACTCCTTCACCCAAATTATTGGGAGTAGGGGTTCCCACACGTCTTCCATTTTCGAGAGTTCCACTGCCAGCAACGGGGGTGGGGATTGAGCTGGAGGGAATCCCGAGTCTTTTATCTTCAGCAGGTTGCCCAACGGTATCAGATACAGGCATTGCACCCGATGGGATGCCGTGCCTTTTATCTTCAGCAAGTTGGCCAGCTATATCAGATGCCCCCATTGCACCCGAGGGAATCCCAAGCCTATGATCCTCCATTGGCGATTCGGCGGTCTGTACTGGAGGTATTGGGGTGATAGTACTTACTGGGCTGACTGGTTGATCAACCACCACAGGATTTGCCAGTTCTGGTGCATCTGCCTTGCGCCGGAGCAATCTTAGCTTGCCTGTGCCCGCCTGAGCCTGGAGGATGACGGCATTAAATTCCTGGCTGGCATTCTCCAGAAGCAGACGTCGTAAGGCTTCAATCCCCTGTTGCTGGGGATGCTTTAAAGAAGCCTCTGACCAACCTGGAGAAGCTATGGTGGCAAGCACAATGTAATCATCAGCATCCAGTTTTGTTTGCAGGAAGCGCATGGGTGTGGTGCGGCTGAGACCAAGCCCGCGCCCTGAGCTCTGGGGGTCATACAAGTGCTGTGTTTCCTTGGGGGTAACCAAAAATGCATGTACCGCGCCGCATTGTGCCATATACAAGCTGTTTGCGCGTAATGCCAGAAGCAGCAGCTGACCAATACCCTGGCGACCCACACTTGTGCTTCGCAGATTACGGTCGAGCAGGTGCAGATTAAGTGCTTCTACGATAGTACGAAGTGCAGCGGTCAGGCTACCGGCAGTTTTATAGAATTTATGTGCAACCTGTTCCAGCAATTGTGCGTGAGCCTCGGGTGAGAGGGGTGAATTGCCCGTCATACTCAGGTAAATAATCAGGCTGTCAGTTTCGCGCCCGCGCGCAGTTCTGCGTGGAGGGCTGACGGCGTACAAATCCGGCAATTCGGATGTAACACCCCCGCCCTGTCGGGCAGTTAAAAGGAGATTGAGATCAAGGGAAGAATTCATACCGAATGATTATACTGGTAAAATCTACCTTGGATTATACCGCCAGGAGGAAACATGCACATTGCCACCATCCGCACCATGCCAGAATTGATCAGCCTAGAAAAAGAATGGAACGACTTACTTGCTCATAGTGCAAGTCACGTGCCGTTTTTGCGCCATGAATATATCACAACTTGGTGGCAGGGAATGGGCGGTGGGGAATGGTCTCATGGTGAATTATTCGTCGTCACGGCACGTCAGGAGCAGGGCGAATTGATCGGAATTGCTCCACTATTCCTGACGGATAACCGGGATGGTGAGCCTGCCCTGATGCTGCTTGGCAGCATTGAGATATCCGATTATCTGGATATTATTGCCCGCCCGGAAGACCTGCCTACATTCCTGGAGGCTCTCCTGGAACACCTGGCAAGCGAGCGAACGCCTGCCTGCCACCTGCTAGATTTGTATAACCTATTGGAGAGCAGCCCCACACTGCCTGCGTTGCAAGATAAAGCTAAAAAGTTGGGCTGGAATTATTCTCAGCAGCTGCTGCAGCACTGCCCCTATATTCCTCTCCCGGGTGATTGGGAGAAGTATCTTTGCAATATTGACAAAAAGCAGCGTCACGAGATTCGTCGCAAGATGCGCCGCGCTGGAGAATATTATCTACCCCTACGCTGGTATATTGTGCAGGATGGAGCCACGTTGGAGCAGGAGGTGGATAGTTTTTTGAAATTGATGGCTGATGACCCCGATAAAGCTAAATTCCTCACCCCTGCCATGCATACACAAATGCATTCGATCGTGCAGGCAGCATTTAACGCTGGCTGGCTGCAGCTGGCTTTCATCGAAGTGAATGGAGTGAAGGCTGCAGCATACCTGAACTTCGATTACATGAATCATATCTGGGTGTATAACTCCGGGTTGGATTTTCGCTTTAGTGAGCTTTCCCTCGGTTGGGTGCTGCTGGGTTATCTGCTGGAGTGGGCCAATGAACATAAGAGGGAATATTTTGACTTTATGCGTGGGGATGAACAGTACAAATATCGTTTTGGGGCGATTGACCGCCGGGTGATGCGCCTTCTGGTGCGAAAATAACCAACCCCAGAGCGGGTAAATACACCGAATAGTTATTAACCAAATATCCTCGGCATACCCCAGCCCCCCAGCTTCACCGACTCGGGATTATCCGTCCATATGCCGGCGATTTTTGTACCACACTTAGGGCAGGCACCCGTTTCTGTCAGCCCATATTGGTGGATGACGTAACCAGTGCGCTCCACGAGCAGAGTCTGACATTTGGGGCAGCAGGTATTCTCGTATTCCCGCAGGCTGCCTGGCAGGTTACCGGCGTAGACGAATTTCAGTCCTGCTTCCTGACCTATCTCGGCGGCGCGCTGCAGGGTTTTCACCGGGGTTGAATGCGGTTCAATCATTTTATAGTCGGGATGAAAAGCGGTCACATGCCATGGGATGTCTGGTGAAACTGAAGTGATGAAGCGCCCGGCTTCCAATAGCTCTTCGGTGCTGTCATTGAAGCCTGGGATGACCAGCGTCACCACCTCCACCCACAGACCAAGCTCGTGTGCCTTACGGATGGTATCCAAGACGTTCTTTAATACTCCGCCCAGCTGGCGATATTGTTTATCCCGCATCGTTTTTAGGTCGATCTTGTAACCAGTCAGGTATGGTCGCAGGTATTCCAGCACCTGTGGGGTGGCATTGCCGTTAGAAACGTACACGCATTTGATCCCCTGTTCCACTGCCAGCTTAAAGATGCTTACCGCCCATTCAGAGGTGATCAACGGCTCGTTGTAGGAGGAGGCGATCACACTCGCCCCCGCCCTTTTGGCTGCCAGCACTATCTGCTCGGGAGAGACGCGGCGCAGGTAGCCTACTGATTCGCTTGCGGCTGGGTCACGCAGCATCTGAGAGCTGACCCAATTCTGGCAGTTGGCACAGTGGAAGTCACAACCCAGCATACCGAAGGTGAGGGCGTCACTGCCGGGTAACACATGGAAGAAGGGTTTCTTCTCGATGGGGTCAGCTTGCAGGCCTGCCACGTAACCCCATGGCACATGCAGCTTGCCTCCCTGGTTGAAGCGCACCTGGCAGATGCCCCGTTTGCCTTCGCGAATCAGACAGCGGTGGGCACAGGCGTAACAACGCACAGCGTTATCGGGCAACTGATTTGCCAGATCCATATTCTCAACGGTCAATTTATCGAGAATGTCCGCTACGGTTTTCATAATCGTCAACTCCTTAGCGATATACCCATTATAATCATGTTTGGTGACATGCAAAATTTAATGACGATTAGACTGAAATTGATCGGGACCCCGTCATGCTAAGCTTGGCGATCCAGGCCGGTGGCGAATCACGTCGCATGGGCGCTGACAAAGCCCTTTTGCCATTCCTGGGGCAGCCGCTGATTCTACGTATGCTCAGTCGTTTGGCGGGGCTGGCGGATGAAGTGCTGATTACATCGAACCAACCTGAGAATTACAAGTTTTTAGGTCTCACGCCCATCCCAGACCTGCTGTCAGGGTTTGGTGCCTTAAGTGGGCTTTACACCGCCCTGAGCGCAGCAAGTCATCCGTACGTGGCGGTGGTCGCCTGTGATATGCCTTTCGCCAGTCCTGAGCTATTTGCAATGGAGCTGGTATTACTGCGAGAGACCGGTGCTGATGCAGTCATCCCCCGCTCAGAAGCAGGCACGGAGCCGTTCCATGCTGTCTATCGACGTCAAACCTGCCTGCCACACGTTCGAGCAGCATTGGAGGCCGGCAAGCGGCGCGTCGATGCCTGGTTTTCGCAGGTGTTTATCCGTTACCTGGAGCCTGCGGAAATCATTGCCTATGATCCTGGCCAACACGCATTTCTGAATATCAACATTCCTGAAGACCTGATGCAAGCGGAGAGGATTGCGAGGGAGGGCACCGCGTGAGATCACTTAGGGTGAGTAGAATATTACTGGATAATCTCCGTCAAGTCAGTGCGATTTTTCCCCTCAACCGATTATAATTGAATCATCATGCGCATAATTCCATCGAAAGGTAATTATTCCCCCTAGGGGTACAGAACGTGGGGCAACCACTAGCTCGCACAATTTTCCCCTCCCTCCAAACCGACTTGCCGGTATTGTTGTTCCATAACCTCGATCGCTCGTGGCCACAGGAAGATATTGACCAGTGCCTTGAGCTGGGAGAGATGATGACCAAAGCTTTACGGTCTGCCGGTCACCCGGTGATTCGTACCCGGCTGGAGGACGATCAGCTGTCCAGCTTGCTGAGCGGTTATGATCCGACCAAGCTGATCGTATTCAATTGGTGTGAGGAAGTCCCGGGCATCCCCCGCAGTAGCTGGATGGTGGCGCTGGAATTGGAACGCCAGGGGTTCACTTACACTGGGGCTGACTACCCTGCCCTGGTATTTAGCCAGGATAAGCGCCAGGTTCAGCAAAAGCTGAAGGATGCCTGCATTCCAACTCCTGAATGGAAGATATTCTCTTCAGCCAGTGTGATTGATTGGGATATATTCCCCGCCATCGTCAAACCAGCTTTCGAGCATTATAGCCTGGGGATTGCGCGTGAATCGGTTGTCGAATCAATGACCGAATTGACCAGACGAATTGCTTACGTCATTGAGCAGCACCAACAACCCGCCCTGGTGGAGGAATTCATTGATGGACGCGAATTCCATGTGGGAGTAGTCGGAAATGGTAACCTGCAAATGCTTCCACCTGCCGAGATCGACTTCTCTGCCTTTACCGATATCCACGATCGCCTGTGCACCTACGATACGAACTTTAATCGGAATTCCCTGTCCTATCAATCCGTCTGTGCCCGGTTACCCATTGATTTCACACCCGAAGAGCTGGACTGTATGGAAAGAGTGGTAATTGGAGCTTATCGTGCCACGGGTTGTCGAGACTATGCCCGCATGGATCTACGAATGCGGGATGGCAACTTCTACATCCTGGATGTGAACCATAACGCGGATATCAGCCCCGATACCAGCCTGATCAAGGCAGCTGAGATGGTGGGATACCCCTACGGGCAGTTTGGCAGTCTGCTGGTCAACCTGGCAGCAGAGCGCCACCCGGTGTTCGGAAATGGCTCTCATTGAGGACAAGCTTCCAGGTATTTATCCGTGTAGGCTGGTCATTGCTCTTGATATCATTCCTTAGCTGTTTTGCCAACCAATCATCATCCCAATCCCTTATTCCTAATTCCTAATCATCAATCCTGATTACAGGAGCATTCCCATGCCTCTCGACCTTTCCGTCATACGATCCCAATTCCCCGCCCTCAGGCGTGATGCCATCTTCCTGGATAACCCGGCCGGCACCCAGGTGGCGCGTACGGCACTCGACCGGATAAACAATTATCTAGTGGAGCACAATGCCAACCATGAAGGCGCCTTCGCCACCAGCCGCGAATCGGATGCGCTGGTAGAGGCTGCCCGACAGACCGCAGCGGATTTCCTAAACGCCCGAGGCTCGCAGGAGATTGTTTTTGGTCCCAATATGACCAGCCTGACCTTCAACATCAGTCGGTCGTTAGTGCGTACATTCAACCCAGGCGATGAGATCGTCGTTACCCGATTGGATCATGACGCCAACATCACTCCCTGGGTCATGGCAGCGGAAGACCGCGGTTGCAAAGTGCGTTGGGTTGATTTTCACCCTGAAGATGGCACCCTCAATATGGACCATATGCAGGCTGCCATCAATCGTCATCCGCGCCTGGTGGCAGTAGGTTATGCCTCCAATGCCCTGGGGACGATCAACCCGGTGGCGAAGATCACCCAGATGGCGCACGAAGTGGGATCACTCGTGTACATTGATGCGGTGCAGTATGCTCCGCATGGCCCAATCGACGTCCAGCGCCTGGGTTGTGACTTCCTGGTCTGCTCATCCTACAAATTCTTTGGGCCGCATATGGGTGTGCTGTATGGGCGCTATGACCTGCTGGACCAGCTGATGGCCTATAAGGTACGGCCCGCTCCCCAGGACCCTCCAGGCAAGTTCGAGACCGGCACTGGTAACTTTGAAGGGATGTGCGGATTGATGGGGGCACTTGAGTACATCGAATGGGTGGGAGAGACATTTGGTGCCGAGCATTCCGAGCGCTATGCAAGCGAGTACACCGGTCGGAGTTTACGCTTCAAGCAGGGCATGTCTGCTATTCGCAGTTATGAATTTGAGCTCAGCCACAACCTGCTGGATATCCTGGTGGAGACACCCGGTGTGAAGGTGTACGGTATCACGGATACAAAACGGCTGGAGGAGCGTGTGCCTACCTGTGCATTCACAATGACCGGCAAACCTCCCCGCCAGGTGGCGGAAGAGCTGGATGAAGCCAATATCTTCGTCTGGGATGGCAATTATTATGCTTTAGCAGTCACCGAGCGCTTGGGGCTGGAGGATTCCGGCGGCATGGTGCGGGTAGGACCGGTGCACTACAACACGCTGGAGGAGATTAGGAATTTCGGGGAGGCGCTGGGAAGGATGGTTAATACTGCTGGTTAGTCAAGACAAGGCTGGCCTTGGATCCAACTAGATTGAATCAACTCCTAATCTTCCGAGAATGGGCCATGCCATCAGGGTTAGCCACCTGGATGGACCCTTCTTCTGCCCAAACTTCCATCCTTCCAGGCGGTCCAGATTGATTCGAGGGTGAAGCGCCCAGTAACGTCTACCCAACGTACACCGAGCATGTCGAGCAGGCGTGGGTCTCGCCTGAGCCACTCGAAGCCTGGCAGGAATATCTGGAAGTGCACTTGAAACTGCCGTATAATGCAGTTGTCTCAGAATACCAGGAAAGCGGCCCTTTGCAATCTGGCAATCAGGTGAAAGTCGTCGGATTCAAAGGCGTGGAAAATTTGTGTTATGTCCTGGCGAACATCAAAGCCGGGCATGGCCTGCATGTTTTTTCGCTCTGCGATTTGAAGGCAGTAGATAAAAAAACCAGCCAATTACGCCTTGACCGATGATTACGCCGTCTGGTTTGCCAACCGCTAAAGGAGCTCTGATGCCCCCAAAAACCCAAAGTCTTACTGTCCCTGAAGTCATGCAATCACGGTACGATGAAATCTCAGCGCTGACTGATGTACTGTGCCGTGAAAAGCTGAACGAAGAATATGCCCAGGTGTGCCGCGAGATGACCGCTACCCTTGCCCGTAAGCGACCTTCACCCCTGACCAGCGGCCATGCGAAAAGCTGGGCTTGCGCCATCGCCTATACGGTGGGAGCAGTCAATTTCCTGTTCGATAAAAGCCAGACTCCACACCTGTGCGCCGATGAATTGTGCGCCTGGTTTGGGCTGTCCAAAAGTACTGGCGGGAACAAGTCTCGCCAGATCAAACAGATGCTCAAGATTGGCCTGATGGATTCTCAGTGGACGCTGCCCAGCCGGATGGACGACAACCCAATTGCCTGGATGGTAACAGTCAATGGGTTAATCATGGATGCTCGCTCGCTACCGCGTCCATTGCAAGAAGAAGCTTATCGCAAGGGATTGATCCCTTACATCCCCGGAGAAAAGGATATTGAATGATCAAGCCTGGCGGTAAAGACCGCAAAGCCAGCATTTTGATCACCGGTATGGAACTGGATGAACTCCAGCGATTTGTCTGGATGATGGCCGAAAGCTTTGGGCTGGATCGTCGGATCGCCAATTGCCAGGGAGTTCGCCCAATTGGGCTGTACCGCTGGGACATTGAATGTTTGGTCGATGTGATTAACTCTGTGCTGGACGATCCTGAATACTACCCTAACCAGGATAGTACCGAATACGAGGCGATTAAAAATCTGCATGACCGGCTGCAAGTAGAAGAAGATGCTTTATATGCCCAATTAAAGCCAAGCACTCGTAAGAGATGACTATGCCAAACCGTCGAAAGGCTGTCCCCGACCGCATGGCGCACATTCGCGCCTACCTGGAGAAGAAAAACAAGAGTGAATTGGTCGCCCGGCTGCTGGAACTGGTGCAAGGCATGGACGAGCCAACCCGCCAGCGTTTTTGGGAGCACCTGGCTCCGCCAGGGATGGCGACGGCCGATTTGCGCTACCCATCCAGAGAAGATTTTCTGGCTGAATTGGAAGCCTTCGCAGAAGAGGTTTCCGAGGGGGAGTATTACGACGAAGAAGCCGCGATATATTACGGTGAAGACAATTACAACGATTTCGACGAGTATGATCCCGATGACCATGCCGGGCTGAAAGCGCTACGAGCCTTTTTCCATGAGGCCGGCTCATATTTTAACGCAGGCCAGTTCGAAGTCGCCAGGTAAGCATATGATATGCTTCTCGATCTGGTATTGGGCGAAACCTATGAAACCTTGGGAGTGCCTGATCCCCTGGAATTCTTGCCGCAAGATCAGCGCCAGGTGGTCAGCCGTTATTTGACAGCTCTACAATCCAGCCAGACGCAGGCTGAATTCTTCACCCAGGCGCTGCGCTTCTTGTCTATTCACGAGCATCCAACTGATCTGGAACGGTTTCTGGAATTGGTGGGGAGTGAGCATCAGCCCGCGCTGCATGCCCACCTGGAAACCTGGGCAGACCAGCACGCTCGGCAGATCTGGTCGATGCCCTTTTACGGCCTGGCCTTTCCGCTGCGCCTGCTGCTGCGTTTCTACGAACAGGCTGGACGTACCGATGATATCCGCACCATGTGGATCCGCTTCCGCAGCCTGTACCCCGCCTGCTACACCCCGCTACTGGCTGACCGGCAAACAGCTGGGGATTGGCCAGCGGTGCTTGCGTATGCTCAGGAAGCCCTCGAAATAGCGCATCCCCCGCGCCCGGCATATACCATTCGCGAGCCGTGGGATAGCCCGGATAGGCTCTCTTTGTGCGGTTACCTGGCGCGAGCTTACTCTGCTACCGGTGACACCGCCAAGGCTTTTGATCTCTACCACCCAGCGTTTGATGACGCGCCAAGTTTTGAGACCTATTCCCAGGCCCGGCGGCTGGCTGATGCAGTCTCCGCTGAAAAAGGACAGACTTTTACCAGCCAGGTGGTTGACCGGCTGTGCCAACAGGGGGAGCGCCAGCGTTATCTACTCTGCCAAGTATATCTCAGTGAGAGCCGTTTCGATGAGGCTTACTCGCTGGTTGCTAGATTGACCGACTACCAGGGGATGGAAGAGCGCAAGCTGGTCGCCAAAGCACACCTGCTGTCCGCGCTCGGCCCCGCGCCGGATGAGCGCATGGGCAGTAACTTGCGTGACCTGTACACCAAAGTTGAGCGAGGAGAAAAGGAGCCGCTACGCTTTTTGCGCGACGCCCTGCCACAGCTGTCGGCAGCGCCGCGGACGATTGCGCTCGACCGCGCTGAAGCCATTTACCGCCGCCTGATGCAGGCCCATATTGATAACGGGCGCAAGACATATGCTACAGGCGCCTACTATTGCGCTTTGTTGGGCGAAATTGCCTTACACGAGGATCGCCTGGCGGCATTCCGGCAGTGGTACGAAGGCTTCATGAAAACCTACAAGCGCTTCCGGGCGCTGCGGGCCGAGATGGATAGGAAGGTTGGACCTGTACTGCACAGCCAGCAGGTAGGTCGCTGAGATCGGAGTATTCAGGCTTCATACTAGGAAAAAAATCGACTCGAACGTTTTTCGCCTGCTTTTCTTGGGGTAGAAGGTATAGAAATAAGGCTGATGCCTACAGGTCTACTAAAGACGGTTGAACTGGTTTATTACTGGCTGTTGGCAACCCGACCTCATAACCAATCGCTTTGTATCCTGCTCGCCGCTTGGCGTACATTTTTACCAGTACAGGGATGTCAAAATCCACATAATCGTAGATGACCACTTCTTTCTTGTTCGCGTTCAGCCGGTGCAATCGACCGGCATACTGGGTTAATGTGCCGCGCCAGGATATCGGTAATGCCAGGAACAAAGTATCTAACCATTCGTCGTCAAAACCTTCCCCCAAGTAACGCCCGGTTGCCAGAATTACACGCGATTCACCAGACGGAACATTGGCGATCTGCTCTGCCAGTTGCCGGCGTTGTTTCTTGCCCATGCCCCCTTTCATCACAAAAACATGCGAAACCCGCTTGGACAACAGCTCAGCCAGCGTTTCTAGATGCTCCCGACGTTCGGTTAACAATACTGGAAAGCGATTGGCCTGAACTGCAGCCGCCACATCATCAATAATCAGCCGGTTGCGCGCCTCATCGCTTGCCAGCAGTGTGTATACTTCCTGAATGGATTGGGCGGCCGTATTTTGTACATGCATCGGCAGGCGGAAGCTGGTTGGGCGAACGACAACCTTATGTTCAAAGGGCCGTTTAGCTGCCTGTGTACGATCATCGACCTTGTATCGTACCGGTCCGCACTGCATGAAAATAATCGGTTGGTGTCCATCTTTACGCGTGACGGTGGCAGACAGACCGGTCAGGTATTTGGCCTTACTCTGCCGCACCACCTGCTCAAAGCTGACGGCAGATATGTGATGACACTCGTCAACTACCAGGTAGCCGTAATTGCCGACAATATCATCCACAACCCCTTGCTGGCTCAAACTTTGGATCATGGCTACATCGAGTTTGCCGTTGGGTTTATGCTTGCCGCCCCCAATTTGACCAATCTCCTTCGGTGCAATACCAAAGAACTGGCTTAAAGCCTGAATCCATTGATCAAGCAGTTGACGCCGATGTACAATCACCAATGTGGTCACTTTGCGCTGAGCAATCAGATAAGCTGCTACTACCGTTTTACCAAATGCGGTCGAAGCCGCCAGAACGCCCATTTCATGTTGTTGCAAAGCATCTGCGGCTTGTTGTTGCTCATCGCGCAGCATTCCCTGAAATTGAACTTCCAACGGCTCGCCCGCACAGCGCTCATCGATCAAAGTGACTTTCACTTGCAGAGATTGAAGTAAATCCAGAAGTTCATCCATGCAGCCGCGCGGCAGCCCCAGGTGTTTCGGAAAATCCTCACAACAACTGATGATTCTTGGCTTACCAAAGGTGGAGAAGCGCATCCCCTGCGCCTGGTAGAATTCCGGGTTTTGAAAAGCTGCCAGCCGGATTAGCCGATTACGCAAGGAAGGTGTTAAATCTGCCTTGGGAATATAGATTTGGCTTCCCAACACCAGGTTGATCTGCTCAGGCAGCGGTCCAATGACTGGTGCATCCTTACGTTTTCTGGAAGGCGGCGCAGCCCAAGGATGGTCGCTATCCTCATCTACCACGGGCAGTCGGATGCCCAACAGTTCGTCTTGCTTCTCT
>Ga0315277_10002991_pt1 | contig 23224 bp, 19 predicted proteins | sample YL17G05_15_MG_FD_203695 | JGI IMG/M metagenome (GOLD analysis project Ga0315277, IMG submission 203695) | Sediment microbial communities from Yellowstone Lake, YNP, Wyoming, USA - YL17G05_15 | ecosystem: Environmental > Aquatic > Freshwater > Lake > Sediment | place: USA: Wyoming | collected...
ACAACCGCACCTCCACGTCCACCGCCTCGGCCAGCCGCGGCGTCCAATCTTCGAGCGGCACGCGCTCCGTCTCGTAGTGCCCGCCCAGGATAACCGCAATTTCCTCGGCGGCAAGCGCCTGCGCCTCGTGATACTTGAGTTCCCCCGCCAGGTACGCCTGGCACCCGGCCACGCGGACCGCCTCCACTAGGCCGCTCCCGCTTCCGGTGTTGACGGCCACGCGCTCGACGCGCGCGGACCCGTCGCCGGTGACTTGAATGCCCGTGAGGCCGAGCGCTCTTTTGATATCATCGGCCAATTGGCCGGCCGTCTTTGATTTCTTTAGCCGGCCCACGCGGCCGAGGCCCGCCTCGCCCGGCAGGTCCTTCAGGGGATACACGTCGATCGCCGGGGTCTCGTAGGAATGGGCCCGCCCGATGGCCGCCACGACCGCCCCGACGCGGCTTTCCGCCGCGAGGACCTCCAAGCGGTGCTCCGGGACGGCGCTGCGATCGCCCTTCGCGCCGACGGCCGGGCTGGTTCCCTCGCCCGCAAAGAAGGTCCCCTCCCCCTCGGCCGCGAAACTGCATTCGGCGTACGCCCCGATCCGCCCTGCCCCGGCGTCGAACGCCGCAAGGCGAACCGCTTCCAGATCCGCCGCCGGGACGAAGACGACGACCTTGTAGGTCCGCTCGCACGGTTCCGCGCGCAGCGGCTCGAGGTCCGTAAGGCCTGCGCGCTCGGCCAGGAGGTCGCAGAGACCCCCTTGGGCCGCGTCCAGGTTCGTGTGGGCCGCGATGACCGCCCGCCGACCCGCCGCCAGACGAAGCGCGAACCGCCCGGCGCGCGTCTCGGCCGTCACGCGGCTGACGTCTTTGAACATGAACGGGTGATGCGCGAGAAGGCAATCGGCCTCGAGCCGCTCCGCTTCCTCGCAGACCGCTTCCGTGACGTCGAGGCTGACGAGCACGCGCCGGACCGGCCAGGCCGCGTCGCCCAACAGGAGGCCGACGTTGTCCCACCCTTGCGCCAGCCGAAACGGGGCGAGGTTGTCCACCGCCGCCAGAATGTCCGAAATAGTCGTCACGGGACTCCGCCTCGCTTCCCCGCTGAGGCAAAGATCATGCGTTTACCCTGGGGCTTCGTGCAGCAGCGGCTCACGGCAAAAACTGCGAGAGGTGCCGGCGCGCGAGCACCAGGCCCGCCTTCACGCGCTCCGCGCTCCCCTGCCAGACCGGGTCGGCATGCTCGACGACCACCGCCCCGCCGTACCCCACTTCCTGGAGGCGGTCCAGCATTCGCCGCCAATCGATCTCCCCGAGGCCCGGCAGCCGATACCGCCACCATCCGCCGGCGGGCCTCAGACAAGAGCAGTCCTGCCGCCGCGCGTCGAACACTTCCGTATCCTTCGCCTGGAAATGGAAGATCTTCTCGGCGTAGTCGGTCGCGGCCGCGATCGGGTCCACCCCCAGCCACACGAGGTGCGAGGGATCCAGCGTGAGGCCGACGGCGTCGCTGCGAAGGTGCGTGAACAGTTTCTCCCATAGTTCCGGGCTGAACGCCGCGTTGCCCGGCATGTCTTCGACTAGGAGGCCGCACATCGGGTCGTTCTCGACCGCCAGGCGCACGCCGGACGCCTCGGCCTGCTCGGCCAGCGGTTTCACGCGCCGGGCGAACTGGGCAATTGAGTCGCCCAGCCCCGCCGACGGGTCGCGCCCCACGGCCAGGCACACCACGCCCACCCCCAGCGTAGCCGCCGTCTCCACCACGCGCCCGAGATGCGCAATCGCCGCCTGCGCCCGCTCGGCGTCCGGGTCCAGGACGTTGCCGTACCACGCCAAGGCGGCCGCCTCGACGCCCGACTGTTTGAGCGCCGCCCCGAGCGCGTCCCGCCCTGGACCATCGAGCGCGCCCACGTCCAGCGCGCACCCCCGGTGCCACGTGTTGCCGCGGAGAATCACAGGACACTCTATCTCGACCGCTTGGAACCCGGCCGAGCCCGCCCACTTGAGCACGTCGGGCAGACTCTCATCCGGGAAACAGGACGTACATAGGCCGAGTCGCACCGTGGACTCCTCGGCTGAGGATTAGGGAGATTCGCTCTTCGCTGCCGCGGCTGCCATCACCTGGCCTTCCGGCGTCGCCAGGTAGAGAATGCCGCTGTCCGTCTCGTTTTCGCCCACCAGCGTCCCGCGGCGGAGCGGCAGGCCGAAACGCACGTTGCCGTCCGTGCGCGAAATGGCGAGGATGTCGTCACCCCGGCTCACGATGTAGGCGTTCTTCGTGTCCGCCGCCGCGTAGTCCCAGCCGGCGGCCAGCGTCCAGCGCGCGTCGCCGCTCTCCACATCCACCGCCGTCAGCCCCTTCGAGGCGGTAAACACAAACACGAGGTCGCCCTGCGTGTACGGCGCCATGCGGACCGGTTCGCCCGCGTGGTACTGCCACGCCAGCCGCCCGCTGCTGCCCGCGAACGCATACACGCTGTAGTCCAGGCTCGCGACCAGCGCCAAGCCTCCCTTCGCACACCGCAGATCCGCCGTCACCGCCCCTTCCGTCCGGTGTAACCAGGCCGTTCGATGCCGCACCTGGTTCGACGCGATCACCTGCCCGCCCTGGCTGGCGAAATACACCATCGTGTTGTCCAACGCCGGGCCCGCCGTCACCGTCCCCTCCATCCACCGGCGCCACGGAACCGTGTCCGGCACGACGGCCAGCGCCTCCAGGTATCCTTCGATGTTCGGAATGAACACGTGCGTCTCGCACGCCGCTGGACGCCCCGAGGCCGCAAAGTCCAGCCGCCTCCGCGACGTCTCCCGCCCCGTCGCCGCCTCCAGCCCGAAGAGCGTCGTCGTCGAAGCCACCCACACCTTGTCCCCGTGGACGACCGGTTGCCACACCGTCTCGTGCACCGGCGCCGTCGGCACCGACCAGCGCCGGACGCCCGTCTTCGCATCCACGGCATAAATCCGGTTGTCGTCCCCCAACCCGATGAGCAGGCTGTCGCACAACCACAGCCGAACGAGGTGCGTCTTCTTCGCCAGCACCAATTGCGTGTGCCAGAGCACGTCCATCCTGTTGGCTTCGAGGACCGACGGCACCACGGGGAGCGGCTCGGGCCCGCGCTGCGGACCGCATCCCGACGCCACCAGCCCCAGCGCCGCCACCCCCACCGCCAGCCAGTACCCTACCCTGTCCGCTCGCTTCATCGGTCGCTCCACACGCCTGTTTTGCGCGGCGGGTCTCCGCACCCGCCGCGCTCAATCCCACCGTTTCACAGATACTCCGCCAGGTTCACCTTGTGTTGACGCTCGAATCGACTCAACCGCTCGATCCGCTCGATGTCGTCCTGAATCCGGTGGGCAAGTTGAAACACGTACGGCTTGCCCTGCAGCCGGTCGTTCAGGTCTGCCAGCATCGCGTCCCAACGCCCGTCGTACAACTCGTCCCGCAGACGAAGCAGCATGATCTCCTCTTCGCCGAGCGACTCGACGAACCTCTTCGCGCGCGCCGCACCCGACTCCGATGCCGCTTCTGTCCGTTCGCTCTCACCCGCCATGCCGCCCCTCCCCTGGGGTCCGGCCAATCGCGCGATACCTTAACCACGCCCTCTCCGGCCCGTCAACCCTTTTCCGGGCAATCCTTTACCGTGCCGCCGCTCGCCCACCCGCGCGCCAGGTTCGCCGCTAACGCCCGGGGATGAGCGCAGCGAATCCCCGGGACGCCGTTCACGCCGACCCGCTTGTCCCTGTTCGCCGTTGGACCCCTTCGGGGCGGCTTAGCGCTCTGTTAACGCCCGCAGATGAGTCCCAGCCTTTCGGGACGAATCTGCGGGACGCCGTTTGCTTGCGGCCAGGCGCAAAAAAGCGGGCCGCTGCCGCTTTTCAGCGGGCAGCAGCCCTCACGCTGGGATGGGACACACCTGTATCGGTTATCCCCGCCCCCGCCATCAGAAAAAACGTTCGTCCACTTTGAGGGGTGCAGCACAAAAAAGTTGCAACGTCCCGGGGTGCCACCGATTGCTTGCCAATCGGTGGGGCGGGTATGCAGCGCACGGTTTGACAAGCAAACCGTGGCACCCGTCGGCCAAAAAGGTGCAACTTTTTTGTGCTGCACCCACTTTGAGCCGCCCGCGCGCCTGGTTCGCCGCCCAGTTTACTGGGCGCTCGCTTTTCAACGCCCGGGGATCAGCGCAGTTTAACCGCCGTGGCGGGCGGTTTAGCGCGCCGTCCAAAGCCCCACCTTGAGCGTAGCGAAAGGTGGGGGAACTTCACCCCTCCCGCGCCGCATTTTGCCAGGGAAAAGGCGGGAAAAGGGGGACTGCCTCCTTTTCCGGCCGTTGCGGAAAAGGTGCCTGTCCCCCTTTTCCCCGAATTGACGGCAGGCGTCAATCGTGGTAATCTTTTGTCCATGCCCAGGGAACAGAAGAATATCGCCACGTCCGAAGCCGCACCGGCATGGGCAAGCCCGATAGCGCGGCTTGGAGGCCGGCATGAGTAAGACTTTTGAGCAAGGCAATCATGAAGTCGCCGCCCTGTGCGACTACTTCGCCAGGAACCGCGAAGCGTTTCACGTTTCCGGCGTCAAGGAAGCCCATGTCCGCCAGTCTCTCATAGACCCCTTCTTCGAGGCTTTGGGCTGGAACGTTCGCAACAATCCGCCCGTCGCGCCGCAATACCGCGAAGTCATTCCCGAAGACAGTATCGACATGGAAGGCCAGCAGAAAGCGCCGGACTACACTTTCCGCGTCGGCACGCTGCCGAAGTTTTACGTTGAGGCCAAGAAGTGCGGCGTCAACATCAACGCCGATCCTGCCCCCGCCTATCAACTTCGCCGCTACGGATGGAGCGCCAAGGTTGCCGTTTCCATCCTGACCGACTTTGAGGAATTGGGCGTTTACGATTGCGCCTTGCGGCCCCGCCCAAGCGACAAGGCGAGCCATGCCCGAATCCTCTACTATCGTTTCGATGAATACCCCGACCGCTGGCGCGAACTGTGGGACACCTTCTCGCGCGATGCTGTTTGGTCCGGGGCCTTCGATCAATACGCCGCGTCCAAGCGGAAGCGCGGCACGTCCGAAGTGGACGTGGAATTCCTCAAAGAGATCGAGGGCTGGCGCGACGTGCTGGCCCGCAACATCGCCCTCCGCAACCGGGGCCTCTCATCCGACGACCTGAACCGGGCCGTTCAACTGACCATTGACCGCCTTATCTTCCTTCGGATGGCCGAGGACCGCGGCCTGGAATCGTACGCTCAACTCCTGGCCTTGTGTTCGCGGCCGGGAATCTACGCCCGCTTCATGGCCGATCTCTGCCGCAAGGCCGATGATAAATACAACTCCGGCCTCTTCCACTTCCAGAAAGAGGATGGCGTATCCGAGGACCCCGACCGCATCACGCCGGGCCTGGCCGTGGATGATGCGGTCCTCAGGCCCATCCTCGAGCGCCTGTACTTCGAGCACGGGTCGCCGTACCACTTCGGCGTCTTGCCGGTCGAAATTCTGGGCACCGTTTACGAGCGGTTCCTGGGCAAGGTCATTCGCCTCACGGCCGACCACCACGCCAAGGTCGAGGAAAAACCGGAGGTCCGCAAGGCCGGCGGCGTGTATTACACCCCCAAGTACATCGTCGATTACATCGTCCGCCAGACCGTCGGATGCCGGATCGAGGGCAAGAGTCCCGCCCAACTGGCCGGGGGCAAGAGCAGAGAACCCTTCCGCATCCTCGACATGGCCTGCGGCTCTGGCTCGTTCCTCCTGGGGGCGTACCAGTGCCTGCTTGACCATTGCCTGAAGTGGTACGCCGACCATCGGCCGCAGGGGCACAAGAAGGCCGTCTATATGGACCGGCGGACGGGCTGGCGGCTGACCGTGGATGAGAAAAAACGCATCCTGACCACCCACATCTTCGGCGTGGACATCGACCCCCAGGCCGTGGAGGTCTCGAAACTCTCGCTCCTCTTGAAGGTGCTGGAAGGCGAGACCAGCCAGAGCCTTCAAATGGGCCTCTTGGCCTTCAAGGACCGCGCCCTGCCGAACCTGGCCGACAACATCAAGTGCGGCAACTCGCTCATCGGCCCGGACTACTTCACCGGCCGGCTTATTCCCGACCCGGAAGAATTCGCCCGCATCAACGCCTTCGACTGGCAACGCGAATTTTCCGCCGCCATGAAGGCAGGCGGATTCGACTGCGTTATCGGCAACCCCCCTTGGGGCGCAACGCTTGGAGAAGGCGAACTTGAATACCTTCGCACCAAACACAATCGCGTTGTCGCCCGCATGATTGATTCATATATCTACTTCACCGATAAGGCCCTTAGATTAACGAAGGATGCTCGTCCGGTGGGTTACATCATTCCCGCCACGCTGCTAAACCAAGTTGACACTTTGCCGCTACGCGACCTTTTGTTGGAAAGAGGCGTGGCCGTACTCGTCAACATGGGGCAGGGAATCTTTGGCAAGAAGGTCCTGAATACGTCCAGCATCTTTGTATCATGCACACGCGAAAACTCGTTAACACTGGGCGACCTATCCAACGTTGCGATTGAAACGCGACAAGCCGCCCTTGCTTCCATAAAGCAACACCCGTATTCCCGGTGGGAAAGGACTGTTAGGGCTGATCCGCATCACGCTTTCTTCACCCGTGACCTTGGCGAATCGGCTTTGCTGGACCGTCTAAGGCGACAACACAATGCCCTTGGATTCGCGATCGAAGGCACTATCCAGAGGGGCGTTTCGCCCGACATCGCGGCCGCGCATGTTGTGCCGAAAGGCGAGGCGAGAAGACTTCGGCTTGAAGCCGATCTACTTCGCCCTAGCCTCAGCGGAACACAAGTCAAACGCTATCGGCCTTGGGAGAGCGACCAAGTTATCATCTACACAACCCGTCAGACTCGTATCGACAAGTACCCACGTTGCCACGCTTACTTGGCGACGTTCAAACCCGATAACACCTGTAAGGAAGTTGAACAGAAGAAACACCCGTGGTGGGCACTTCATCGGCCAAGGAACCCAGGCATATTTGCCGCGCCAAAACTGATTGGGCTGACGACGACAAAAACAATAGAACTGGTCTTCGATGAGTCCGACGGCCTTTTTGTTACCGATGCCATGTATGTATTCACGCCACGCCCAGGAATCGCCCCCAAGGCGCTAATGACCGTGATGCAATCACGGTTGTTTCACTTCCTGTACAGAGTAGCAAATATGGGGGAAGCAAGGGTTATACCCCAGATTAAGGCGTCCAAACTGCTGACGCTGCCAATTCCTGAAATGGCACAATGTGGCCGGTTGCCTGCAATGGCAGACAGAATGCTTGGCCTTAACAAGCATGTTGCGGCCACAAAGTCGGCGGCACAGAAGTCCGCGATCCAGCGCCAGATTGAAGCGACCGACGCCGAAATCGACCGGCTGGTTTACGATTTGTACGGGCTGACGAAAGATGAAATCGCAATCGTGGAAGGGACGAAGGCATGAGCGTGAAAAGAAGCGAGCTCCTTGCTCGTTGTATTCCGATACTGGATGCCGCCAAGGACGGCAAGCCGGTCGAAGATTCCTTCGTGGAACTTAAGTCCGAGTTGCCGGAAGAAGCGAAGGCTGCGCGTGTTCTCGCAGGTTCGGCAAACGCGGCGGGCGGAGAGTCAGTAATTTGGCTCGTTGGCATCGACGAAAAGAGCCGTAAGGTAGTAGGCGCCTCCAAAGATGAGCTTTCATCGTGGTATCCGTCCCTCGAGCGCTCTTTTGATGGCCCCGCTCCGAAACTTAGCATGGTCGAAAACATCCCCACCGGCAGCCAGATTGTTGTCGCGATGGTTTTTGAGACAGACGAGGCACCTTATGTCGTCACTCGCGGTCAAGACAGCAGGGACGTCCCGTGGCGTGAGGGTAATCGAACACGTTCGGCCTATCGCCAGGAACTCGTACGCACTCTGGACGCCCCCTCGCTTCTGCCTGTTGTGGACGTACCGAGTGCCGCGTTTCGGTCTAAACGCGACAGCTCCGGTCATGTGTCCCAGATTATCTTCCACGCGCAAATATACGTGAAGCCGCGTAACGACCGAACAGTTGTCTTTCCAAGGCATGACTGCAAGGCCTTTGTAGAAATCCCAGGTTCGCTCCCCAAAACGCCTTTTGACTCAATCTGGCTCTTTCCCGCAGAGGATAGGCTTAAGAATTCGGTCGTGCCGGACGACGTGAACTTTAATGGGCCCAAGGCACTCTATCTGATGGCTTTCATCGGGCCTGTATTCGGCTTCAACGGACAAAAGGCCAAGGTTGAAGTGTCTCTCCTTCCGGTCAATTCGAGGCAGCCGGTTGTTATCCAGCAAGAGGTTACGTTGCAGGTCGAGCCCGAAACCACCAAGCGGCTCCATCAAGAAGCAAACGATATTGACCCCTGGAAACCACGGCCTTTTCGACTGTAGTATGTGCGGTTCCGGCCGGCGTACGCCGTTTCAGGGAAAAAGAGGACATGCTACTTTTTCAGCGTCCTCTGGGTGCACCTCGCTTCGGTACGCCGTCTGCCTTTACCCTATTTCCATCTTTCTCTGCGACCTCTGCGACCTCTGCGTTGAAGGCGGGGCATATTCCAGTGACAACGCGCGGAAAAATCACCAGGAAAAAAGGGTGGGTATGGCTTGGATGGAAAGCCCGCAAAATCGCCCGTCAAAATCCCGCAAAAACCGATCAAAAACCTGCAAAAAACTGCAAAAAAGTGCAAATCCGCGCTTGCCCATCTTACCATTCGGGGCTTTGGGGAGCACAGGCCACCCGGACGCCGGGACCGGCGGGTCCCCCAAAAACGGCCTCCAAAAACCGCCAAATGTTCCCTTAAAAAGTTATCTACATCCGACTGTCTCCGCAAGTCGAACCGCGGCCCGCCTTTCAATCCCAAATCCGAAATCTCCCTGTTCGCCGTTGGACCCCTTCGGGGCGGCTGGGCGTCCGTTAAGTTGAAACCGGAAACTCGAAACCGCCTCTCCACCGTCCATTCCGCAATCCGCAAAGCCTTTCCACCATCCCTTTGTCCCTCTGTCCCTTCGTCCCTTGTCGTCCTCCGTCCCTCGCTGTTCTACCCCAGCGACCGGCGACGGAACAAGAGCGCCCCCAACCCGATCGCAAACACCACGTAGGCCAAGGCGTACAGCCCGGACCAGCCCACGTATTCCCACACAGCCCGCCACTCCGCTGCCCCGGCGCTCCCCGCCGCGAGCGGGGTCAGCATCGCGTGGCTCAGTTTCTCGTTCAGGTTGAAGATCTCCAGGAACGGCACCACCGCGAGCACCCCCTGCCTCGCCAACTGCCCAGCACCCGCGGAACCGCGCAACCCGGCCTCCAGGAACACCGTCAGATGCCCCACCAGAAACACCCCCAGACTCACCCCCACACTCGCCGCCGGCGAAAGCCGCGTCGAAACCGCTGTCGCCACCGCCGCCAAAACCCCCACCTGCAATATCACCAGCGCCAGACCCGGCGTCACCGTCAGCGTCTGCCCGAACTGCTTCTGCCGGAACGCCTCCACCTGCGACCCGATCCCCCCGTACGTGTACGCCCGCTCCAGCACCCCTGCATCCAGCCGCACCCGATAATACACCGCGGCCATGAATACCACCCCCAACACCGCCACGGCCACCAGCACCGTCGCCATCACCCCCAGGTACTTACCCAACACGAATTGCCCACGCCCCACTGCCTTGCTCAGCACCGTCAAAGCCGTCCGATCCTCCACCTCGCTCGCGACGCTCGTCGCCGACGCCAAAAGAGCCATCAGTAGAACGAAAACGAGAATAAACGATAACCCAAGGTCTTTGTACATATCCGTATCACTTCCGAACGTAAAGAGGGGCAGCCGCAGCGTGATCACCAGCGCCGCCACCGCCGTCGCCACCAGGACAAAGTAAAATGGACGCCGCACCGTCTCCCGGAACGTGTTCAGAACGATCCCCGTCAACCGCATTGCGACCCGCCTCAAATCGCCCCGAATGCCGCCTCGAACCCGGAAAACTCACCCGTCGGCTGCTCGTTCTCTACCGAGCGGTTGTGGATGTAAACTGCCATGATCCGATCAACCCCATCCAGAAGCCGCCCCACGTCGGCTTGCTCGCCTTCGACGACTAACTCCACGCGGCCATCCCGGAGATTCCGCACAAACCCCGTCACCGCCTGGCCACGCGCAAGACGCACCACCGCGTACCGAAAACCCACGCCCTGCACCTGCCCGCTATAATAGATGTGTGTGCGAATCTTCATGCGACGGCTACCCAGAAGGGCCGTGTTCCACGTGGAACGCCTATGCCATGGATTATAGCCCCGCGGGAAAGACCCGCAAAGAGTTTTCCGTTGCCCCTGGCCAGGTACCACGTACAATGCAGCCCCGAGGGAAAGGCCGTGGCTAGCATTCTCGCAATCGCCAATCAGAAAGGCGGCGTCGGTAAGACGACTACCGCCACCACCCTTGCCCACGCCTTCGGCCTGGCGGGGCGCAGGGTCCTCGTCGTCGACGTCGACCCCCAGGCGAATGCCACCAGCGGCATGGGCGCCGAGGCCGTGGATAACAGCCCGGCCTTCACGCCCGCCGCCGATGGAAGCATAGTTCGAACGTCTTGGCAGGGTGTCTCCTGCGTCCCTGCGGGGAGAGACCTTGAGCGTTGGGCCACACAGCGGAGTTTGGCAAGTACGTGCCTGCGCGACAACCTCGAACGCCTCCAAGCGGGACGGTTCGATGTCGTCCTTATTGACTGTCCTCCCTCGCTGGGGCCGCTGACCCAGAACGCCCTCGGGGCAGCGGCGGCTGTCTTGGTCCCTATACAGTGCGAATACTACCCGCTTGAGGGACTTGTCCAACTCCTGGCAGCGGTCCGGCAAGCCGCACAGCGGAACCCGCTTCTTCGCATCGGCGGGGTCCTCCTGACGATGTATGACGCGGACGCAGACCTCACCCACGAGGTCGAAGCGGAGGTCCGTGGAAAACTTGAAGAGCCGGTTCTTGAGACGGTTATCCCGAGGGACACGGCCGTGGCCGAAGCGCCCAGCCACTGCCTGTCGGTGATACAATACGCCCCCCGCTCCCGGGGGGCAAGGGCTTATATCGCGCTGGCGGCCGAGATCACGACACGGAGCCTGATAGGATAGGGGTGCAGACGATGGCAACGAAACGCTTGGGACGCGGCCTCGATGGGCTGCTTCAGGGACTTTCGCGCGGGGGTCGAGCCGAACCGACCGACGAGGTTCTTGGCGGTGGCCCGTCCGCGTCCGTGCCGGTGGGTTTGGTTGACGGGAACCCGTTTCAGCCACGCCAGGGTATGGATGCCGAGCAACTGGCGGGCTTGAAAGCGTCGATTCGCGAGAATGGAATCCTGCAGCCCATCATGGTGAGGCCGGCGGGGTCCCGGTACCAGGTGGTTGCTGGTGAGCGCCGGCTGCGGGCGGCCAAGGAACTTGGCCTGGCGGAAATCCCGGCCGTGGTCCGAGAGGTTCCTGACGAGCGGATGCTCGAATTCGCCCTCATCGAGAATCTTCAGCGTGAGGACCTGGACCCGATCGAGAAGGCCGAGAGTTTCCGGACCTATCTGTCGAGCACGAGCCAGACCCAGGAACAGGCGGCTGGTCGGCTTGGACTCGACCGCAGCACGATCGCCAACATGATCCGCCTCCTCGAACTGCCGGACGAGGTGCAGGCGCTGGTGCGCGGGGGGATGGTGGCGATGGGACATGCCCGGGCACTGCTGGCCATCGAGGACCGCAAGCGGCAAGTCTCGGTGGCCGAGAGGGTCGCCCGGGAGGGCCTTTCGGTCCGCCAGGTCGAGCGGCTTGTCAGTGCGGTGGCGCCGTCTCGCCGGGGGAAGAAGAAAGAGAAATCGGCAGGGGTCCGGGACGTAGAGGCAAGGCTCCGGGAGGCGCTCGGCACGAAAGTGAGCGTCGAGGAGGGGCCCAAGCAGGGCTCCGGGCGCATCATCATCGAGTTCTATAATCACGCGGACCTTGACCGCATCTTGGCGATCCTCGAATAGCAAGAACTGCGTGTTCCACGTGGAACGTTGGCCATAAGCGACAAACGGTGCGTATCCGCCGTGGTAGGGCAATCCTTCTTGAGTGTGCCTGCCAATTCAAAGCCCACCGGGTCCAACCGAGTTACAAAACACCGGCAGGTGACGGCAGCGGCAATGGCATGCAACCGCAACAGATGAGAAGCGTTCAACTGCTAGGGTGGACAGCAAGCGACACTGCAGAATTGGTGCGTTTGTCCGTCACTTGCTTGCACAAACCTCGCACAAAAGCACCGTAAAGATCTGGAAAGTGCAGATGATTGAAGCAGCACCGGCAGCGTGTTCTCGAGTGGCCAAGGCGAAGACGTAGTCCGTCAGCGCAAAGCCGCTGAGCGGCGGAGTGCTGCGGTGGCAGGGAGGCTGAAGCATAAGCGCGGCCACAAAACATGGGCTGGCTTCCAGGGAAAAGATGATTGGAACAAAACGCTTAAGGCTTTCCGGCTTTGCTCCTAGAGGGCGGGAGCCAAGGCTGCTAGTGCTACTATGCCACAAGCGCCATGGTTGACAGATGATCGCGCCGTTCAAGAACACGCTCTTTCGTGCAAACGGTGTAGGATTCGCCGTCGGTGGTTGCGGGCAGCGCGCGTTTCGTTGTTGGGTCAGAAAAAAGGTGGCGGCTGATGGCCTCGGCGCGTTTCCTCGAGCAGCATCCGCCGCTCACGCCCGTGGGCCCGGTAGCGGACCGCCGGCCGCTGGGTCCAGACCCGAAACGTGGTGGGCAGTTCCGCCACGCAGTTCTGGTCCAGGGCGTCCAAGCCCCGCAAGAGCGGCGGTTTACCGCCGTAGCCTTCGTCAAACGTCAGCCAGGCGAAGCGGATCCAGTTGGAGAGGGCCCGTCGGACTTGGCCGAGGGCGATCCTGGTGCTTCGGGCGATAGACCACCTCGTCGGGGTGCCGGCGGCGTCGGCGATCGGCTCGACGCTCTTGCGTCGAAGGTCCGACAGTTGGCCCTCGACGTAGGTGTTGAGGTGGCGGCGGGTCGTGACTCGGACGAAACAGTCGTCGAACTCTTTGAGGTAGTCGGTCGAGGCGGGGCGAATTCTCAAAACCGTGTCGGCATCCATGGCGATGGCCTCCTGGGGGGAGCCCATTCTCACCTGAAAAGGCCATCGGCGGGTCGAATGGGTCATCTGAGCCTTTGTAGCGTAGTAGTACTAGCCGCGGTACAGAGCGTGACGAGCGATATAGTCGGCCACGCTGGCGGGAACGAGACCGGCAATGGACTGACCCGTGCGGACCCGTTGCCGGATGTCCGTACCGCTGATGTCCAAAAGAGGGGCGGGAACGCGGCTTGCGAGAATTCGCCTGAGGGCTTCTTCGCCTATCGCCTCGCAGAGGGGACCAAGGTCGCTCGCTTTCGGAGCGGCTCGGGGTAGAATAGCCAGGGTCGCCAGGGCGACAATATCCGCGATGCGGTGCCAGGTGTGTAGGAGCGGCAAGTTGTCCTCGCCGATGAGAAGGAAAAGGGTGGCGTGGGGGCACGCGGTCCGGGCAAAATGCTCGAGGGTAAAGGCGGTGTACGACGGCTCGGTGCGGCGAATCTCGCAGTCGGAGACGGCAAACGGCGGGATGGGCTCGGCCGCCAGTTCGCACATCCGCAGCCGATGCTCCGGGGAGGCTGGCGTGTGGTGCGGACGATGAACCGGCGCCGCCGAGGGAACGAGATACACCCGGTCCAGCCGCAGATGCCCGCAGGCGTACTCGGCGGGGACGAGGTGCCCGAGGTGGATCGGGTCGAACGTGCCGCCCAGGATGCCGATGCGCGGTGGGGCCATGCGCGGCAGTATGGGATGGGCGAACGCGGGTGTCAAGCGCTGCAATCAAAGGGCCCACGCGTGGCGGCGAGCCGACGTTTAGCCGCCTGGCTTGTCGGGCGCGTTATGGCAGGGGGCGTGTCACGATGAAGGGATGGGGCGGTTTGGCGGCGGGGCTGTTGCTCATCACCGGCCTTGTCTGGGCCGCAGAGCCGGAACCCCCTTCGGTCTCGCGGACCGGGGAGATCACCTTCGTGGAGGAGGGGCAGGGGGACGAGGTCGGCGAGGAGCCGGTCAACCCGTTTGCGGCCGGCGAGGAAGGCGGTGTCCGAAAGGATGCCGTGCCGGGGTACGTCGAACTTTCCTCCGGCGCCAAAGTCCCCGGACGAATCTTTACGACTCGCGCGGAGCGCGTGAAGATTTTCAACCTCCAGAAGGAGGTGTACGAGTACGTGCCCGTGCCGGCCATCCGGAAGATTGAGACGCTCATCGAGTGGGAGCGCATGGAGAAGGAGTGGCGCTTCAAGGAGGCCGGCAGCCCGGAGAAGGTCTATACCGGCCGGTCGTACCCGGCCCGGAAGTTCGCCTACAGGCTGACGCTCCTGAACGGGTATACAATCACGGGGCACATTCTCGGCCAGCCGCTGTACCTCGCGCGCCCGTCGAGAGCCTCTCGTTCGACCCAGAGGCTCTCGACGGGTGGGTCGAACGACGAGGGCAAAGTGGACCGCTTCATCCTGCACGATCGCCAGAAAGGCCCGATGGACACAACCCTCGAGGGCCTGGTCTATATCAAGTCGGTCACCCTCGGGCGGGAGGCGTACGAGGAGGCGACGGGGGCGGCAAGATGAGCGCGACTTACGACGATCGGCGATTGTGGAAAACTTTTTTGCGGGAGTTTGGGGGATGATTTTCGGGCGATTTTGGGGAACTCACCGGCCCTGGCGCTGGCGCCAAGGCGGTTTTTTCACTATAGGCCTCGCCCGGGGGCGAAAAACCTGTCTCGGATTTTGCGTTTTTTCGGGTTTTTGGCGCGTTTTGGGGCGGTTTTTGCGGCTTTTGGGGGCCTATTTCGCACTCTTTCCATCCATGTCATATGCATGCCTTTATGTGTATAACTTCCCGCGGACGCGCGTAAGTCGGTTTGGGCGGGGAAAATCTCGCATTTGACAAAGAAACAGCCGAGGCGAGCCGATAAAGATTGCGGAAAGGGAAATTGGATGAGGCCCAAGGGAACTAAGCCCGAGTTGGAGGCCCGGCGTCGGCGTGGGGCGGCGATGCTCCGGGCCGGACGGGGCGTCCGCGAGGTGGCCCTGCGTCTGGGCGTCAGTCCGGGCTCGGTTTCCCGGTGGAAGGCGATGTCGCGTCGCGGGGGGGAGGCGGGCCTCAAGGCCAGGCCGCAGACTCGGCGGACGGGAAGGCTCTCGGCGGCCCAGAGGAACCGCTTGGGCCGGTTTCTCGCCCGGCCGCCCGAGTCGCACGGTTTTGGGGCGACGCGGTGGACGCTGCCGCTGGTGGCGCGGCTCATTCGGAAACACTTCGGGGTGGAATACCATCCGGGTCACGTCTGGCGGATCGTGCGGTCGTTTAAGGTCGGCGGCCCGCCTTCGCCGAGGCTACGGCGGGTAAAATTGAAGAGCAACTGAGCCGCAAGCGGATCGGAAGAAGCAGAAGGGGCTGGAATGTTGCCACTGCGGCTGCAAGCATTTCCGCGTCATTGACACCCGCCCAGCCTTAGGTGGCCGGATCGTCTGCAGGCGCAAATGCCGTCACTGTGGCAAGCAGATAACGACGTGGGAGAAGGCCGGACGCGGACAGACCTTGGGTCGCGGACTTGATGATGAGTAGCGAGGCAAGCAATTTCCTTGCATGTTTTGCGTATCAGGGTCAAGTAGACGTGGACGGAACCGCTTGTCGCACGCAAGTGTTGAGGCGTTGCAGGCCGATACCTTATGATGGAGTAGGCGGACTGGCGCCGGAGCCGGGAGCGGCAGGGGCGGACCAATGCTGAACAGGCAGAAATGCTTGCTTTTCATGATTGAGCGGGCTGGACGGCCCGTGACGCGTTTTGAGTTGACGAAGTGGGCATTTCTGCTGGCGCACGAGATGCCCTCAGGGGGCGGCGCAGCGTTCTATCAGTTCCTGCCCTATCAGTATGGCCCCTTCTCATTCTGCCTTTATCGAGAGGCCGGTGCCCTGGTCCGAGACGGTTACTTGGCCGAGAAGGATAACTTCTGGTGCCTCGTCGAAGATGTGCCGAAGCCTATGGCCGATCTGCCTAGGCGACTTCGGGATGATGCGGCTAGGGTCGTGGCGCGATTCGCGGAGAAGAAGCCCGGTGTCCTTACGGACTACGTCTACGAGGGATTCCCCTGGTTCACGGCGAACAGCAGGATTCGAAGGCTCTGCACACGACCGGCGGCACCGGCAGCGGTGTACACCGTCGGCTACGAAGGATGGCAGGTGGACGGTTTCCTGAACATGCTCATGCGGTCTGGCATTCGGCGTCTCATCGACGTGCGGAACAACCCGGTCGCCAGGCGATATGGCTTTCACAAGTCCACCCTCGACCGCCTGTGCGGCAGGGTCGAGATCGAGTACGTTCACTTCCCTCAGCTTGGCATCCGTCCCGGGCTCCGGCGGAACCTGGAAGGCCCGGCGGATTACGAGGCCCTCTTCACCCGGTACGAGCGCGAGACGCTCCCGCGCGAAGCCGAGACGGTAAAAAAGGTCGCGGGGCTTATGAGCGGAAGGCCTGCAGCCTTGATGTGCGTGGAAGCCAACCCGCAGCGGTGCCACCGCAGTCGCTTGGCGAAGGCAGTCGCCCGAGTGGCGGCCCTGTCCGTGCGTCATCTCGGGGGAAGTGGATGAGGCCGGGTTTTGAACTCACCAAGGTGTTGATTACCGTTATGACGTATCCATATCCCTCGCGCAAGCACCAGGAGACGGTGTGCACGGCAGGGATCACTGAGTCAGGCAAATGGGTTCGGCTGTATCCCATAGACTACCGCTATCGGCCGGGGCATCAGAAGTTCAGCAAGTGGCAGTGGATCGAGATGGCACTGGCGCCCTGGGGGTACGGCACGGACCAGCGAGCGGAGAGCCGCGAGCCCGACCTCTCGACTATCCGAATCCTAGGCGAACCGCTCTCGACCAAGGACGACTGGCTCGAACGCAGGGCGATCATCGACCGGCTGCCACATCACACCGTCAAGCAGCTGGAATCGCTTTACGAATCCCAGCGCACGTCGCTTGGCATCGTGCGGCCCAAGAGAGTGCTGGATTTGAAGGTCACGCCGGTCGAACCGGAGTGGCCAGCCAAGTACCAGGCGCTGTGGTCGCAGTTGCGCCTCTTCGGCGAGCAGAAGCTGTTGCGGAAAATCCCGTACAAGTTCCAGTACGTCTTCGAGTGCGAGGATAAAGATAAGCCCTATGAGAAGATGAACGAAGACTGGGAACTCGGCGTGCTCTTTCTCAAGGAGCTCGAAAGAAAGGGCTCGGAGGAGGAAGCCGTCCGCAGCGTTCGGCACAATTTCCTTGAGATCATGTGTGGTAAGGACCGGGACACGCGCTTCTTCATGGGCACGCGCCATCCCTTCAACGAGTGGCTTGTCGTTGGCACGTTCTGGCCGCCTAGAGAGCGCCAGAAGCCCTTGTTTCCCCTGTAGTTACGCTCTGCGTGCGTGACAGTCGCACCTGCGTCCGTTAGACTTCGGCGGATAGGTCGGCGGAAGGCCGAATGGCGAAGGCGGTCCGAAGGGCTGGAAATTACCCCTGAGGTCATTTCCGGTCCGAAATGGCTTGAAACCGGGTCGGTCCATGCTAAGTTCCTATCGGTCCATGGGCCAGGCGGGGAAGGGGGAACAAAGGAGGGGGATGCCTTTATTTTCGTCAGGCCGTGGGCAATAATGCTGGTGGGTTCTCCACGGGCGGCAGGTGAAAGGAGCCGGCCATGCGGCGGGAGAGCAAGGCGTGGCGGCGGGGAATTGGGATCTGTGCAGGGGCGGCCTTTTGGGCGGCGGTTGTTGTAGGCCGGGCGTTTGCCATTGCACCGCCTTTCGTTCCCGACGAGCAACTGGCGGAGCGGCCGGTGGTCGTCGTCGCGCGATGGGACAAGTCGCCGTTGGAAGGGCACCATCTCATAGAGGGGAACGTCTGCAAGAAGTGGGAAGGGCGGGGCGGAATCGTCATCGAGCGCGTCATTCGCGGAGAGGCGAAGGCGGGGCCGTGCAGGATTCTGGTGGGTCCCTTCATGGGCTGGAACGAAGAGGGCGGGCCTGTTGTAACATACACGTCTACCATGCTTTTGGGTGAGGCCCAGGAGGTTGCGGAGTCGAACCTCTGGTTCCTTTCGCGCCAACGCAGTTGGGACGCGACAGACACCGAGGAGTACCTCTGCCTGGACACGTACCGCGGGGTTCAGCCGCTCGCGCTGGAGCCGTATTTTCGGGCACTGATGTCCGATCGCCCGCAGAAGGAGGTGCCCGCCCTGCTGGAGTGCGAAGACCCGCAGGTCGTGCTTCGAGTTCTGGAATACGTAAGCGGCGGGGAACTGCCGTGGCCCTTCGATCCGGGAGAGTGGGGGCGCTTCGATCGGTGGACGGAGAAGAAGCGGACCTTGAAGCCCTTGAGGGAGCAGGCATCGGCCGTCGCCGAACTCCTCCGGCGGAAGGAGCCCCCGATCCGGGGGGTGGCCGCCGCGGTGTACGCCCGCCTGGCCGGTCGCAAGGCGCTTCCGGCCCTGCGCGGGCTGTTGTCGGACGAGGAACCCTGGGTGCGGGGGGTGGCGGTTTGCCTTCTCGCCCGCCAGCGGGACATCGCCTCCGCCGAGGCCATAAACAAAGCAGTCATGGGCTTCACGGAGCCGGACATGGCGTGCAAAGCCATCAAGGCCTTGGAGGGATGGGGCAACGAGGCAATTGTGCCGGCCTTGATCGCGCTGCTGCAGAATGATGGCTCCGGGTACGTGCGGGGCGATGACAGGGGCGTCCCGGCGCTCAAGGCCCGGGCGGCCCTCGAACTGATTACCGGCTACCGCTTTCCGTTGGATACGCGGATAAGCGGCGAGGCGTGGGAGAAGGCGAAAGGGCTGACGGATTATAAGGAACACATTGCCGTCCTGGCGCAAGTCGCGCCGTGCGATCCGGAGCCGCTCGTGGCGACGGTGGTCAGCCCGGCCGACGACCTGGGGCCGTCGCTGCCGAAGGAGGGCACGAACCTGTTCCAGGCGGGGGGCGGCGACGAGGGGGAAGTTCCCGCCGACGTCGTTGTCCGGAACCGGTCAAAAAGAAATCTGGTGATCACCCGATTCCCGGTTTGCTTGGTCCAGGAATGGGGCTCCCCCGAGGAGGGATCCGGGATTTCCTCAACATACTCAGGGGGCAGGCCGGAGAGCAGAAGCGCCTACGTGGAACTGGCGTCCGGCGAATCGGTGCGGTTTCGGTTGGGACTGCGGGGTGATCTGGTTGCGGCATCCCCGGCGACCCGGAGGGTCGCGCTCGATTACTTTTACAATGGGAACGAGTTCGGCGTGAATGCGTGGCTGGGCACATTGGAGGCGGCGTTCGGGGAGGAGTGGCAGGAGCCGCCACGCGTCGTCGAGGCGGTCGAAGAGCGGTGGCCCAACGGAAACCTGAAGTGCCGCGGCCAACTGGTGAACGGCAAAAAGCACGGCCTGTGGACTTTTTATCGGGAGGACGGCAAACGCATCCGGGAAACCACGTATTTCAACGACAGTAAATATAAGGAAACGGGACTGAACCCCGACTATGTCGGTCCCGGCCGGTAGCCAGCGAGGCGGGGCGGGGGGCATAAAACGGCTAACGGCATCCCCCGGCAATGCCGGGGGCTTATGGTGCGGGGGGGAACACAAAAACGGGAAACGGCATCCCCCGGCGGTGCCGGGGGCTTGTAAAACGGCAAACGGCATCCCCCGGCAATGCCGGGGGCTTGTAAAACGGAACACGGCGTCCCCCCGCAGTGCGGGGGGGAAAACAAAAGGCAAAGGCATCCCCCCGCAGTGCGGGGGGCTTGTGGGGCGTACGAATGATAATCCTTTACATTGATGCGTTTTCGGGGATAAGTGGGGACATGTTCCTCGGGGCGCTGGTGGATGCGGGCCTGGCGGAGGCGGACCTGCGGCGGGTCCTCGCGAGCCTGCCGATCGAGGGGTACGAACTGCTCGTTCGCCGCGACAAACGCGGGGGCCTGGCGGCGACGCGCGTGGAGGTCAAACTGGACCCGAAGGCGGAGCAGCCGCATAGGCATTTGCATCATATCGAAGAAATCATAAATCAGTGCGGAGTGAACGGCATCCAGGGAGACGGCGAGCGCCCCGCAAGCGGGGCGGCGAACCAAACGAGGCGCGGAGACGGCGAGCGCCCCGCAAGCGGGGCGGCTAAATGTGGCGCGGAGCGGGCGAGCGAGCGGGGCGGCCCGGCTTCGCTCGAGGCGCTACGCCGTGGCGGCGAGCGTGCGCTCGCCGTGTTTCGGCGGTTGGCGGAGGCGGAGGCGCGGGTGCACGGGACGACGGTCGAAAAGGTCCATTTCCACGAGGTCGGGGCGGTGGATGCGATCGTGGACATCGTGGGGGTATGCGCGGGGCTTGAGATGCTCGGCGTGGAGCGGGTGGTGTCAAGCCCGCTGCCGATGGGGTCGGGGTCAGTGGATGCGGAGCACGGACGCCTGCCGGTTCCTGTGCCGGCGGTGGTGGAGTTGATGAAGGGCGTGCCCAGCCGGCCATGTGATGAAGAGGGCGAACTGGTGACGCCGACGGGAGCGGCGCTTGTGGTGACGTTGGCGGACGCGTTCGGTCCGATGCCGGCGATGACGGTCGAAAAAGTCGGCTATGGCGCCGGGTCGCGCGAAGGCCCCTCCTTCGCCAAGGCTACGGAGGGCAAGCAGCATGTGCCGAACGTGTTGCGGGTTATCCTGGGGCGCGAGGTGGGCCCGGCTTCGTCTTCGGCTACGCCGGGGCAAGCGGATGAAGCGGACGTCGTGTGGCTCCTCGAGGCGAACGTGGACGATGCGAGCGGGGAGATGCTGGGGGCGGCGACGCAGGCGCTGTTCGAGGCGGGGGCGCTGGACGTTTGGCTGACGGCGGCGACGATGAAGAAGGGCCGGCCGGGCGTCGTCCTCGCGTGTCTGGCGCCGGAGGGTCTGGTGGCGGCGGTGGAGGAGGCGATTTTCCGCGAGACGACGACGTTCGGGGTTCGGCGGTCGGCGGTGGAGCGGACGAAACTGGCGCGGGAGCACGTGACGGTGGAGACGGCGTACGGCGAGGTGCGTGTGAAGGTCGGGCGTCGCGGGGGGCGGATCGTCACGGCCGCGCCCGAGTACGAGGATTGCCGGCGCCTGGCGGAGGAGCGCGGCGCGGCGTTCCGCGAGGTGTACGCGGCGGCGATGGAGGCGTGGAGAGACAAGGCAGAATGAAGAATGCAGAATGCAGAATGCAGAACGGGAAGACGAAACCCAACGGATTCGAGGCGAGATCCCTCCGCTCTCCCGGCGCGCCGGGATCGGTCGGGATGACAGCGCGCGGGGGGTGAAGGGCGGATCCGCCTTCGCCAAGGCTTCCGCCTTCGCCGAGGCTACGGCGGACGAGACGGCGGACAAGGGGTGAAGATGGTGGCGCTGGAGGTTGCGGGGTTGGTGGTGCTGGCGGGCGTGCTCGGCGTGTGGCTGAGCCGGGCCGTCACGGTCTATTCCGCCAAGGGCCGGGGGCCGGTCCTCAGCCGCGATTCCCATTTCGACGTGGCCGACCAGGGCCTGGTGTCGGTGATCGTTCCGGCGAAGGACGAGGAGGCGAATATCGGGGCGGCGCTGGAGACGCTGCTGGCGCAGGATTACCCGAACATCGAGATCATCGTGGTGGACGACCGTTCGACGGACGGGACGGCGGAGGCGGTGCGGCGGGTGGCGGCGCGGGACAGGCGGGTGCGGCTGGTGCAGGTGAAGGAACTGGCGGCGGGTTGGTTCGGCAAGCCGCACGCGATGCACACGGGGGCCCGGGAGGCGCGGGGCGAGTGGCTCCTTTTTGTGGACGCGGATTGCCGGCAGGCCCCGCACAGCGTCCGCGTGGGCGTGGAGTTCTGCGCGGCCGAGGGCGGCGAGATGCTCAGCCTCTGGCCGGTGCTGGAGATGCACGGGTTCTGGGAGAACGCGGTCCAGCCGGTCGCGGGGTCGGTGCTGGTGGCGTGGTTCCGGCCGGGATGGGTGAACGACCCGAAACATCGGGCGGCGTTCGCGAACGGTCAATATATTCTGATTCGACGTTCTGCGTACGAGGCGGTGGGGGGGTACGAGGCGGTCCGCGCGGAGTTGGTGGAGGACATTGCCTTCGCGCGCGAGGTGAAGGGCCGCGGGCACCGGCTGCTGAACGCGGTGGGGCAGGACATTTTCACCACGCGCATGTACGACTCGCTGCGGGCCATGTGGAAGGGGTGGACGCGGATTTTCTACGGGGCGTTCGGGGGCGTGGGGCGGATGGTTGGCGTTCTTTTTCTGACGTTTTTCTTTACGCTCTTGCCCTTTGCGGTCCTGGCGGCGTCCGCCTTCGCCCTTTGGGCTTCCGCCTTCGCCGAGGCTTCGGCGGACAAGTCGGCGGCGGTCGCGGCGTCCGCCTTCGCCGAGGCTACGGCGGACCAGTGGGGGGCGGGCGGATGGTGGATCTGGACGGTGCTGGCGGCGTCGCTGGCGACGGTGGTAGCGATCTTCGTGACGATGCGGCGACTGTTCATCGCGGGCTGCGGGAACCCGTGGTACCTGGCGCTGTATCCGGTGGCGGTGGTGATGGTGATGGCATTCGAGGCGGGGGCCCTGGCGCGGGCACTGGGGGTGGGGGCGGTGACCTGGCGCGGGACGACGTACAAAGGCGGGCGGGTGATTTCGGGCAAAGGCGGCGGCTAAATGTGACGGACGCTAAGCCGCCCCGAAGGGGAGCGGGGGTTTTTAACGCAGAGAACGCAGAGAACGCAGAGAAAGGCGGAGATTGGGGAACAGCAAACGGCAAACGGCAATGATCAAGAACGAAACGGCAACATCGCGCATCGTCACGTTTAGCCGCGACCCGAAGGGGAGCGAGGGGAGGTGCGATTTGAGATTTAAGATTGCAGATTTGAGATTGAATGGCGGACGGGTCAGGCGTTGCGCAGGAGTCCGACGGCGTAGGGGCAGGAGACGCGGGCGCGGAGGATGCGGGGGCGCGGACAAGAGTGCGGAGTGCGGAGTGCGGAGTTCGGAGTGCGGAGTGAACGGCATCCCGCAGATTCGCCCTGGTGAAGCCGGGGCTCATCTGCGGGCTTTGAACGGCGCGCGCCCGCCCCGCCACTGCGGGTAAACTTCGGCTCGCGGCTAAGCGTGAGAGGCAAAAGGGGCGTGGGGGCGAGGGCGAAGCCTGCGATGGTGAAGCGCCATGGGCCGAGCGTTCCGGAGAGGGCGCCGTCGGCGTTGGT
>Ga0315277_10002992_pt1 | contig 23220 bp, 19 predicted proteins | sample YL17G05_15_MG_FD_203695 | JGI IMG/M metagenome (GOLD analysis project Ga0315277, IMG submission 203695) | Sediment microbial communities from Yellowstone Lake, YNP, Wyoming, USA - YL17G05_15 | ecosystem: Environmental > Aquatic > Freshwater > Lake > Sediment | place: USA: Wyoming | collected...
TTTTCAAGGGTGGAATGGCACCTAAAAGAAAACTGCTTAAACGGTTGGCCATGGGCAGGCATTCTGACAACAGGCGCTGGCTCCTTTATGGGTTACCTTCAAAGATACTCATACTCAAACATCGAAGACACATACAAATACATGGAAGCCGTGCAGAACGGGAGGTTCCCATTGGGCAAGCTATCAAAATCCACAGATATGGACATGATGCGGAAAGTCATGACTCGCCTCTACCTCCGCCTCCCAGTCGACAAAGAAGAGTTCAAACACAAATTTGGAAAGTTGCCAGAGAAAGTGTTTCCCAAACAGATTAACAAATTGAAGGAAATGGGATTAATCGAGTCTGACGACAAAGAAGTCAGAATTACCAGACAAGGGGACATCTGGAAAGGCAACATTGCTTGGGAATTCGCCTCGAATAAACAAACTCGCTGAATTTGACTTTTCAAGCAAGAGTTTGAGAGTGTAGACATATAGGAAACGTAAAGCAACTAGTTTGTAACCAAGCAAAACAATTAATTGCTCGTTTTACTTTATTTCGACCGTTCAACCAATGATAGGGAGAGTTTTCAGTACAATGCAAGTAACCTTTGTGAACCCGCCATACCCAATGAGAGCCCATCAGCACCCAGCATTCATCCCTCTAGGGATAGCATACGTCGCCGCCGTCCTGGAGAAAAACGGATACAACGTCAACGTAATCGACTGCCAAGCCCTCAAATTCACTTACAGCGAAGTTGAAGACGAACTCCGCAAAAGAAAACCCGATATTGTTGGAGTAACCTCCACCACTCTTACATACAAATCTGCTCTCAAAATATTCGAAGTCGCAAAGAGGATTTTACCGAACTGCGTAACTGTTTACGGTGGCTGCCATGCCACATTCTGGGACGAAGAAGCTCTAGACGAATGTCCACAATTAGATGTGGTCGTTAGAGGTGAGGGTGAAGACACAACGCTTGAACTCGTCAAAAAAGTAGAAGCAAAAAAGGATTTTCATAAAATTACAGGGACAACTTGCCGGAAAGATGACAGAATCGTAAAAAACCCAGACAGACCCTACATAGAGAACCTAGATGAGCTTCCCTTTCCAGCTCGCCATCTCTTCCCAATTGAGCAGTTTCGAAAATACGGCAAAGTCATATTTCCGTTGACTACAAGCCGAGGCTGCGTCTACTGGTGTGATTTCTGCACCGCAGTTAGAATGTTCGGAAGAAAATACAGAATGCGCAGTCCAAAAAACGTGGTTGACGAACTCGAATTTCTCTTCAAGAAATACGGAGAAGAACAGTACACTTTCTACGACGACGCCTTCACCGTGAACCAAACCAGAGTTGAGGAAATATGCGAAGAAATCATAAGACGAAAACTGCCAATAAAATGGGACTGCGAAACCCGAGTGGACATGATAACGAAGGAACTTCTAGTCAAAATGAAGAAAGCGGGCTGCATAGCTCTCTGGCTCGGCGTGGAATCAGGCTCGCAAACCACCCTTGACGCCATGAGAAAAGGCATCACACTCCAACAAACTATGAAAGCCTTCAAATGGGCAAGAGAAACAGGTTTAATGACTGTGGCAAGCGTGATTCTAGGTTTCCCTGGAGAAACCAAAGAAAGCGCATGGGAAACTATAAGGCTTATAGATAGAATCCAACCCGACGACATAGGCATCTATGTTGCCACTCCTTATCCTGGAACACCGTTGTACGATTACGTGAAAGAGAATGGCATGCTGAAAATCCAAGACTTCAATAAATATGACACAGCTACACCCACGTTTGAAACTCCCACCTTAGGCATGAAAGAACTCAGAGAAATCCGCGACACAGCCTACCAAAGATTCTACCTCCGCCCAACCTACATTCTCCGTATGCTGAGCAAAGGAGGACCATACGGATATTCAGCCACACGCACGTCGTTAGCTTGGCTGCGAAGAGCAATCGTATCCAAACTAAACCCAGCATAAACACAACCAAACATGCCGAAAAATCTCATCACGCCAAGCCAAAACAAGCATTTGTTCATCATCTGAATTCTTGTGATGAACGAACACTGTCTGTTTGTCCACAACTGGGAAGCATCTGTCGGACAATGTTAGACTCTGTCCGTTATGTGTGACGCATCTGAATTTTTGTATGCCGCCACACTTACTTCGATGTTGAAAGAAGCCTCGTTTTGTTCATCAATAGAAATCCTTTGTTGAACACATAACAGATAAGCCTCAACATCGCAAGCGTAGTCAGACACAAGCTTTCAAGTGTCGAACACACAACAGCCTATTTTTCAGAGAAGATAGTCTCCTTCGCAACACACTTTAGTCAGACAGCGCCACATACAGCAATAGAACCTCAATGAACAAAAGAACCCTACTGGCAGTATTCCTCATCGGAATAGTCTCACTAGTAACTATAGTGGGATTTTGGTGGCTCTCAGTAGAAAACAGCAGCACAACATCAACTGCAGCATCGCCAGACGTTTATGTGGGCGTCGAAGTAGCCTATGACAATGTCACTAGCTGCGAAAAAACAATCGACAAAGTCAAAGACTACACTAACACCTTCGTAGTGGGAGACACCGGAATAACCCTGAATGAAACAAAACTCAACCAAGTCCTTCAATACGCTCATGACGCTGGGATCAATTTCATACCTTTTATGTGGCCAACCATACGCTGGAGAGACCAACCACAATGGGTCGCAGAAGCCAAAGCAAAATGGGGTAACCATTTCCTCGGCATATACGCCTGGGACGAAGCGGGAGGCCGTCAAGTTGACAAAGGCGTAGCGATGCCGGTGCCCCAAGCTGACAATTATACAGACGCAGCCAACAAATATGTCGACACTTTAAGTGAAACAATAAAACACTACTCCACCTATTACCTCAATACCGCTGCCTCTGGACTGAAACTTTTCACTGCTGACTACGCTCTTTATTGGTTCAGCTACTTAGCAGGATATGACGGGATTTTTGCGGAATTTGGATGGAACCACAGCAGACCATTAAATGTTGCGCTTTGTCGAGGCGCTGCAAGCGTTCAAGGCAAAGAGTGGGGAGTAATTATCACGTGGACTTATAGACAGCCGCCTTACATTGAATCACCAGACGAATTGTACTACGATATGGTTTACGCCTACTTGAGCGGAGCAAAATACATCATTATCTTCAGTTACCCAGAAGTGTCAACCTATGGCATACTGACCGAGGCGCATTTTGACGCTATCAAAAAATTCTGGGATTACATTCAAACTAACCCGCGAACTCCTGGGAAAACTGAACGCAGAATAGCCTACGTTATGCCAAAAGATTACGGCTGGGCTTTTCGTGGTTCACTGGACAAGGTCTGGGGATTATGGGTTGATGAGTTATCTACAAAAATAGGAACAGACATCGACTATCTATTGCACACGCATCCTTTGAGCTTAGACATAATCTACGACGACCCAAGATACTATAACAATATTAGAAGCTTATACTACAAGCTCATGTTTTGGAACGGAACAATAATCGAACCTCCATAGCCTATGAATGCAATACAACGCAAACATTACCAAGCCTTCCTCAGAAGCCAATTAAGAAAGCATATATTCAAAATGAATAATGTTCAAACAGATTAAGAATGAAAAAAAATTACACTACAATAGCCTTCACAGTACTAATAGTCGTTTTGATATTCACAGCAGTTTGGAGTTTTCAGGCTTACTTAAAATTCGAAAGGAACCCCACTGAAGAGTATGATTATATTGTATTTCAAGAAGGCGAATCTTTTCAGGCAAAGAATGGACTAAACGGAAGAATCGATTTTAGCTCAAAAAACGCTTCATACGTGATTCAGGAATCAATAGGTTCAGGCAACACCGTCTACATCAAGTCTGGCGAATACACACTAACCTCAAACATAGTATTACTGAATAAAAAGAATGCTCGGATAATCGGCGAAGGATCAAAATTAAGATGCAACGGGAGTCGAATAATAATTAAAGGAGATAATTACACAAGTTCGCAATATAATGTTCTTTCTGGATTTGAGATAATTAATGGCACTGTGACTGTTCAGAATTCGTTCGGGACAACGGTAACTAATATGATATTCCGAGACTGCGCAGTGGCATTGGAACTTGTCAACACTGACACGTGGAGTGAAGGCTCAGAAATATCAGATTCTCACTTTATCAATTGCACAAAAAGCATCGTGTTCAGAACGCCAGTTGCCAATGGAACAGGGTCTTATTCAAACACTGAAATCAACCGTTGCTACTTCAATCTGTATCAAGACAATGCTATAGGAATACATGTTGAAACAGATGCATGGTTCTCAGACAGCCTGATGCATAACGTACGAATATGGGTAGGTGAATTCAGCCAAAAAGATCAAACTGGACTCTCAATGAATGGCTCAATGCTTCAGACCTTAATGCAGAACGTGATTTTTGAATCGTTTGCTGAAACACCCCAAAGTCTGTATGGAATTAAATTAGATCAAGCTGCAGAACCTCCAATTCTTGGGGAAGGCGTGAGCTTTCTAGGTAATTGGACAGCGAGAGTTTACAATCCATTCTACAAGTGGGTTTACGGGTCAGGTGGAGCATTCAAAAGAGAGAACGTAACCCTCTCGATAGGCGTGGGCAACAAGTTCGCGCCGACAACGACTGTAGACGCTTATGCTCTCAAAATCATAGGGTTCAAAGCTCGGATTAGAGTTACAGGCACTTTTGCACCGAGTGAAACAGTCACAGTGAGATTCAGAGTTGAGTTAATAGACAACACTATTTCTGGAGACATTGAGAAATCCTTTAACCAAACGGCAACTGTGTGGCTGGACGATGCTGACTTGCTCGCCTTGACACCATCAGAAAACGTGATATGGGCAGTCCTGATTGACGCAAAAACCAATTACACATCAACCAACACATCTATAGAAGTTGATTTGTTCGGCGCAACCGCCTAGACCGCAAAATTAAGCAAAAGTTGTTAAGAACTTTCACAACCAAAGAAGAAACCAGAGCGTATCGGCGAATGAAGAAGACACGTGTAGCTGTTTTCAACACTCAACCACCGCAACTGTATTTTGGAGGCGTGGAGCGTAGAATTCTAGAAATCGCAAAAAAGCTATCAAAAGACCATGACATAAGCATATACTGCGGCACCAAAAAAGGGTTTAAGGCGACTTCTCACATCAACGGGGCAGCCATTGTTCCATGCAGGTCAACGGATATTTTCTTCCCATTGGACAACTGGGCTTTCAACAGAACCATCTCTGGGATGGTTGATTCAATAGAAGCCGACGTTTACGAGGCACATGCGGTTAGCGGCTACGCGTTTCTTAGAGAGTTGAGATCCAGAAAAATCAGAAAACCGTTTGTTCAAACAATTCACGGTGTTCTCGCCGACGAATACTTGCAATCTTCCAAAGGCGAGGTTCCAACCTTTCGCACAAAGCTCTCTAACCTGTTCATGTGGCAACTTTCAAAGCTTGAAAGCGAAGCCGCCAAGAACGCCACTATAGTCGTGACAGTGAGTCAATATTCAGCTCACAAAATCATTCAACTCTACGATGTGGATGAGACTAAAATAAGAATCGTACCCAACGGGGTTGACACAGAAAAGTTCAAACCCGCCTTTGACACTGCAGAAATCAGACAGAAAATCGGGTTCGCTCAGGGCAAAAAGTACGTGCTTTTTGTGGGTCGCCTCGTGCCGAGAAAAGGACTCAATTATCTAGTAGAGGCAGCTGAGCATGTCTTAGAAGAAAATAAAGAAACAGTTTTTGTTGTTGTGGGAGAAGGCCCACTCAAAAACAACCTGATTTCAGCAGTCAAGAAATATAGATTGTCATCAAACTTTGTTTTTCTAAGCATAGTTAGCGACTCGTTGCTTCAAGATCTATACAGCTGCGTGAACTTGTTTGTTCTTCCTTCAATCCAAGAAGGACAAGGCATGGCGTTGTTGGAAGCTCAAGCTGCAGCTTTACCTATTGTTGCTTTCGACGTCAGCGGTGTCAGAGAAGCTGTGAGAGACAAAGAGACAGGACTACTTGTTAAAGAGATTGACAGTAACTCCTTATCCGAAGCCATCTTAAAACTTCTTTCAGACAAGTCTTTGAGGAGAAAAATGGGGCAGCATGGCAGAGAGTTCGTCCAAAAAAACTTCACGTGGGATGTTTGCGCTGAGAAAATGCTCCAAGTCTACAATGAAGCAAGCAATATGTGTGAGTTGGGCAAAGCGACTGGACAGCCTTGATATAAGGATATGTTAGCGAATAATGTTTATATTCACTGTAGGCAGTTTTTTCATTGCAAATCGAACTCGAAATGTGCCTGTGAAAGAGTTGGATAGACTCCGCAAAACTGTTGTATCGCTTCTTATTTTGCTGCTTTTGCTGTCCAGTTCTTTCTATTTGTTATATTTAGTAGCGCAAGAGAACCAGAAGCCAGTGGTATACGTCATTTCCATGAGTAGCAACGTGCCCTCTGATTTGAGAAACGCGGTTAAGCTTGTCAATCGACTGCTGTACTTGAATCAGAGTGTGTATTGGGTTGCACAGCCGTTAAGCGTACTAATAGAAGGCGAGGAACACGCATTGAAAGGTGGAGACTTCATCATTCCTCTCTATCCGAATCTGCAGAACGATATTCCCTCGTTTTCATTTCTTTCTCAGAAATACTTGGAAGATATCTTTGAGGAATTGCACGTTCCCATAAAGAAAACTAACAGCAACTTTGAGGCACTCGTGTATTCATTGAAGTATACTAAGGTCGCAGTGTTCTACGGAGGCGGCGTTACTGGAGGCACACTTGAGCATATCCATCCACTTGAAGATGCTGGCTTCAGCGTCGGGATAGTTCGTGAAGAAAACCTGAGCCGAGAATCGTTGGCTAAATATGACGTTGTAACTTTCCCAGGTGGCGGTCCATACGATAATTACCTAAGCCAAGAAGACATGGAAGCCATCAAGGATTTTGTGAACAATGGAGGAGGTTTTCTCGGAACCTGCGGGGGATCAATATTAGGAATCAGACTAGGACTGTTAGACGCCGAACCCGCAATTGAAGGGCAATACGAGGCTTTCGCTGATCTTCGAGGACCATTGTTGCTGAATCTGACAGCAAGTTCAATGAACCCAATAGTTTTCGGGTATTCATCACTTGTTGAAAGCGAGTATTTTTGCGGGCCGTTTATCAGCCGCATCGGCAACGATGTAGAAACAGTCGGCTCATACCACGCTAAAACAGATAACCTCTATGCATATTTTCCTGAAATCTTCAAAGCCTACAATTACACGCCTCAACCAGAGGTTATAGATGATTTCTGGGAAACCCCTGCGATAATCGCTGGGAAATACGGATCTGGAAAAGCCGTTCTCTCCGCGGTTCACCCAGAGATTATGCCAGTTTCTCAAAGATTGTTTTTTAACTCAATTTACTATCTATCATGTGGCAATCAATTCATATTTAGCACTTTACAACACTCTTCAACACAAAAAGTGAGCAATTTCAATCTAAGCAACGAAGCCTTGGGCATTATAAATGAAGCTGTCTGGTCTCAACTTAGAAGCTCAACATCAACTCTAATCAATAGTGCTTCCCGTGACCGAGGAGTGTTAATGGGATTGAAAGAACTGAACATGCAGCTTGTTGGCTTGGCGGGAGAATACTTGCAGTTGTTTCTAGATGACATTCAAAACCGCAGTACGACATTGCTGACGAAAATAGAGGAACTGCACGATGCCTATAGAAATCTTGAAGTTGACAAAACTCTTCTGAAACAAATGCAACCACTTTCATTGAGCCATTCATTGACTCGCCTTAATTTGCTGTCCTCAATTGAAGAATTACAGCGTAGAATATTGAAACTTCAAGAGTCATTCTCAAACCTCCCCAACTTAACTCATCTTATGGATACGGCAAAAGAGGAGCTGCTGAATGAGAAGTCGCTACTTCAACAGATAGAGTCGGAAAACTCGCAGGATAATCAGTATTATCAAAATATCATGAATCTTCACGCTGCAGAGAGCTTGACTCTGGTCAAGGTAAAAGATGAAGTTGACTATTATCTACTGCAGTGGACTTTCGAAGCAGAATCGATACTTACCGAGGCAAATCTACTGAATTACGCTTCAAGCCTAGTGTGATCTCTTCTGGGTTACTTTACGTGTTTGTGTATGCGCACAGGGCTAGACAGCCCTCTATTTGGAGCCAAATATATGTTTTCTTACATTCCTGATGTATGGCGATTACTAAGCTTGGAGCTATTATGGATTACCACAGACTCAAGTGAGGTTGATTTTGGGTGCTGGGTCTAAACACATAATTCTTATAATTACGTATATCTAAATAATTGTTGGAGGAATTGTGGATGAGAAAGCTTCATGCCCTGTTCCTTGTTCTTGCCCTTTTAACAGCTCCATGCGTTCTTGTTTTTCCGAGAGTTGGCGCAGTCATTGCTTCTGAGAACACTTGGGAAACAATGAAGCCTATGCCAATGCCTCGAGCTTTGCCAGGCATTGGTATTGTTAACGGGAAGATATACGTCATTGGAGGCGGAAACAGGTCTGGGGCTATGGACGTTAATGAAATGTATGACCCAGTTACTGATTCGTGGACCACCATGGCACCACTGCCTACTGCAGTAGCTTACTGTATATCTACCGTTGTAGACAATAGGATTTACGTATTTGGAAACACTGGAAACAATAACGAGACGCAGATTTATGACCCCCAAATAGACACATGGAGCTATGGTCCTTCCATGCCTAATCCAATGGCATATGAGACAGGAGCAGCCACGGCAGGTGTTTATGCGCCCAAAAGAATCTACCTCGTAGGAGGGCTTGGAGTGGAATTAACCCAAATCTTTGATCCTGAGACAGAAACATGGAGCATTGGTGCATCCATGCCTACACCAAGACGTTTCTTGAGTGTTGCAGTTGCAGATGACCTTTTGTACGCAATAGGAGGATACGATAATGCGGGTAATGGGTTACATTTTTCGGATGCAAATGAACGGTATGTGCCTTTTGGCTATGTATTGCCATTGATTGTGTCTATTTCTTCTCCACAAAACAATCAAGAATACGGAGTGAGCAGTGTACCGCTGACTTTTGCTCTTAACAGGTATGCTGAATCTTTAAGTTATAGCCTAGATGGCGCAGAGAACGTGTCAATCAGTGGCAACACGACGCTTAACGGCTTAGCCAACGGAGAACACACCATAGTAGTTTACGCCACGGACAATCAGGGAAAAACAGGCATATCACAAACAATATATTTCACCATAACCCGGCAGGAAAACCAGCCACCAACCACGACTCCGACAACGCCTCTCATAACGGCAGCCGAAATAGCATTGGCAGCAGTCATCACATTCGCAGGCATAGGCATGATAATCTACTCTGTGAAACGAAAAAAACAGCAACCCAATCCCTAATCATTCACGCACTCAAAACAATCCCAGAAACGCAAAAACGTGTCTGAAAAAAGCGTTTAGGTTTCCCGCAGTTCTTTTGGAATGTATGCGCAGGCAGGGTCAGATTCAAAGATGTCTCCTGTGTAGATTTCAGCTCTGGTTCGGCATCCCCCACATATTTCATGGTACTCACATATGCGGCACTTGCCTTTCAAATTGCTTCTGTCTCTAAGTCTAAGTGACAACGGAGAGGTTTGCAGATCATTCCAGCATTCCTTAAGCGTTTTGTCTCTAATGTTCCCTAACTTATACTGCTCGTTGAAGCCGCAGGGTTTAACGTCTCCATTCTGAATTACGCCCATATATCCGCCGTCCATGGTGCATCTGCCGAGGAACTTGTTTCTGAACCAGTCTTCAAAATTGGGCATACCTCTTTCTTTTGCAACTCGCGCAAAAAACGGACAGTACACGTTAACGTCAGGTTTACCCTGGGTTTTCAGCATTAAATCGTAGAGTTCATTCCAAACCTGTTCATATTGTTGCGGTGAAGGGGCAAAATCCAGATGCTCCTTCGCTCTGCCAACAGGAATGTAACTGTGAAAGACGACTAACCTTGCCGCGTACTCGGTAGCCAAGTTAACCACATGTGTGACATCCTTGTAGTTGGCTTTTGTCAGAGTTGTCACAACGCAATCGAATATTCCATCTTTAGACAATTTCTTGATGGCTGCGACTCCTTTTGCGTATGCTCCTTTTCCTCGCATGGAATCGTTCGTGGCTTCCGTTCCATCGAGGCTAATCGCGGTGTGCACCTCATTCCTGACTAGGTTGTCGAAGTTCTTGCCTTCAACGAAAAAACCGTTCGTTATGAGACTGACTTCCAAGCCTAAGCTTCTGGCGTGGCTTATAACCTCAAAAATATCCCTGCGCAGAAGCGGCTCGCCCCCACTTATCCCAAACCAGCTTGCACCAAAATCATAGACTTGGTCGACGAGGCGTATAGCGCGTTCAGTGCTAATTTCCTCTGTGGTTGCAAGGGTTGAGGCGAAACTACAGTATAAGCAATTGTTATTGCATGTTTTGGTACATCGCCAAGTCACCATGTATAAGGGTTCTTTCCCTTTCCCTGCCATCGATTAGTCCTCGCCTATGATGGTAATAATAAAGCCATGCTTGAAACCTTTTCGTATTTTTCTAAATTTCTGCTAGATTGGGTACGCCCCGCAGATTCGACAGAAGTTGCTTCTTTCATCTACTTTAGACTTACATTGTGGACATAGTTTACCTTGGACATCTGAAAAAATCTTTGCGGGCGATTCAAAGAATGACCTGAAAACTTCATAGTAGAACAAGTGCTCTTTGTCTCTGATTAGAACGTTGTCTTTCTCCGAATGGTGCTTCACTTGCTCGTTGAAATACTCGTCAGAAATCTTCGCATCGAAAAACTGCGGAAACTTGGTTGCTCCTGAGCCAACCTCAATCGGAGCTTTCACTCTCCAAATTATTTCATCGGGCAACAGCCCTTCAAACGATTTACGAATAATCCATTTCCCCCAGATTTGACCTCGTTCATTTTTGACTTTCAACTTTGAATCAACACTCATCGCGAAAGCCTTGAATTCAGCGTCTAAGAAAGGAACTTTGGATTCCATGCCTAAAGATTCAGCCATTGGAACAAAAGTGAACTCCATTGACTGCCACATGTTAGCCAGTCTAGCGTTCAACTCCCTTTCGTTCATGTTGAAAAACCAGCTGTAGCCCGCGTAGAGTTCATCTAAACCATCGCCGGTCATAACGCTTTTAACACCGTTTTCCTTTGCGAATTCTAAGCCAATATAGATGGCAACGCTATTCCTAACAGTCATAGGGTCAAAAACCTTCAAGGTCTTAACCACGTTTCGTATGGCTGGAAACATCTCTTCTTCATCAAAAACATGAATCTGATGGTTCATCTTGAATCTGCTGGCAATCAACTTAGCATATTCAATGTCTGGTGCAGGTGCGTTTTCGAATCCAACAGTAAACGCAGCTAATTTTCTATATTTAGAGGCTACAAGAGCTAAGATACTTGTATCTAAGCCGCCTGATAGTAGAATCCCATCTGTCAGATTTCGCTTCACTGCTTTGTCAGTTAGGAGACGGATTTTCGCGCAAACCTCTTCAAGTGAGTTCAACAAGAATCTCCTCTGCTCAAGGACAGAAATATTTGAAAGCCTCGCTTACTTTAAGCGCCTTGTGTTCCTATGGGTTTCTGCCAATAGGACAGACTTCGATGCACTTCATGCAGTACGTGGGCAAAGGTTGCATTGCCCATCTTGTCAGATAAGCTAGCATCCTTTCTGGTTCGCTCTCCCCATTCTTGGTTTCGCGTCTTTTAAGAATGTGTCTTGTCCATCTTGCCATTTGTGGAAAAGACGTGTTAACGCATTTTGCGGGATCAGCTAATCCTTTATGCCCAATTTCTCTAGCTGGACAAACTTCGATGCATTTTCCACAATTATCGCAAAGTTCTTTTCCAAATGGTTTGTCTGGCTTAAACACGGCATTCGTGACAACTCCAAACAGGAAAATTCTAGGACCATAATCTTTGGTCAAGATTACTCCGTTCGTCCCCATTTCGCCTATCCCTGCTTCAACGGCTGCTGGTCGCAAGACAACAGTATCTAGCTTTTCCTGAAACTCTCTTTGATTGAAAAGTGCTGGAGAATAACTTGAGATAGGTATCGCATCATAGCCCTTATCGTACAATAATCTTGCTACATCGCAAGATATCATTGATGTTTGATAAATTGTCATATACCTATAATCGTCAAAAACACGACTTGGAATCAATTTCAAAACGGAAGGAATCATTCCCTTCGCCATCACAATTACGGACTTTGCATCTGGAAGAGCCTCGTCTGCCCCAGAACCCTTTGGAACAGCATATTTTTTAATTCGTTCTATGGGGGTTATGCCAACAAGGTCTGCACCCTTTTTTCTTGCATAGACTCTTATTTCATCTGAAAAATCCATCATAGTCACGATTCCCTTCAGCTCTCAGAGCGGAGTATCGATTCATTATTTATAAACGTTCTGCAGTGTGGATTTTCGTGGAGTTTTTTACTGATTTGTTTTCCTGGGAGGTTTGATTAAGAGCCATATTGCTGCTCCGACTCCAACTGCAACTATTACATAAAATAAATATCCAAAAGCATCTCCTAGTGGAATTATGTTTTTTTGGTTAAGAATAATAGCAGCATAGAGCAGGATAATCAAGATCGCCATTATTGGATAGACTTTTTTCATCTCGTTTTGTCCCACTCACACTGGTTTAATACATTACGGTTTTGGCGCGCTCTCCTATTGCAGATCCGAGAAATGCCCCGATGGCCATAGTGATTCCACTCAGGATGGCTTTTGGAAGAGTCGTGAACAGAGGCTGCCAGAAACCCCAAATATAAATCTCAAAGATCGTTGAAGAAATCGAGAACATGATCCCAAACATTATTCCCATAAGTACCAAGTAACTTGTAGTTCCACGTTTTGAGGAAATATAGTAAGCCTCCAAACCCAAAGCCAGCATGATGCCTTCGGGGAGCCACAGTGGATTAAAGAAGAACACTTGGGCAAGTATGAAATAAATAAGAAAAACCGTGAAGGCAGTTCCTGGTTTCGGAGACAGTTTCAAAGCTGCGGCTAACACAATGCCGTATGGGAAGAAAGCGAGTAATGGTCCAGCGATTGCTGGAGCGGAGTACCAGAGAATAGATAAACCTGGGACAAACATTGCGCTAAGATCCACTGTTTCTAATAGTGAACCAAACATGGCGATAATTGCAAAATCCATGGTTTTCAAAGGGCTTCTTTCTTTGCCAATCCAGCCGACCACAAAAATCCAGGAAGCGAATATGATAATCATGACACCTGCGTAGATCCAGAGCCCGAGCCAACCAACGGTGTCCCAGTAAGCAGTAAAAAGCAGCAAAGATGCTAATGATGCTACTATAGAGATTATTGCGATGGCAATGGCTGCAATTTTAATCATGATTAATCGATGGATTTTTGTTGTGGCTTTTTATAAAAGCCTTTCTATGATTTGTAAACATTTAATAACCTAAGAAAATGATGGATATTTTGTGATGTTCTCCTGTTTCAAAGATCGCTTAGCACAAGAAAAACACGGAGGTCTAGCGTTTCACAAATCTTAATCTTAGTTTTGCATCCAAGAATAAATACAACGCCACTCAATTTGATTTCCCAGCGCCTGTTATGCGCGTTCACAATACGTCAATAATGGAATCGGTTAAGATGAGAGACATCGTTTCTGTTGATAATCTCTGGTTCCTCCATGCTGGGCAAAAGGAACACGCATTGAAAAACATTAACATGAGAATAAGTGAGGGCGATTTTGTTCTAGTCGCTGGACCAACTGGATGCGGGAAATCAACTTTAGCCCTCTGTTTGACTGGATTGATTCCTAATGTTTTAGGAGGCGAGATGCAAGGCAAAGTTGTTGTCGATGAGAAGGACACACGAGGTCACGAAGTCTTCCAACTGGCACAATCAATTGGATTGGTCTTTCAGAACACGGAAAATCAGCTTTGCTCTTTAAGCGTTGAGGACGAGGTTGCCTTCGGACCGGAAAACTTGGCGTTGCCGAGAGATGAGATAGAGAAACGTATGGATTTCGCCCTGAACGCAACAAGCATGTATGACTTGAGACACAAATACACTTTTGATTTGTCAGGCGGTCAGAAACATAGGACTGCGATCGCGGCAAGTCTTTCGATGTTGCCAAAAATCTTAGTATTAGATGAACCGCTTTCCGAGCTCGATCCAGTTGGATGCAGAGATGTGCTGCAAACCCTGAAGAAACTCAATGAAGAATTCCATATTACCATTATTTTGGCTGAGCACAAGCTGGAACAAGTTCTGGGCTTCGCGAAGAAAGTTATTCTCTTGAATAATGGAGAAATCATTGCAAACGGGGAAACCTCTGAAGTTTTTAAGGATAAGAAGCTTGAGGAACAGCTTGGTCTTAGGATCCCTGAGACTTTAAGGTTTAGCTACGAATTAATTGAGAGAGGACTAATAGCAAAACCAGTTTTGTCGGTTGAGGAAGCTAGGGCTTCCTTGCCAAAAATACAGGCATCAGGACTTAATCGTCCCTCAGTGCCGATACATTCTCAACACCTTAAAGAAACCCGTAGTTCTCAAAAGGAGTTGATTAGAGCAGAAGGGTTGTGTTACTCGTACTACGATGGGACAGTTGCTTTACAGGACATCGATTTGAGCATATTTCCAGGCGAATTTATAGCAATCTTAGGCGGCAATGGCGCTGGAAAGACCACTCTGGCTCTTCAGATGTCAAGGCAATTGAAACCAACTAAAGGGAAAATGTACATTGAGGGAAAAGACACTGCAAAATTAAGCATAACCGACCTTGTCGGAATCGTTGGGTACACGTTTCAAAATCCCGATTGCCAACTTTTCTGTAAAACTGTCAGCGATGAGATTGCTTTTGGTCCTAAACAATTGGGTTTACCCAAAGAGGAAGTTAGTAACAGAGTGAAGCAGACTCTCGAAATTATGCGCCTTGAACAATTCAAAGATCGAGACCCACAGACCCTGAGCAGGGGTCAGAAACTTGGCGTTGCCGTTGCTTCTGTTTTGGTCATGAAACCAAAAGTCATCATACTTGACGAGCCGACGTTGGGACAAGATCTCAACCGGATTAGGTCGCTTATGGCGTTGCTGAAATCACTGAACAGGCAAGGAATTACCGTGGTGGTTATAACTCATGACATAAACATCGCGGCGGAATATGCATGCAGAGTCATTCTGATGGATGAGGGAAAAGTGTTAGCAGATGGAGATGCTCTTGATGTTCTCTCAGAAGAAGATCTCTTGCGTTCCGCCAGCATAGAGCCTCCAACTGCAGTGTATTTAAGCAGATTAGCTGGTCTTCCGCCCATGCTGACTGTTAGCGAAATCAGCGCAGCAGTATGGGGCACTAATGAAGTCAGGTGATTAAGTATGTTTCGAGGATTCTTCCACTACGTTGACCAACCATCTTACGTTCATAGGCTAGACCCAAGGGTAAAACTGCTGTTGCTGATTCCAATCTTTTTATTAATGATGACATCGAATAACCCCCTTACGCTTCTTCTCATTTTTTCGTTCGTCATACTTCTTTACATGCTTTCTAAGATACCATTCCAAAGATACAAAGCACTGATGATTGTCTGTTTATTCTCTTCTTTCTCATTCATTTTCTTTGGATCATTCTTCTACTTTGGCTTCTTAAATTACCCTGGAAGACAAATGACGATTTGGTTATCGATTTTTCGACCAGAAGACGCTGGATCACTGCCGATTTTAGGTCCGATAATTTTGTGGTTAACCGAGGGGCGTGGTATTGTTCTGACTCAAGAAGGGTTTTTTTGGGGACTCTTAACTACGCTGAAATTCTTGATAACTCTGTTTTCTGGCAATTTGGTGATTATGACAACAAAGCCGAAGGAGATTCTGCTGTCCCTGAATAAGTTTGGAGTGCCCATCAAATTGACTTTCGTGGCAATGACTGCTCTTAGATTCGTGCCACTTATCACGGAAGAATGGTACACCACAATGAACGCTCAACGAGCTAGGGGACTTAAATTTAAGAGACTAGATATAAAGGGCACACTCACCGCCCTCACTGCAACCCTTTCAACGTTGGTCATCAACAGCATAAGACGCGCACGAGTTCTCGCTTTAGCCATGGAAACCAGAGCCTTCGGTGCAAACGAGAAAAAAATAGCTTTCAAAGAATTGAAAATGACCAATTTAGACGTCGGTTTAACAGTGACAATATGCATTGCAACAGCAGTCATTGTAGTCCTTCTCGTTCTTCACAAGTATGCAGGTTACTCACCGTTAAAGGGCGTCCTCTGGTTCTAATTGAACCGTGTTTCATCAATAGAAATTCTTTGTAGAAACATTCCAGCATTGAATGTATGCTTCAGTCTACTAAACTAATTTCATATCCCATTTGACTCATTTTATAGATTTCTTCAATCATCTTCTTGAAAGTTGTCGAAATTGATTGCTGAATCACAGCCTCAAGTTTTTCTTCGGACATTTGTGAAATTTTCACAGTTAACTCTTTAGGAAGTCTATTGAATGAAGCTGCCATTCTCTTGAATGATGCAACCATTTGCGAAGTAGTTTCGAGGGCAAATATTGAACGTTGAATGTTCATCAAAGAAATAGTTAATCCAGGAGACAAAAACCTACTATATTTGATTTGAGTCTCACCGAGCCTCCTTGATACACTCGAAAATGGTTCTAAGGCTGATTCATGTTCAAGAAACAATTTCAGATACATCTGGTCAAGTTTTATTTCCTTTGCGTCTTTCAGATTTCGCAATTGGATAAGGTAACTCTTTTTTCTGTCCTCTTTGTTTTGCAAAGTCATAGCAGACAATTTGATGGCGTACCCATTTTCAACAGAGCTTAGTATTCCTTGAAATATTTCACTTGGGGCAAATTCAATATCCCAATGCACTTCGTTTTCAACTTTTTTCCATCGAATGGTATCCGCCAAATTGACAAACCAACTTATGAGACCCACGGTAATAGCCGTAAATATTGAACTTGTCAGAAGGTTGATAGCAAGATTGTATTCCAGAAGTCTATAAGGTATAATCCAAAACCCAATTACTAGGGAAATCGCAAAGAAGACAAGAAACAAAATAATCCACTGTGTTCTCTCTGAGAGCATAAACACGTGTTCCTTTTTCAATCAGAATAGCTTTTCGATTATCATTTTACGGCAATTATGCTCTGCTGTTTATTAAGCATGTATTTTCTGCCAAATGCGACCAACGCCAACGCTATGACAAGCAAGCCCAGGGCAGAAAGGGCTGTAGGCAGGGTTAAACCAATCGGAGTAAAGCTCAAGAGAAGACCTACAAGCGCTGTCACTGCGAAACTCAATCCTACTGACAGAGTCATCCGTTCTATAATATCCAGCGCATCTTTTTTGGGAAACAAGGTTTCAGTCAAGCAGTAACCAGGCAAGAAAATAACGAAGATAAACCCGAACAGATAGCGCAGGTAAGACAACGGTACCGCGTCCGCTGGAACAAGTAAAACGGATACGAATGTCAAGGCGGTTAAGGTTAGTGTTATCCAGAACCAAGCGTTCATTCTGGACACCAATGAGCCTTTCAGCTCTTCAGGCGACGGCGCAGTAGGAGACTCAGGAGACTCTAAAGCTATCAGCTGCTTGTGTTGCAGATTCTTTATTTCCGCAGTGATTTCAGCAACTGTAACGTCTCCGGCTTGCTTTTGAACAAGCTCAATCAAGTCTTTAACATTCTTCGGTTGCTTTGTTTCAACGGCTTCTAGAATGATGTCTGCTAAGGGTTTCATCTAATGTTCCAGCTTATAGTAAGAGAACAAAAGAAGGAGATATTAATTCTTATTGAACCGCTATTTTGCTTAGTTCGACCTAGCCGATGGTTCTGAAGATTGGATGCATGCCTTCTTCAATGGGTCTTGTGCCCAACTCCGCACTCATAGTCAACACTTGCGTGTCTGTCACCGCGATTACAGGGTAGATGTATTCAGCAAGTTCTACGGGCCCATACATTAGCCAGTTCGCACCCAACATCAGCATCACAGCATTCATTGAAGCGTCAACAGCACGACGCACATGAGTGGGAAAATTCGCCTTCGCCCAACCACAAGTCGTGGTAATATTGCCCGTGCCAACACCGACAGGATAACCATGTTTCTCTTTAATCTTGGGAATAGCCCGCATGGCAGAACCCATGTCAGGTCCAAACGCTGGTATAGCTGTGTCAATGAGTGGCTTTTCAATCCCTGCTTTCTCAGCTGCGAGCAGAGCTTTATCAAGCGCGTCAAGTTTACCTTCAACGCTATTGTCCTGCTGGTTATCGTCAAGAATTATGGATGCTTTGATCTTAGATTCCTTGACTATAGCTAATTCTTTCTCTGGAGTCTGTTTGAAAATTGAGTTGTAAATGGTTCTGTCTTGCAGTCCAACTTCGGCAACGTATTTTGCGGCGCCCATTCGTGCCATAGGGCTTATGGAGTCCAGCTGGAATGGTGCGTCTGTCGTTTTAGCTATAAAGTCGATGTATTTGCGAAAGGCTTCTTCGGTGTTTCCTACGATGTCTAAGACAAACGGGTTCGAAGTCATGTCTCTCAAGGTTTCGAGGCGTTTGAGGATTTCTTCGCTTTTTTGGGGGTCAAAGATTCCTTTCTTGGGGTCTTGTACAACTTTGTGTCCGTCGTAGAATATGGAGCCTATGAGCACTGTGGGCAATTCGCCGGGTTGCCCGCCGATTTTAATTTTGCCTATCTGAAAGATTTTCTGTTCTTTCTCGAATCTGTACATTGCCGTGTCACTTTTTCTTTTCAAGCAGCTGCTTAGCCAGTGAGACAGCTTCTTCTCTTGTCTTGCCGTACACTGCACCTATCTTGTCTGCATCTTCGCCTTTCACAGCTGCGCCGCCTATCATGATTCCCACTTTGCCTTTTAGTCCTTCAGTTTCTAGCATCGAAGCGAGTTTCTGCAGGTTTTCTTTGGCGGCGACCATGTTAATGGAAACAGCGATGATGTTGGCGTTGGTTTCTTTGACTTTTGCAATGAAAGTTGCTGGTGGAACTGCTCTGCCTAGGTCGATGGTTTTGAATGAGGCTTTCTTCAGTGATTTCCGAACCATTTCCTTTGCCGTGTCGTGCATGTCGGGTTCAAGATTGCCGATTACGACTGTGCCAATGGGATTTGTTGGTTCAGGAGGTTCTTTTTCAAGCGCTGATTTCAACCAAGACATCCAATACACCTTCCAAATTTTACAATTGTTTGAGAACATAAACAAGAACGGAATAATAAGGTTTACGTGATGAGCAGTTAGATTCATCCAGCCCTCCGAAAGGAAAATAAAACAAGGACACACTAACCTCTAAGCTTGTTTGCAAATGCTCCTAAGTTGAGAGTTCATGATTCGAGAGTTAAAGAGCCTGATAGGATTCTTAACAATCTTACCTTTAAGAATGGAATCAATCGAGGCAGTGTCGAAGCTTTTTTCTCTCTGCCCTCTTGTCGCCTTAATAATCGGCGTAATTGCGGGAATTCTTGGCTGGGGCTTTCAGCTTTTCCTTGACCCTGCTATTGTAGGATTCTTAGTTCTAGCAATTGTCCAAGTAATCACAGGTTTCAATCATTTCGACGGATTACTCGATTTGAGCGACGCCCTTATGGTGAGGGGAGAACCCACGAAAAGGTTAGAGGTTATGCATGACAAGTTCACTGGTGCAGCCGCAGTTGGCGTAGGCGTAATCGTTCTTCTTATAACAGGTTTATCATTTGGACAATTTGTGGGTTTAGACCTTCTCAAGATTGTGCTTGTTTCGGAAATTCTAGCAAAAGAAAGCATAGTCTTAACAGCGTACTTGGGAAAGACACCTTCATACCAAGGCATGGGATACTACATTTCAGAATCAGTAAAAAAGAACCCTGCTGGAACCCTTTTTTCTCTAGCTCTTTCCGCAGTCATGGTTTTCCTGCTTTTACTGGATTTCTCTATTTTCACCTTTGTTGGAGTAATGATTGCAGCAGTGATATCAGCAACACTTTTGGCTACTTATGCCAACAAAGCCTTCGGAGCCGTAACAGGTGACGTGTTGGGCGCTGCAAACGAGTTAATTCGAATGATTGTTCTAATCGTAGTTCTTGTAGTTCATTGAATAGCCCGTGGAATCACTTTTCAGAAAGCAATAAATTCATCACAGATGTCAGTTTGTAGTTAGATTCTGTTCAATGGTGATGGAGACGAGAGAGAAAACAACCCTAATTGTTTGTTTGGTCTTTCTTGTGGCATTTGTGTTTAGGGTGGCAATTCTTTTTCGCAGCGAGTATCCGCCAAGCACGGACATAGGGCTGCACAGCAACGTCCTAAACTTGATACTTGACAGCGGCGAAGTGCCAACATGGAACCCGTACCATATGGGCGGAGAACCCTTAACAAACACTCCAGGCTTCTACCTGTTCGCCTCATTTCTCGTGCTGTTCACAGGAATGCCACAACTAACTGCGCAGGTGTTGCTCGCATCTTTGTTCAGCGCGTTCATGGTGTTTCCAGCATATCTTATTTCCAGAAAGATTTGGAAGAACAAAAACATTGGACTGCTCGCCGCATTCTTTGTCGCAGTCTCCACCTTCAGTTTTGAAATGCTCGGCTGGGGAGGCTACCCAAACATCGTCTCGCTTACACTCATAGGCATCGTTGTCTTTGTTTTTCTCAAAAATTCGAGTCAGCCACATTTTTTCAAGCTTATCATAACGGCATTACTGCTTGGCGCTCTTGCCATTACACATCTTCTTAGCTTCTTCGTTTTGCTCGCAGTATGGATAGGATACATCGCACTTGTGCACATTGCCAAAGCGTTTAGACTCACGGAAGTGAAGAGTCTGCGCACGATAGGATTCTTCTTTGCCTCTGTCGCCTTATCAGCACTCCTTTTCTCTCCTTGGTTGCTTAGAGTCTGGGACTTCTATGTGGACATGTCTGCGCAAGGAGTTTTCGTCGGAGGCATGGAAGAAAACAAAAGCTTGATCCTTGCAAACAGGCATGTGGACGTGAATATTCTCGTCTTCAGCCTTGCACTTGTGCTCCTAATCTTCATGTTTAGGGCTTCGCGGGGAAAATACGTTGACGAAGAAAGCTTGATGTTCATCGCCCTGTTTTTTGTGCCGTTAGCTTTAACTCAAGCATACGTGTTCGGCATAATCACAGATTACTTAAGGTTCATGTACTACGTAGACATGCCAGGACTACTGACGCTCGCAGCCTCGCTTTTCTTCGCGTTCAAATTCATTTCAGCCGGCATCAAGAAACTCTCAACGACAAAATGGAATCGGCGTCGAATCCTGAAAGCAGCCTCTATAGTCGCTTTGCCTGCAATTCTGATTATCGTGTATTTTGTTTCTCCACTGTCAATCACTCCAGCAGGAGCAGTGACGCGAACAGAGTTTTACACGACCATAAAAGCATCAGAAGCAACAACGATGAACTGGATTCAGCAGAAAACACCTGAGCAAGCGAGGCTTTTGACAGACCACCTTTACGGATGGTGGCTCTCAGGAGTTGCCCAACGCAGCACGCTCAGCGCAGTTCCCGCTGAATTTCTGCTCTATCCCTACGAAATAGAAGCTGCTAAGTCAGCGCTCATTGTTCTCGACACAGATTTCTACTTTGACAATGGTTTGATACAGGTGAGGGAAGACGGCGGATACTTTGCTAGGCACAATCCGATTTTCATAATTAACAGACAGCTAGTTCCATATTCTGTGTTGCATTTTAACGACAGCGAAGTGACTATGTTCTTTCAGCAAGGAGCGATTAGCCAAACGTTGGACCTAGATGAGGTTAAATTGTCTGAAACACAGTTCAACAGAAACGATGGAAATGTGGCTGTTCTGTCAATTGTTCGCGAGAATGAGCTTCTTCGGGTTAATAAGACGTTGATTGTTCGTCGTGGCGTCAGATTTGCAGAGTTATCTTATGAAGTGGAAAGCAAGGACAGCGGAGACGCTCTTAATTGGATGCGATTCATCGTGCACATGAGACAAGGAAAGTCAATTTTCAACAATCAGTCGCTGAGTATACTTGACTATAATGCTTGGGTGAAGGGACAAATTATTTTTGAAGAAGCCACTCCTAAGACAAGTATCTTCACGGGCGAGAACCCAAGTTCAGCCGAGTTCCTGTATTCTCTGAATAACAGCAGAAACGTAAAAATAGGCTTTCTCATTGGACTTTATGATATGAAAGACGTGCCCTACAACCAGATTTTGGATACACTTGGCGATTTGCCTGATAATCCACTGCAAGTTGAGAACGAAAGCACTATGACTGCTACAAGCTACCTTGAAATAATTAGAGAATACTCTGTCACATTCGTAGTGTGTCGAGACAAAGAAATGTATCCGAAATTTCTCAAGAATCCTAAGTTTCAAACGGTGTACAACAGCGTGGAAGTTGCTGTTTTTCAGGTTGCCGATTGAAAAATGCAGCATGTGTTAGAAGAGATTATTCTCAAAGAGAGTTCTTTCATGTTGTCAGGGAGGATGCAGCGTGCCTAAGACTAGGCTATCTAAGTTTGAGCTTGTTTTCGTCCTCCTTACTGCTACAGCGCTATTCGCCTTAACAGTGCATCTGATGTCGATGGATGGCATTCTGCCTGGAAACGACCCAGCCGTCCACATAGCGAAAGCCGAGACGATTATCGCAAACAAGGGCGTCGCTTACAGCGATATTCCTTGGTATCCTCCGTTGTTTCACGTTTTTCTTGCGGTATTGCTGCTGCTCGGTGGCTCCTTGGATGTTGCGGTGGCAATCTTGCTTGTGAAACTCATGGTTGCTGCTATTACGGTGCTTATTCTGCTTTCAACCTATGTGTTCTGCAGAAGATTCCTCGGTGTAGGCGTTGCTGTTTGCTCCAGCGTCTTCACGTTCATGTCGGTTGCGTTTCTTGAGATGGTTTTCTGGGGAGGCTACACCAGTTATTTGGGACTTGCTTACATTCCCCTCATTTTCTACATAGCATATGCGAACTTTTCAGGTGTAGTGAAAGTTTCTTTGCTGACTATGATGTCGTTTGCACTTGTTTTGACTCATCAGCTTTCGGCGTTTGTGTTCTTTTTGATTTTTGTTCCCTCATTTCTTGTTAGTTTGCTTAAATCCAAAGGAAGACTGCTCGTATTCCTCGCTATTATCGTAGGCGGGAGCTTGGGAATACTGGCATGGTATGCGGATGCGA
>Ga0315277_10002993_pt1 | contig 23217 bp, 20 predicted proteins | sample YL17G05_15_MG_FD_203695 | JGI IMG/M metagenome (GOLD analysis project Ga0315277, IMG submission 203695) | Sediment microbial communities from Yellowstone Lake, YNP, Wyoming, USA - YL17G05_15 | ecosystem: Environmental > Aquatic > Freshwater > Lake > Sediment | place: USA: Wyoming | collected...
TATGTTTAACTTCCACAAATCCAATTTTTGAATTTTTTATAATTTTCAAATCGGGACGCTTTCCATTTTCTGCTTCCTGCACGAAACTAACTTGGAAACCACATATGTAAAATAACGAGGCAAATCGTAATTCAGAAATTGCATCATCCATTCTATCTTTTTCGAAATTTTTCATTTCTTGTAATTTTGGACCAATGCCCTCTAATGACAGCACTTGATTCAACAAAGATGAATAAATTTCATTAGGTCCATAATATTGCTTGAACAATGATTTGATTTGAGGATCTATCTCATTCGGAAATTTCTTCTGCACCATATGTCCCGCACCTTTTTGTTTTCTCGTCTATTATTAAAATTAACTCTCCTCCACGATCCTCCGATCCTCCTCCGTCAGCCCGTAGAGCTCGTACACCAGTTTATCAATCGCCGCATCTGTCGCCTCAATCTGCCTCAACAGCGCTGTCTTCTCCTGTTCAAGCCTCGCATCCTTCAACTTTTTGTTTAATTCGAGCATCTGCGTGACGAGTGCAACCATGCGATCGTGACGGGCTTTGTCTGCCTGATCGGAGAAGTTTATGGGATGGATTGGGATCTTTCCGAAATAATCAAACATCAATTGGTATCCATTTTGTATTTGCGTACAATAATTGGAAATCAAATACCATCCCAATTTTGAGTTCAAAATGCCCAATAAATAGAAATCCCTTAAGGGTATTGAAAAAATCGCTGTATTTGGATAGTTTACGCCGTAATCAAAAGAAAATGTAGGTTTAACTTGAAATTTATTATACATAATTTTTGGTTTTTCAAATTCTTGGTAATAATTTGAGCCAAATCGCTGAAGAGCGTACCATTCATATCGAACGCCAGTTTCCGTTGGGTTTCTTGCAGAGAGCCTATCTTTGTAATTCGATAGATGTCGATAAATGGCTGGATACTGTTTTTTCAATTCTTCCTCTGCTTTTTTTGAGGCTCCTATTATCGTGGTATCATTGTGCATGGGAAAATGCCACGGAATAAAAATTAAGAATTTCCCCGGTTTTAGAGGGAGATATCTTTGAATATCTCTCCCCGCAAGATATGGTTTGATAATTTCAACACTTTGAGGATCTTCATCTATCAATTTCTGACGAGTTTCACTATCAATCACATATGCTTCATCAAATCCCGTTTTTATTCCACTACAAATTTTGCCGTCTAGATAGGTTTCTAGTAAAACACTGCATCCTTTTATTTTATTTAATAAAATGGTAGACAACTGGTTTCCTAAAGACCACCCATCATCAGTAAGTGTACGAGGATCTATTGGATGCCAGTTAGCTACTACGTACTCATCGAGACTTGGGAAGTCCAATGCCTTGACAGTTGACACAGAGAATTCTCGTACCGGCTTTTCGTTGGAGACGCGAATGATACATGGATATGTTGTCGCAGTTTTGAAGATGGGCAGATCTCCAAAATCCACGATCTCTTCAATTTGTTTGGATAATAGGAGTGCTCGAAGTGGTTTCCCATAATTCGCCCGCATCCACTTATTCGCAACGATAAACGAGAACAAGCCTTTTGGACGCAAAAGAGATAGCCCTTTCTCAACGAAATATGCATAGAGATCAGCCGTACCTTGATATACTTCATAATGTGCTTCAAGGTACTTTTTCTGCTCCTTCAATCCCTCCTGTCTCACATACGGCGGGTTCCCGATCACCGCATCGAACCCGCCCACCTTCATTATGTCCGCAAACTCCCGCTCCCAGTCGAACGGATTGATCCGCTTCACTTCCTCAACCGGCATCTCCGGTGTCAGGATGTCGGTGCCGATCAGCGAGTTCCCGCACTTGATGTTCTGGTGCAGGGAGGGAAGCGCCCGTTCATCGGAGATTTTCAGCTGCTTGTCGATGTTTTGCTCGTTCTCGCCTTCCAGAACTTTGAGAAGGAGAGAAAGTTTGGTGACCTCGACGGCCTGATGGTCGATATCGACGCCGAATATGTTGTTGAGGAGGATGCGCTTCTTCTCGGTTGTTGAAAGCGCCCAGTCGCTTCGCGTCCGGTCCAGTATGTTGATGCCATTGCTGTATCCCGTCGGATAAATGGGGAGTTCTGGTGGCATTGCCGACTTTTTCTTTTTCGATATCGGTTCTGGCAGGAGCGCCTGAACCTTCACATCCGTTACCGGGACCTTCAGGTTCAGCAACGACGCAAGGTTCTGGATGTACCATTCAAGGTGCCAGTCCAGCAGGGACTGGTATGCCCCGAGCAGGAACGAACCGGAGCCGCACGCGGGATCGAGAATGCGGATCTGCGAGACTTCCCGGGGGGTTTTACCTTTCACCAGTTCCTCTACCGTGTGCCGTACGATGTATTCCACAATGTACTGCGGGGTATAGAACACACCGCCCGCCTTCTTTACTTCCGGCTTGTACTCCACCTTTGCCTGATGCCCTTCGGTAAGCCGTATGATCTTACCGAGAAATTGTTCATAGACATGCCCGAGAATGGCGGTTGGGATTACGGAGAACTCATACGGGCTTTCCGGGTAATACAGGCGTCTGATAATCCCTTTAAGAACTTTATCGTCAACCTTCAGTGTCAGGGTAAGTGTGTCGGGCTCTTCCCGGTCAGGCTCTTTTGCGAAATAAAAGATACCGGAGTTGTATTTCGTATCCGCACGTCGGAACAGTTCACACAGGTGTAAATAGACATCTTCCAAGTCAAGAAGAGCTTTTAAGGTTTCATTCTGTTCAAGCCCCCGGTCCTCGCAGATCCGGAGGAAAATAATCCTGTCAATGATTGTCTGGACAGAGTAGTTCAGCTCCTCAACAGTCAATGAAATATTTCTGAGAGCGATATTCTTGGCAAGAGCATCCCGCCAGTTCTCGATTTCGGTAAGGATATCATCGTCAACAGTCGCGGTCCCCTTCTTTCCTTTCGTTGATTCAGCAAACCTGTCAAACGATCCCCGGTAGACGGCATCCTTGGAAAAAACCGAAACGATCCAGTCCCACTTCGCGGGTAATTCTTTGTATGTAAAATACTCAATTCGTGCTACAGCAGCAGCATCAGAACTGGATGGTTTCTTGGTACAGTCATAGACAGCAAATTCATCAAAGTTCGTCAGGAGACAAAGGGACAGTGTGGCGTTCCACGCGTACCTCCTGACCTGGTATGCCGCATTTGTGTTATCCTTGATCCTGACTCTCGGGGCTTTTGCCTCCGCTATGAACTTCAAATCCTTTCCGATCTTGAAACTGTAATCGATAAAATCGGTTGTACCTAGAATTTTGATTGGCTGTTCCAGACTTACTTCCCGGGCTTGTTCCGACCATCCCTGCGTATTGTAAACATCCCATCCAAGCGCAATAAAAACATGATCGAGATAATCCTGCCGTAATTTCGTTTCGTTATAAACATCTCTGGAGCTGATGTGGCTTTGGCGGTGAAAATCAAAACGTTCAATTAATTTTGTTATTGTTTCAGGAACGACCATTACTAGTGTGTCACACTCAAAACCGTTAAAGATGTTGAATGAAATTAATGTTCTCTTAATTATGCCGCACCTCCCTTCCACCAATGTGAAAATCTCCCCGTAAAACCGGATTTCCGATAACCCATTGCCGCGCTCAGCTCAAAGACGCCAATTGTCTGACAAATCCGGGCGCAATACATGCTCCGATTCCCCTGTCAGGCACAGAATAACTACCAAATTTTTCGCATCGACCACAGAGTATATAAACGGGCCGGATCAACCCAAGGACAATACAATGATCCGCGAGCTCATAGAACGACTGAAAACATGGGCGAAACAGACTGCGGCAGCCTTAAAGGAACGGCTCATCGCCGCAGTTCGAACGGTCAAACCCACGCCGCCAGCCGTCACCTGTGCGAGAGCAATCGTTGTAGCTTCGGATGGAAATGTTCTGAATGCGGGGAAGCGGTACAGGTTGACGAGCGGCCACGCCCCGGTCTTTTCGCTCTTTACGTTTTTTGGTGATCGGTAAGTAACGCCGGGTCCGGTGTCCGGGTTCTATTCAAGGCTGTTATCCTGTAGGTTACATGCCGATTGGCGGTCTGTAACTGAGTACGGGACGATAGCCCGGGCCTTGCACCATCCGGCGTTTTTTGAATTTTCAGATAAAGAGCGCCCGCTCTCAAAAGAATCGTTGTTGAACAAAACACAGAAGAAGTGAACGAAACATGACAATTCAGACTGGAAACAAGCAGGAATCACAGGAGAACACGATCAGCCCGGTGCCTGACGTGGCATCGTCGCAGGGGGCGATTGAACCGGATCTGATCCCGGCCGGTGCAGGTTGCGCCGGCCGGACAGGGACAGGACCAGGTGCCGGCTCGCAGAAGAGATACCCGCGCCGGTGCACGGTCAAGGGAAGGAAGAGGCGCAGGAATCGGAGGGTGAAGAATCCCGGCGGGAGAGCCGCGAACGGTCCGAACGCCGGCCAGCACATCCGGCCGGGCATTGTCGAGGCAGCGGAGATCCTGATCGGTGAGAAGTATATCGTCGGGAAGGTCATCGACCCCAGATCGCCGTTCGATCTGACCGGTTACAGGAGAGAGGATACGATCCTCCTCCGGGTCGTCCGCCCGAAACAGGATGTCTCAAATGCTGTCGAAGTGATGGGGATGTACGAGAAAGAGATCCGCGAGATTGAGCCCTACTGGAAGTCAGACGCCGATAACATCCAGTTCTGGGTCTTCTCCCGAAAAACCGGTCTGTTCCGGTACCAGGTCTACAATGGCGGAATATGGAACGTCGATACGATGCAGAAAAGCAAACAAAAGACGCAGGTAATGCAGCCGGAACAGCAAATTGCCGCAACTGATGGGGAAATTCGACGAATGCGCGATGCTCGTTGCACGGCCACGTTAACCGGGGTTACAGCAGCCCCGGTTCAGACCTCCGCCCAAGCGGGTATACCTTCAAAAAGCCTATACTGATATGTCCAAGGGCGCCCGAGGACAGAAGACAGAACAAAAGGAGGTAAAAAGAAATGGCAGACTTCACACAGAACACAACGGTGAAGAGCGCGGTTCGCAATCTCGCGAACCCCATAACCGACGTGGCAGCATTCAATGCAATCGTCCAGTCGGTCATCCTGAACAATCCGTTCGGATGTGTATCGTATATGAACTCGGGCGTCAACCACCCGCCCGTAGAAAAGAGCAGGGAGTCCTACACGGCCAAGTTCGTGTACCAGGACAACTCCACCGCAAAGCGGATCGGCTCCGGGTCGGAGACCTACAGCACGATCAACGGCTTCAACACGGGGATCGCAGCGGTTCTCGCCAACAGTGCCAATGTCACGGCACACGGCGGAACCCCGGTCCACGATGAGGAAGGCGACACGTACTCGGTGACCCTGAGGTGCCACGACCCCAACGGGGAGATGTACTTCGTCAGCTTCTCACGGAACAGGGTGACGATCTCGTCATTCACCGATGACTCGATCCGGACCGTGATCGAGACATGGGCCGATGGTGTCCCGGCACTGGGCTAAGAGGTGAGTCCGATGGTGGACAACGAGATCCTCATCATGGCGGCATTCCTAAGTTCAGGGCTGCTCGCCTACGTGATCGTCCCCGGGCTCCTCGTTATGTGGGACCGGGTGCTCGGGCACAGGAGACCAGAAAAAGTAGCAGGCAGGAGGAACGATCCTCCTGCCATACTCCTTTAATCCAGAAGATAACTACAAAGACCGCCTGATGGCTCAAGCCTTTTTTATTCCAGCAACAACCCTGTTACCATGAAGGTGACCTTCCTTGGCACCAATGGCTGGTATGATACCGCCACAGGGAACACCGTATCTATCCTTGTCCAGTCGGAAATGTTTGACATCATCCTCGATGCCAGTAACGGGATCGCAAAAGCGGACCGGTACATCACGCAGGAGAAGCCGGTGCTGCTCTTCCTCTCCCATTTCCACATCGACCACATTACCGGGCTGCATACGCTGGTCAAGTTCCGGTTCTTACAAGGCCTGACAATCTTCTGCCTCCCGGGCGGGACGAAGCTCCTCAATACCTTTGCCGCAGAACCATTCACCGTGCCGCTTTCAAAACTGCCGTACCCGGCCCGCGTCATCGAGCTGAACGAGGGTGTGCACAGCGTCCCCTTCACCGCAGAATGCCGCCCGCTCATCCATCCTGCCCCCTGTTTCGGGTACCGGCTGGAGGTTGACGGGAAGGTGATCACCTACTGCACGGACACCGGTGCCTGCGATAGCGCCGTCGCCCTCGCCCGGGATGCCGACCTGCTCATCACGGAATGCTCACTCAAGCCCGGGCAGGAGAGCCCGGACTGGCCGCACTTAAACCCGCAGGACGCGATCGGGATGGCACAGGAAGCAGACGCACGGCGCCTCGCGCTGGTGCATTTCGATGCCGGGGTCTACCGCACGCTGGACGAGCGCAGGGTAGTGCAGGATAAATTCGAAAAGACCTTCCCCGGGCTTGTCGTGGCGACAGACGACCTGACCATTGAGATCTGAAAAAAAGGAAGTTCAGCCGTTGATCTTTTTCAAGAGCCACGCCATGTTCTGGCCCAGCGTCTTCATGGTGGCAATCCCCTCGGCATCATGCTTCACATCGCCCGGTGCAAGACCAACCCCGACATTCCAGTAGGACGAGCCCGGTACGACCATCTGGCTGATGAAGAAGAAGTGGTTCATCGAGTCAAACGCGTGGATTGCCCCGCCGCGGCGGACAGCGACCACCGATGCCCCGGCCTTGCGCCGGAACATATCGCCATTGGCCTTGGCCACAAAACCCGCCCGCTCGATGAACGCCTTCATGTTCGCCGAGATATCGGCAAAGTAAGTGGGCGAGGCAAGGATGATCCCGTCGGCCTCAAGCATCTTTTCGATGCACTCGTTCACGATATCGCCCGTAACTGCGCAGCGCCTGTCCTTTTTTTCAAAACACTTCATGCAGGCGATGCACCCGGGGATCTTCTTTCCCGCAAGCTGCACGAGTTCGGTTTCGATCTTGGCTTTCTTCAGCTCCTTAAAGAGGGTGTTGACAAGGATCGCCGTGTTGCCGTCTTTGCGGGCGCTCCCGCTGAATGCTACGACTTTCATGGTGGTGTCCCCGGTTGATCGTTTTCCTCCAAATACTATAGAATGATCGCTGGTTTTTTCAAAACCCTGCCGGTTTTGGAACAACCGCCGGAAAATACCGTATTATTTGTTCGTGATTTTTTGGTTTTGCCACTGGAAATAAAACCCGGTGATGACCGTTATCACGATGAGGAGAATGAATGGTGTCGTTTCATCCCACCGGAGGCCAAATACCAGGATAAGATAAAGGGCAATGGCAACCCCGTCAATCACCGTGATGGTCAGGAGAAGTTTTAAAAAAGCGTTCCTTTTTCCCTCTTTTGTCAGCACCCCAAGTTCTTCATCAGCATACGGCAACACCATGACGGAAAAATCGTCCGGAAAAGTATAGTAACAATTCGATTCTGGTTTTGGGCAGGGAATGAACGGAGGAAAGACCGGTTCCCCCTCTTCCTCAGAGACAACAATATGCCCCACAGGTTCAGGAAGGATACCAAGCACAACCGGAAAAAAAAGGATATGGGGCGGCGTTCACCCTAGGGCCCATTCTGCCCGGGTCTGGTGATCGAGGTTGGCAACGACAAAGGCATTTGCCAGGGTCATGCCTGTAGGCACTTCGTAGATGAGGTAGCCTTCTGCCACGTTGCTTGCACCGGGCTGGACATAGCCGCCGGTACCGCCCTTGCCGATCCGGTAGTCGTACTGGGTGCCGGAGATCCCGTCAATACTCACGTCCGCATCGGAGACCGGATGGTAGCTGTAGGTCCTGCCGTCCACGGACACGACAATCTGCTGCGGTGAAGGGGCGTAGATGGCTTTTGTGCCGGTATTTTCGACTTTGAAAAAGACAAAAAGAAACGTATTGCCCGCAGCCGGACTCTCCGTATTGTACCCTGTCTGGACCCCGAGGGGCGGGGCATAGGCTGCCTGCTCGCGGGCGCTCCGCCACGCGGGCGATGTCCAGTTGTAATTTGGTTTGATAACGTACTTTTTCACGGTTGCCGTGCCGGACATATCAGCGGTACCGAACACAGCCGGTGCATTGAGCGGCTTTGCATCCGGGTAGGGATTTGCCACCGGACTTGCCACCGGGGCTGGTGACGTTGTCAGGGATACAACCGGTGCAGGTGGTACCGCTGCCGGTTTCTGCTCCTGCGTGCACCCGCACGAGAGGAGAACTAGGACGAGCAGCCCCGTTGTTACAAGAGCATGAACAGGTTTCATGTTAGCACTTTTATCTTCCGCTTATTAAAACCACTACCCCTGCACGGCCAATGGCACCTTCCGGTGCCCTGCATGGCCTGCAAACCTGCGAGCCGGATCGCTGAACGGTCCCCATACCGTCTCCCCTACCCCGCATCCAACTTCCTTTTAACCTCCCGTGCTCACCTGATAGATAATGTGCGGGATTGCAGGGCAGTTCTGTTACGGCAGCACGCTGCCGGACCAAGACCTCCTTGAGACGATGTCGGCGCGGATCGCCCACCGCGGCCCCGACGGGCAGGGCACGTATGTCAGCGGCTCTATCGGGCTTGCCCACCGGCGCCTTGCGATCATCGACCTTACAGACGACGCCCGCCAGCCGATGGCAAACGAGGACGGGTCGCTCTGGCTGGTCTTCAACGGCGAGATCTACAATTTTGTCGAGCTGCGGGCGGAGCTAGCAGCAAAAGGGCATACGTTCCGCTCAAAGTCCGACAGCGAGGTGATCCTGCACGCGTACGAGGAGTGGGGCACGGACTGCGTCTTGCATTTCAACGGCATGTGGGCATTTGCCCTCTGGGACGAGACAAAGCAGCAGCTCTTCTGTGCCCGCGACCGGTTCGGGATCAAGCCCTTTTACTACACGGAAGTTGCCGGGTCGTTCCTCTTTGCCTCGGAGATCAAGGCGCTGCTCGTCCATCCGGAGGCGGGCAGAAAACCAAACGATGAGACACTCCTTACGTACCTTGCGTGGGGCGTCCTTGACCATACAAAAAAGACGATGTTTGACGGCATATTCCAGCTCCCGCCATCTCATGCGATGGTGGTGACATCCAACGGAAAACCGGAACCGTTCCAGTACTGGGATGTTACGGTCAATCCCGCAATTATATCGGATGTTGCTGATGAGACCACCGCAACACGTCTCCTGTCTCTGCTGCGGGAAGCCGTGCGGATTCACCTGCGCAGCGACGTGGCGGTGGGGACCTGCCTTTCCGGGGGGATCGACTCCTCGACCGTTGTCGCCCTGATCAACGACCTGATCCGGACGGAAGGGACACAAAGCGTCGGGGAGCGGCAGAAGACCTTCTCTGCCGTGTTCCGCGACCACCGGTTTGACGAGAGCCGGTATATCGGGACGGTGGTTGCCGCCACAAAAGTCGATGCGTTCCGCATACAGCCCGACCCGGACCACCTTTTGGAAAAACTCCCCCATCTCGTTTATACCCACGATGAACCGTTCGGCTCGCTCTCCCAGTTCGCCCAGTACTGCGTCATGGAACTTGCCAGCCGGCAGGTCAAGGTGGTACTGGACGGGCAGGGTGCGGACGAACAGCTGGGCGGGTACCTCGCCTATGAAGGGTGCATACTCCACAGCCTTGTTCGCGAGTGGCATCTGTTCACGGCACTCCGGGAGCTCGTCGGGATGTGGCGCCACCACCGGATGTTCATGTTTGATTCAATCCGGCAGCTCTGGATCCGCAGAAAACGGCGGCGCCTGATCCAGATGGACTACCCGTCAGTCCTGAGGTACCAGGGAACGCTCGCAGACATCCTGAAACGGGAGCTGTTGAGCACAAACCTCCCCTCGCTCCTGCACTACGAAGACCGGCTCTCGATGGCATTTTCCATCGAGTCGCGGGTGCCGTACCTCGACTACCGGCTCGTGGAATACATCGCATCGCTCCCGCAGAACACCAAGATCCGGCACGGCATCACAAAATACCTGCTCCGCAAAGCGATCCGCGGCATTGTACCTGATGAGATCCGCTGCCGGATGGACAAGATGGGCTTTGTCGCACCCGAAGAGGTCTGGATGGGAGGAGAACTGCGGCCGTTTGTCCTCGATATCATCGGATCTGGTTCCTTCAAAAACCGGAAGTACTGGGATGCTGCCGGGGTGGCCGAGGAATACCGGTTATTCCTGGAAAAAAAACACCCGTATTCACCGGAGATCTGGCGGTTTGTCTGCACCGAGCTCTGGCTGCGGATGTTCTTTGACAACCCTTCCTCTGCCAGTGTCCGGACCTGATGGGGAAAGTGCACTATTTCACTGGGATATAATTCCATCCCATTCCTGAAAAAATTAAAAAAGCGCTTGTGGTTCTTTCGTACGGGTGTCCCTCCACCATCACCAAAAATAATTTCGTTTGCCGGATTCCAGATCATGCAATGCGCATCGATTCCCACCTGCACCTCAATTTTAAAAATGTCAGGACCGGTGACGATATCATCGCACACCTTGACTGTCACAACCTTGAGAAGTGCTGGCTGCTCACCTGGGAAGAGCTCCATCCCGTCATTCCCTGCGAATACCGGCACCTGTCCGCCCGGGATGTGTGTGACGCGTACCATGCACACCCCTCACGGATCGTCCCGATGTATGCCCCGGACCCGGCAACACCCGACCTTGAACAAAAGATCGCGGACTATTATTCCCGGGGGATCCGCGGACTGGGCGAACTGAAGGTGAGCCTGAACTGGGACTCGCCCTTCATCGAACGGTTCCTTGTGGCTGCCGCCAGGTACCGCCTGCCGGTGATCTTTCACATGGAGGAGCCGGGGTATTTCCCGTTCCGGCACCACTCCCTGAACCGGATCTTCAATGCAACGCTCAACCGGAACAACCAGATCGGGCGCTTTCTCGCGAGCAGTATCCGCACACGGAATGGGTATTTCCCGGGATACCTGCCTGATTTTCAATCGCTTGAAGAACGGCTCGGGCAGTTTCCCGACGTTCCGTTCATCGGGCACGGGCAGTTCTTCTGGAAAGGGATCGCGGGCGGCGAACGGGAGGACGCCCCCTACCCGCACCGCCCCGTCCGGCAGCCGGGTATCCTTTCCGACATCCTGCGCAGGCATGACAACCTGTTTGCAGACCTCTCGGGCCGTAGCGGGTACAACGCCCTCTCCCGCGACATTCCCTATGCACGACAGTTCGTTTCAGAGTTCAGCCATAAACTTCTGTTCGGGACCGACAACGGGTCGTACGGCATTGGGGACCTCCTGTCCGGGCTCCGGCCTGGCCCGGGAGCGATGGACCGGATCATGGGACTGAATGCCGCCCGGATCCTGGAACAGCAGGAACGATACCGCTGATTGACCGCTGCATCCCGGTTTCTGGAACCGGGTGGCATCCCGGGTCAGTGACCCGCTCCCAAACGACCGGGAAAATGGGCCGGTATCACCAACTTATTATGGATTCTGAACGAAATTTCTACTCACGCGATACGGCCGGAATCCGGGCCGTGCGGGGGCAATTGTGAAAATCCTTGGTGTTCACGACGGTATCAATGCGTCAGCATGCCTGCTGGAAAACGGGCGGATCAAACACTGTATCCAGGAGGAACGGCTGACCAACATCAAGAATTACATCGGCTTTCCCACACGAAGCGTGCAGAAGATCCTAGAACTGGAACAGCTTGCCGGCACCGAAATCGACCATGTTGCCATCGCCTCCTTTGCCACGTTTGCCTCAAAAGATCCTGCCGACAACCTGCTTGCAAGTTACCGGAAGAAAGCATCGGTCATACGCTCAAGCCTCATCGACTTTGGATTAAAAACGCCGTTCTACTCGATGTACCGTTCCCTCCGGCAGAAAGAACGGAAAAAAAATCTCACAAACCTGAACATCCCGGCAGACCGTGCGACATTCATCGATCACCACCTCTGCCATGCGGCCACGGCGTATTACGGGTGCCCGTGGAGGGACGAAGACGTGCTCATCCTGACAAGCGACGGTTCCGGCGACGGGCTCTGTGCAACAGTCTATACCGGGCGATCCGGTGCCCTGACCAAGGTCGCCGAGACGGAGGCGGGCAGTTCCATCGGGGACATCTATTCCCGGGTCACCTTCATGCTCGGGCTTATCCCCCACGAACATGAATGGAAGATCATGGGCCTTGCCCCCTATGCTCCCGAAAGAGGGGTGCAGAAGAGTTACCAGTACATCAAAAACTACCTTGCGGTGCCGGACGGGGAACTGAAATACCACCGGCTGATCCCGGAATCCACCAATGCCGTGTACCGCAGGATGCGGCGGGACCTTGAGTTCCAGCGGTTTGACTGGATCGCCGGCGGGGTCCAGCTCTTCACTGAAGAGCTGCTCTGCCGCTGGATAACAAACGCCGTCAGGAAGACCGGAATAAAAAAGGTCGCCCTTGCCGGCGGCGTGTTCATGAATGTGAAGGCGAACAAGCGCATCATGGGACTTGCGGACGTAACAGACATCTTCGTATTCCCGTCGTGCGGCGACGAGTCCACCTCGATTGGCGCCGCATACCAGCGGTATGCAGAACTCTGCAGGGAGGGAGGCCGGGAGGTAAACATCCCCCCGCTGCGGGATATCTACTTTGGGCCCGCGTTTACCGACCGTGAAATACAGGCGGCATTGTCAGGCTGCCAGGACCGCTTTTCCGTTGCGCATTCTGGCGATATCGAGCGGGACGTATCAGAACTGATTGCAGGGGGGGAGGTTGTCGCACGGTTTGCGGGCAGGATGGAATTTGGTGCCCGGGCACTGGGAAACAGGTCGATCCTTGCAGACCCTTCCAACCAGGCCTGCGTCCGGACGATCAACATGATGGTCAAAAAGAGGGACTTCTGGATGCCGTTTGCCCCGGTCATACGGGCGGAACAGCAGCATGATTTTATCATCAACGAAAAGCGGGTTCTTTCGCCGTATATGATGCTCTCGTTTGATACGACACCACGAAGAAATGAATTCATCGCCTCGGTCCATCCGGCGGACTATACCGCACGTGCCCAGATCCTGGAAGAGTCGTACAACCCGGACTACCACCGGCTGATCCGTGAGTTTGAGAAGAGGACCAACCGGGGGGTCCTGCTGAACACATCGTTCAACCTTCACGGGAACCCGGTCGTCTGTGATCCCGCTGCCGCACTCCGGGTCTTCGAAAACTCCGGACTCCGGTACCTGGCACTGGGGAACTATCTGGTGAACAAACAGGGCACAGGACGGAAGGCCGGCTGACATGGCACAGATGATTGCCGGACGCAGGACATTTTTTATCGTCTGATCCATGCAGGGAATGGTGGAGTAACGGGGGTGGATGGGTGGCCGCATCGCAGTACCTGAAAATCGCGTCAGTCCTCCTCGTTGCACTCATCTGCGCCTTTGCTATCTACCTTGCCATTATCGTCTGCCTCGTCAACCCCTACATCGAAGGCCATACCTGGAAGCAGATCTCCAATAACTTGGACATCTACGAATCAAAGACCGGCACGTCAGAGAAGATCATCTATGTTCTGGGAAACAGCCAGGTGATGCATGATCTTGATCCTGCCATCGTGCAGGATGCTTTTACAACAGAAAACCTGACGTTCCGTGTGTACAGCGTGGGTGTTGACGACGACACCCCGCTCCAGAGACTGATTGAACTCCAGAAGATCATCCAGACAAAACCGGCCATGGTCATTCTCGGGTACAGTTACACGTCATTTTCCAACCTGACGCGGTACGTGCCGGACGACAACCTTGCGCTCCTCTCCGGCAGGATCGCACTGGACCAGTACTCGCGGTCCTTCTATACCAAAGAACAGCTGGCCCTGATCGACCAGAACGTAGTCGAACAGCAGATCTTCAAGAGGAAGTTCATCATCCCAGGCATCCGCACGATGCTGGGGATCCACCTGCAGGAGCGGGACAATATCGTGAACGACACGATGAGCGATGAACAGAAAAATATCCTGGCAAAAAATCCCTACGACGCGTTCCTTGCTCCCGTTTACCAGGACGATAACAACCAGAAGAAGGCGTTTGTCCACCTGACCGGCGAATTAACACAAAACAACATTTCCGTCGTGTACATCAATATGCCGCTTGAACCCCTGCGGTCTGCCACGATCCCCGATTCCACGCGGGAGAACTTTTATACATTCATGAACTCGACCGGGGTCAAAAACTATGACTTCGAGAAGCGGTACGCGGGAAACGACTTCCAGGACCTCGTGCACCAGAACAGGTACGGCAGGGAAAAGTTCTCAAGGGATATTGCCGCGGTGATCTCTTCTAAGGTGAACGGCAGTGCTGTTTAACACGATTGACTATCTCGTCTTCTTTCTCTTCGTCGTGCTGGTCACAGCGGCACTCCATAAGAAAAAATACCAGCACCTGTTCCTTCTTGTTGCCAGTTACTATTTCTACTGGGTCTCGGGCAGCTTCCTGTTCCTGCTGATGATATTCATCTCGCTGGTGACGTTTTATTGCGGCAGCGGGATTGCAGACCCTGCCTCCAATCGGAAACAGAAAAAGATCTGGCTGGTCATTGCCACCGTCACATCGCTGGGGCTTTTGGGATTTTTCAAGTACTTCAATTTCACGGTGGACACAACAAACGGCCTTTTTTTGCTTTTTCATATCCCTTACCCGATACCGGTATTTGACATACTCCTCCCGATCGGCATCTCCTTTTACACCTTCCACGCTTTAAGTTACATTTTTGATATTTATTTACAGAAGATCGAGCCTTCCAAATCCCTGCTCGAGTACACGCTCTATATCGCATTTTTCCCGCAGCTGGTCGCGGGTCCCATCGTGCGGGCGCGGGAGTTCCTCCCCCAGCTCAAAAACAAGATCGGGATCCGGCCGGAAAATATCAAAGCCGGCATCACCCTGATGAGTGTGGGAATTATAAAAAAAGTGATCATCGCGGACAACCTGGCATACTACGTCAACTTGGTCTTTACCAACCCCACAGTCCCGATCCAGAACACAAACTCGTTTTTTATCATCGCCGGGACGGTGCTCTTTGGGATCCAGATCTTCTTTGATTTCTCCGGCTACATCGACATCGCGCTGGGCAGCGCAAAAGTGCTTGGGTTTGAGCTCCCCCAGAACTTCAACCGGCCCTACTTCTCGGCAAGCCCGACGGAATTCTGGAGGCGGTGGAATATCACGCTCTCCAGTTTCATCCGGGATTACCTCTACATCCCACTGGGGGGGAACCGGAAGGGGAAGGTGCGGACGTACGTCAACCTCATGATCTCCATGGTGCTCTGCGGCCTCTGGCACGGGGCGGCCTGGAACTTCCTGATCTGGGGGGCGTACCACGGCGTCCTTCTGTCTGCCCACAAGTTCATCGTTGACAAGAATCCGCTGAATTATTTCCGGCGTGTCCTGAAGAGATCAGAAAGCACCGTTTCAGCGGTTGACACGGACAGCAGTTTTGGCGTACGGATACAGGAGAAGGTGCAGAAGATCACCCCGTCACTTGTTCTTAAAATTTTAGTCACCCAGTATTTCATCTTCCTTGGCTGGCTGATCTTCCGGGTGCAGAGCCTGCCCGACCTGCTCTCTGCTGTTCAGAAATTCGTTTTTATTGATGTGCAGTCTGTTCTCAACGGGCTGATAAAATACACCGATATTATCCAGACAAACGTTGTCCTGTTCGGTGCCTTTTTTGTCATCATCGGGATCCTATTCTTTACCAGGATCCGGACCGGAGGGATCGCCGCACTGGTCAATTTTGACTACGTGGACTATCTCCGGAACCTGAAGCTGGCATACTGGGGAGTGTACATCATGATCGTGGTGCTGGCGTTGTTGTGTTTCTCGCCAAGTGCCAGCCCGGAGTTCATTTACTTCCAGTTTTAGGGGATTCTTTTTCAGACCGATCAAAAAAAACTGCTCCCCTACCAGGAGTCGTCCTGCTTTTTTAGTCTCTCTGGTGCAGCCCCTTTCCGGCTGCCGTCTGCCCGTTTGCGGGACTGGAATTTGTGGGCATACCCTTTTGGAGCGGGACGGGCGCCGGGAGGTTCGATCGGATCGTTCCGCCCGGCAGCCTTTAGACCCTCAGCAACCAGTGCATAATTTCTGGGATCCCGGAACTGGAGCAGTGCCCGCTGGATCCTCTTCTCCCGCCCTTTTGGTACATGGACTGGTTCGAGTGTGAACGGGTCAAGCCCGGTATGATACATGCACGACGAGAGGCTCATCGGGGTGGGGGTGAAGTCCTGCACCTGCTCGGTGTACAGGTCGTAGTCGCAGATATAGTCCGCAAGCTCGATCATGTCGGCAATCGTGCACCCCGGGTGCCCTGACATGAAGTACGGGAGAAGGTACTGCCGTTTCTGTTTGTCCTGCTGCAATGCGTCAAACCGCCTGCGGAATGCATCAAACACCTCCCGGGGAGGCTTGTTCATGCGGGCAGTCACGGACGGTGATATGTGCTCCGGGGCGACCTTGAGGTGCCCGGAGACATGGTGTTCGCAGAGCTCGGATAAGTACATGGCATCATCGGCAGGTACAAGGTCGTAGCGGATGCCGGAACTGACGAACACGTGCCGGACGCCGGGGATCTCCCGTAACCTCCGCAGCAGTTCGACCTGCGGGGCATGGCTCGTGGAAAGGTTCGGGCAGGCGGGCGTGCACGTGCGGTCCGGGCATGCCCCCGATGCTACCCACTGCCGGCAGGAGAGCCCGTACATGTTTGCCGTCGGGCCTCCGACGTCCTGCACGGTACCTCTGAATTCAGGCATTTTTGCCATGCGTTCGACCTCCCGCACGATGGAATCCACACTCCGGCTCTGGATGATTCGCCCCTGGTGGTGGGTAAGGGCGCAGAACGAGCAGCCACCGAAGCACCCGCGGTGGCTGGTGACGGAGAACTGCACGGGCTGAAGAGCGGGCACCGGCTGCCGGCAGGACGGGTGGGCGCGCCGGCTGTAGGGCAGTTCATAGACACAATCGAGCTCCTCTGTCGTAAGTGGGGGTGCCGGGGGGTTCTGGACAATCACGGTCTTGGGATGGGGCTGGGCGACCGCCTTGCCCCGCACCGGGTCCTGCTGCGCATGGTGAAGGGCAAATGCCCGGGCATACGCAGTCCCGTCCCGTGACACTTCAGCAAATGACGGGATTTCAACGATGCCGTCCCGGGGACTCTCCCGCCATTCGGACAGGTCCATTTTGTACGCGGTGCCGGGGATATCGCGGATTTTATACTCCGGCTCCCCCCTGTCAAGCCGCCGTGCAATTTCGCACACCTGCCGCTCACCCATGCCATAGACAAGTAAATCAGCGGGGGCATCGGCGAGGATCGACTGGCGTACACGGTCCTGCCAGTAATCGTAGTGGGCAAACCTGCGCAGGCTCGCCTCGATCCCACCGATCACTACGGGGATGTCCGGGTAAAGGGCGTGTAGCCGGTCTGCATAGACGATCGTCGCCCGGTCGGGGCGCCGGAGAATTCCACCGGTGGAATATACATCATCGCTGCGCCGCTTGCGGTTCGGCGTAAAGTTATTGACCATGGAGTCGACATTGCCCGACGACACACCAAAAAAGAGCCGGGGGGCCCCAAGCGTAGTAAAGTCCCGCTTACTCTTCCAGTCCGGCTGCGCGATAATCCCGACGGTGTACCCGGCATCCCAGAGCACCCGCCCAATCAATGCGGTGCCAAACGACGGGTGGTCGACGTAGGAATCACCGGTCACCAGAATGATGTCGAACCGATCGATGCCGAGCTGTGCGGCCTCCTTCCGGGACACCGGGAGAACATCGGGCTGGGGGATCATGCTCTGGTCATTATTGTATGAACCGGCCCTAAAATGCCAGCGGTAAAAAAAATTTAGCGTCCGGTAAGGTCGCGGATGATGTCGGCAAGGCCGGCCGGCAGCCCGTCGTCCGGTTCCGGTTCAGGCTTTTTTTCCTCTTCAGCCGGCGCCGGTTCTTTGATCCCCTCTGCCTTTTCTTCTGCCTCCTCCCTGCTGCCAAGGACCGGGAGGTTCATCTGGGTGCGCTCGTCAAACTCGCGCCGCCCCAGAAGGTTGGTAAATTCAATAATAACTGCCTCGACAATGAGAAACGTCGTTGCCTTCTCGCGCAGGCAGCCAGTGAGGGCATGACCTGCCCGCCCGACCGAGGCATGGTAGTGGATGTGGGGGCCGCCCTCGCCGGGATAGATCGTGCCGACTCCGAAAACCTCCCAGCCACCCTCGAACATGACAAAATGGGGGAGGGGCGGGATGACGGGCTCTTCGGGTCCGGTGACCATCCTTCCGCTCATCAGTGCACCAAGGAAGGTGACAGAGCCCGACTGGATCCCTTTTTCGGCAATGAAGTGCTGCATCGACTCGAGGAAATCCTCCCCGTCATCGATCCGCACCACAAAAACCCTGCCGACCTGCCCTTCCGCATACTGCATATGATCAGGTTCCCTTCCCATGGTTGATATGGTTTGCGTGCTGGGCCCGGGTGGTGGCGCGGGGTATGCCATGGGATCACCGCCCGCCCGCGCCGCCACCGCCAAAGCCTCCGCCTCCCCCGAATCCCCCGCCGCCAAAGCCGCCATGCCCGCCGGACCCGCCATGGCTGGGCGGGGTGAAGTACATGAGCGGGACAAAGGCATGGTTGATCCCGATCACCCCGACGGGGACGCCGGTCTCCGGGATGCTGACGTTGAGCGCTTTCATCGCCTGTTCCACCTTGTCGCCCACACCGAGCGCCGTCCCGTACACGAGCCATTCGCCCCACATGGACAGGTCAGATGGAGAATACCGCTTCACCATCGCAAGGTCGGAGAGGAAATGGGCAAAGGAGTCCCATTCCAGTTTCTCCCTGTAATGGTCGTCCTTCCAGTGCCCAAAGAGCGTGGACGGCGATGCGACCGCAAGGATGGTCTGGATAAGGACCACCGCACAGAGCAGGACTGCCGGGCCGAGCATCACGAGCTGCATGGGCAGGACGAATGCAAGCAGGATGGATACAGCGAAAAGAACAATGGCACAGAGCAGGAGCGGGACGATGTGCTCCCTGCCATCGACAATATACTGGACCGGGAGCGCCGGGTCCGCACGTTCCGTGATATCCTTGAACATCCTCTGGTAGCGCAGCGCCTTCTCCTCGGCAGACACCTTTGTCCTGGCCTCCTTTGCCAGCGCCTCGATCCGGGTGGTATCGAGCACCCCGTTCTCCGAGACAGCGCCAACGAAACTGAGGACCCGCTGCTCGTAGGGATCGGAGGATGTTGGTACAAGGACCCGTATCTCAATGCCGCTGCCCCCGGCCTTCTCGGTGATTGTGATCAGCTTTTTCCGGTGGAGGTCCAACAGCGTCGCATAATACCCGTCCTGGTCGAACTCCAGCGCATCGTCCTTGAACAGCAGGTTCACCTGCCAGGGTTTGAGTCTGGTGCCCGGGATCGTGCTCAGGTATGCCGGCACCCCGTACTCCTTCTCCCTCCCGTAGCGGCGGTAGATAAGGAGGAGGATCAGGGGGACGAGCAGGACGGCAGCTTTTGCAAAGATGTTGAGCCCCAGCGCCCCGTCATAGGGCAGGTTGTACCAGAACGCGGCGGAATCGGCGCTGCTCTTGACATCATTGGCCGGGGTCCTGAACGCCTGTATGCCGGAGAACGCACTGTTTCCTGTCACCATTTCGACGGCAAGTATCTCGTTTTTCGCAACACTGCCGCTGATGGTATACGTGCCGCTCCCCTCCACGACACTGAGCGTCGGGGGATAGGTGTAGACCTTGTCAACGGACCGGGACGGTACCGTGACAATGACATTCCGGTACGGGATGTGGGTCTGACCGGCAAGTTTCAGGTTCAGGTGGGAATTGTACGTGTCGTATTCCAGCGGGGGCTGCAGAACGTAGGTATACCGGACCGTGTAGGTTCCCGCATCAAAATAGGACGGGTTATAGATCCCGGCCTCGTTCTGTTCAGCAAGGGTGCCGATCGCGTACTTCGCGGGGACATCCCCGCTCGCACCCGGTATGGTTACCATCCCGCGGTAGTCTTTGATATACCCGATCGTCCCTTCCGGTGCCTCCATTGCAACAAACCGGATGTTGGGCACTGAAGAACCGTTCAGGGTGAGCGGGACTTCCCAGGAGCGGTACAGCATCCGGTATTCGCCGGAGGTCTTCACGTCATAGGTATACGCCTCGGTGAGCGTCCCGTTCTCGGACAGCGACACCTCGTACCGATCAACGACAAGGTTGCCCTCGAACAGCGGGGGGGCAACCGTGACAATGACAAGCCCGATGATGCCAAGGAGCAGGCAGATGGCAACGAGCCTTGCAAGCTGCTGTGTTTCGCCCACAACAATGACCCTTCAGAACTCGATTTTCGGGGGGGTCTTGATCGCCTCTTCGAACTGGAGGTACTCGAGCCTGAGCAGGCCCATGAGGTGCCCGATAAAGTTGGACGGGATCGTGTCCATCATGGTATTGAACTCCTGCGAGATGTTGTTGTAGGTGTAGCGCTGGCGGGCGATCTCGTCCTCGATCTCCTTGACCGAACTCATCAGGTTCATGACGGTCGTGTTGGTCTTTAGGTCCGGGTAGTTCTCGGCAACCGCAAGGAGCCTGCCGAAGATCGAGCGGGACTCTGCCTCCACCTTGTTGAGATCCCCGGGCCCTGCGGTGGCGACGCTGGCACGCATCGCAGTGACCTTCTCGAACGTCTCTTTCTCGAACTTGGCATAGCTCTTGACCGCACCGAGCAGCTGGTCGATCATGTCCAGCCGCTTCTTCATCGCGACACGGATCTGCCCGAGCGTCGCCTCGGACGAGTTCTTCAGAGTATAAAACCGGTTGTAGATGCCGATCGCCCAGAGCACCAGTCCGATGAGGACAAGGACAATCACACCGATGATGATCAGAAAGACCCAGTCAAACATACTGTATCAGAAAAAAGAGGGGGGTATTATTATTTAAGATGTTGTTGGAAAACGACGACATGATCCGGACCATATCCCATGCGACTGCCGGGCAGCCGTGATCCCCAATAAAAAACGGTTACGGGAGTTTGAGCGTCCCTGCCACCCTGAGCTTGCCGCCCTCGAGGTAGTGCAGGACGGCACGGGCATTGGGGGGATATACCAGCTTTTTGTCCAACGTCAGGGTGAGCGTGGGCATCCGCCAGTCGGATCCCGGCTCAACTTTTTCCACGCGGCAGGGGAGGAACTGCATCCAGTGCCCGATACAGAGCACCATCCCTTCCGTAAGCGGGGCCGGCCAGTATTTGACAAGGGCTGCCTTTGCGGTGATCGAACCGGAACACCGTAGTGTCGGGTCATTGCTCAGGACACAGCCGCGGTCGAGGTCAGAATCCTCAATATTTTTGAGCGCAATCCCCACGCGGTCACCGGGAAATGCCGCGTCCACGTCATCGTCATGCTTCTGGATTGACCGCACCTGTGCGGTCTTTTCTGTCGGGAGGATAAGGAGGGTGTCGTGCCTTCTGATCATTCCCCGCATGACACACCCGAGGACAACAGGGCCGACCCCTTTGACGTTGTAGTGGTGGTCGACGGGCACCGCTCCCCCCGTGCCGGAGGACGGGGGCTTTTCCCTAAACGCCATCCGGTCCGCTTCGTTGATCAGGGTTTCGCGGAGGGCGACCGGGTCGTCGTTTATGACGTCATAGTGTTCCACGACCGTGCCGCTGATGAGCGGCGCGATCTGGTCGGATGAGATGAAGTTGCGCGGGATCAGGCGGCCCTTTGCCCTGCCGGCGCACTGGAGCATCAGCACGCATTCCCCGAACCGGGCATCGATCGCATCGACCACAAAAATGACGGTGTCGGCGAGGGAGACGGAGAAGAATAACGACGACAGCTTCTCCGGGTAGCGCGTCGGCTCGACAAACGTGACCGTTGTGTTACCCTTTTTTACATTGTAGAACGTGATGTCGCTGGTGGTACCTGCCTTTCCCAGATCTTTTGCATACCCCTGCGGGGCGAGCACGGCGACCGTGAGGTTCGGCATGGAGAAACAGATATGCTCCGGGAACCTATGAGCCTTGCCACCGGACGAACGGGAAGACCGGCTCAGACAAAGGCGGATTTGAGCTGTGAGAGCAGCTCGTCCCTGCTCTTCACGACGACCGATGACTGTTCCAGCATCAGGTTCACGTGCTCGTGGTTACCGACCCTCCGGAAATCTGTCCTGAGGGCAATGACCGGTTTGTTCTGCGCTGATGCATAGCCCATCTCCCACGCGGTACCGGAATCTGCGTCAGCACCGTCGATGACCGCAACCACCATGTCCGCTTCGCTGAGGGCTTTTCTGTTTTCTTCATAGATCCGGGCGTGCTCACCTGTATCCCGGCACGGGGTGTCGTCCCCGCCCTCCTGCGGGACATAGACCACAAACGCATGCTGCCGGAGCAGTTCTGCAAGCGTTGTATTGTACGAGCGTTCTGCCTCGGAAAAAAGGGGGGCTGCAAGGTAAATCCGGTACCGGGCGAACGCAGAGACATCGATCGCTTGTATCTCCAAGAACCGTGCAAGAAACACTCCGCGTCCCGCTCTTTTTGCCGGTTCAGTGCCGACCGTCCCATAGTAGGTCGAGGTCACGCCGCAGGTGGGTGATGAGTTCACCCCGATCATGCAGAGCGGGAGGCCTCGTTCTGCCACGATCGCGCGCACCCGGGATTCAAGGTCGTCCATCAGGCTGGCAAATTCCCGGGTGTTCAGGCGCTCAAGGAACGTTCCGGGCTTTCTCTGTGCCCCCAGGTACAGGGTCTCGGGGCAGGGGAGCGCGACCATCTCGATCCCAAAGCGCGTGCAGCGCCCGATCGCCCGGTTGAATACGTCGATGTCGGATGGTTTTGTGATCCCTTCCGCACGCAGTCCGGGGTTCCGGATGCAGGGGCATACCAGCACGTACATTGATAGCTGTTGGGTTCTTACAGATCATCAATGATACCCCTGATCGCCTACCGTGACAACACCTGCGACCCGAAGAAGTGCACGGTCAAAAAGCTCGAAAAGGCAGGCCTGATCAGGATTGTCAAAAAAATCTCACAGATCCCCAGAAATACCCTCCTGCTCGACCCGACGGCAGAAAAGGCACTCTCCCCTGCAGACCGGGGATCGGCGTCCATCACGGTGCTGGACTGTTCGTGGAAAGTCCTGATCACCGGAACCGTAAGCACGTGGCGGATCCGGCGTGCACTCCCGTTCCTTGTTGCGGCAA
>Ga0315277_10002995_pt1 | contig 23209 bp, 8 predicted proteins | sample YL17G05_15_MG_FD_203695 | JGI IMG/M metagenome (GOLD analysis project Ga0315277, IMG submission 203695) | Sediment microbial communities from Yellowstone Lake, YNP, Wyoming, USA - YL17G05_15 | ecosystem: Environmental > Aquatic > Freshwater > Lake > Sediment | place: USA: Wyoming | collected...
ACGCCGCCCGCGCCCCCGCCAGATCCCCCAGGTCCCGCAGCACACTCCCCAGGTTGTTGACGTCTCGGGCGACGTCGGGATGGTCGGGGCCGAAGGCCCGCTCGTCGATCGCCAGCGCCCGCTCGTACCCCGCCCGCGCCCCCGCCAGATCCCCCAGCGCCCGCAGCACCAGCCCCAGGTTGTTGTGCGCCGTGGCCACCTGTGGGTGCTCGTCTCCGTAAGCTGCCTGCCAAATCATCAGCGCCCGCTCGAACGCCGCCCGCGCACCCGCCAGCTCCCCCAGGACCCGCAGCGCATCCCCCAGGTTGTTGACGTCGGTGGCGACTTCGGGATGGTCGGGGCCGAAGGCCCGCTCGTCGATCGCCAACGCCCGCTCGTACGCCGCCCGCGCCCCCGCCAGATCCCCCAGCGCCCGCAGCACACTCCCCAGGTTGTTGTGCGCCGTGGCCACCTGTGGGTGCTCGTCTCCGTAAGCTGCCTGCCAAATCGTCAGCGCCCGCTCGTACGCCGCCCGTGCCCCCGCCAGGTCGGCTACCCTGTCCAGGTGGTAGCCCAGGCTATTCCACAGATTGGCAGCGTCTTCCAGTCCTTCTTCCTCCGCTCTCTCGGCCACGAGACGAACGTGGGGTAGCAGGGGCACACAGTGAGACGGGCTGCCCGTCTCGTCCATCCGGTCGTTGGCCGCGCGCGCCAGTCTTGCCAGCGCGCCGGCCAGCGCGCCGAGAAGCCCCTCCCCCTCAGGCACAGATGGCACGATCGCGCGCCCATACTCGGCCAGCAGGGGGTGCACCGTAGGACCCGCCTCGGGCTCTCCCATCTCCAGCAGGCCCAGCCCCGTCAGCACCCCCAGCGCCCCGTCGCAGGCCTCCCGGTCAACGCCCGCCGCCTGCTCCAACACCTCGCACGGGATCGGCTGGTTGGGCGCACAGTAGCCCGCCAGCAGAAACACCCGCCGCGCCGTCTCATCCTCCACCCGCTCCCAACTCACCGCAAACGTCTCCGCCAGCCGCAGGTCGTGGTCCGTCGGATTGCCCAGTTCCTCCCGCCAGCCCGCCATTGAGGGGTGCTCCCACATGGCCTCCAGCCGCCCCAGGTATGCCTCCACCGAAAGTCGCGCGTGGCCGCCCAGGTAGCGCCCCGCCAGCTCCAGCGCCAGCGGCAGGTGGTACAGCCGCTCCGCCAGTGTCTGCAGATCGGCCTCCGTGGCCCGTCCATCCGGCAGGTGTTGGCGCAGAAAGGCCCGGCTCTCCTCGGGCGTGAAGCTCTCCAGCCGTAACGGCCGCAGGCCCAGGAAACCCGGCCAGTCGGTCCGCCGGGCGGTGACCAGCACACGCGCCGCTCCCCCACTGAGCCGGGCCAGCCACTCCCGCGCCGCACCCACCTCCTCCATGTTGTCCAGCACCACCAGCCGTGGCCCGCCCCGCTGCCACTCGCCCAACGTCCGGGCGATCTGCTCCGGCTGCTTCTCGGGCCAGTCGGGCAGGCTCATCGCCGCGCCGCACGCCGCCACCTCCGCCCCGATCGCTTCCGGCTCGCCCGCGTTGACCCAGTGCACCCCGTGGAAGAACCGCCCATACCGGTAGGCAAACTCCACCGCCAACTGCGTCTTGCCCACGCCGCCCATGCCGGCCACCGCCTGCGTCACCAGCGCCGAGCGCCCGTCCCCCTCCAGCAGCGCCCGCGCCAGCGCCTGGAGCGGCCCCACCCGCCCGGTGAACAGCGCGTTGCGCTGGAAGGGGATGCGGAAGCCCGGCGGCAGCGGGCCGGGATCGGGGATCGTGTCGGGCGCGGGCGGAGGGGGTGGAGCATAGGGCGGCAAGGGTGTGAGAACACGGGGACGCAGCGGCCCCAGGACCTCGGCGACCGACGCGCGGGTTACCCTGCCTCCACCCACCCGGGTGGACTGGCGCGTGAAGTACTCGAATAAGAGCGCGTGCGCCTCCCTCCAGTCTGGCCGCCCGTAGGCCTGCAGCTTGGCCTGCACGTTCGCCTTCACACCGTCCACCGAGAGGTACTCCACCAGCGCCGTCCGCGCCAGCACCTCGTAGAAGCGGCCCGCATCCACGGACGCCTTCTTCTCTTTCTGGGCATAGTGGGCGAGGTGCTGGCAGAGCGTGGCTGCCTGGGCGCACTGCCCCACAGTGCCCTTCTTGATCGTGGACTTGACCCGCACCAGGTCCGGGCTGAACGGGCGGTTCGTGAGGAACACGAAGCGGCCGTTGTCTGGCCCCTCGGTGAAGGCGCGGCTCTCGTAGAACCGGTAGAGTGCCTTGAGGAGCAGGGAGTCACTGAGCGTCCAGCGCTCCCCCTCCGCCTGCTTCGTCTTGACCTGGATCAGGATGCGGCGGTCGCCGTTGATCAGGTTGATGTCCTCCAGCTCGACGCCGTTCTGCCGGTCCTCTCCCTCCAACTGCATCTCGGCCACCTCGCCCAAAAAGTCCTGGACCAGGTCGAACAGCGTGGGATCGTAGCGCACCGGCTCGAAGAAGTGGTTGAGGGCCAGCAGGAGGGCGCATTCCCACTGGTAGACGTAACCGCCACCAACTTGCAGATCGGTCTCGCTCATTGCCCTGTCCTCTTCAGTACACTCGACCAGCCTGTAGTTACGTCGCGCTTGCTCCGGCCAACCCGTCCAGCCAGCCCCGCACCCGCTCCGCGGTGGGGTCCTCAATAGCCTCGTAAATATCCAGGGCTTGCTCCCACAGCATGCGGGCGCGTGCCAGATCTCCTTGCCCCCTGGCTAACAGGCCCATGTTGGCCAGGGTATTCCCCTCCAACTGTCGGTGCCCGATATCGCGGGCAATGGTCAGCGCCTGCTCGTAGTACTCGATCGCCCGCCGTGCATCCCCCAGGGCGGCGTAGGCCAGTCCCAGGTTGCCCAGGTCCGCCCCCTCCCCGCGCCGGTCCCCGATCTCGCAGGCCACTGCGAGCCCCTGCTCGTAGTACTCGATCGCCCGCCGTGCATCCCCCAGGCGATAGCAGGCCGCACCCAGGTTGCCCAGGCGATTCCCCTCCCCGCGCCGGTCCCCGATCTCGCGGGAGATGGCCAGCGCCTGCTCGTGGTACTCGATCGCCCGCCGCACCTCCCCCAGGTCCGCGTAGGCATTCCCCAGGTTGCCCAGGTCGTTCCCTTCCATGCGCCGGTCCCCGATCTCGCGGTGTATCACCAGGCACTGCTCGTAGTACTCGATCGCCCGCCGCACTTCCCCCAGGGCCGCGTAGGCCAGCCCCAGGTTGCCCAGGTCCGCCCCCTCCCCGCGCCGGTCCCTGATCTCGCGGTCAATGGCCAGCGCCCGCTCGTAGTACTCGATCGCCCGCCGCACCTCTCCCAGCCCGTAGCAGGCACTCCCCAGGTTGCCCAGGTACGCCCCCTCCCCGCGCCGGTCCCTGATCTCGCGGGCCACGCTGAGCGCCTGCCCGTAGTACTCGATCGCCCGCCGCACCTCCCCCAGGTCCGCGTAGGCCAGCCCCAGGTTGTCCAGGCGATTTCCTTCCCCGCCCCGGTCCCCGATCTCGCGGGCTATGGCCAGCGCCTGCTCGTAGTACTCGATCGCCCGCCGCACCTCCCCCAGGCGAGCGTAGGCAATCCCAAGGTTGCCCAAGCCCACCCCCTCCCCGCACCGGTCCCCGATCTCGCGGTCAATCTCCAGCGCCTGCTCGTAGTACTCGATTGCCCGCCGTGCATCCCCCAGGTTCTTGTAGGCTATCCCCAGGTTGCCCAGGCGATTCCCTTCTCCGCGCCGGTCCCCAATCTCGCGGGCAATCTCCAACGCCTGCTCGTAGTACTCGATCGCCTGCCGCACCTCCCCCAGGTCGGCGTAGGCATTCCCCAGGCTGCCCAGGTCATTCCCCTCCCCGCGCCGGTCCCCGATCTCGCGGGAGATGGCCAGCGCCTGCTCGTGGTACTCGATCGCCCGCCGCACCTCCCCCAGCCTGTGGTAGGCTGTCCCCAGGTTGCCCAGGTGCGCACCCCCCGCGTGCCGGCCACCGATCTCGCGGGCTAGGATGAGCGCCTGCTCGTGGTACTCGATCGCCCGCCGCACCTCTCCCAGGTCCGCGTAGGCCAGCCCCAGGTTGCCCAGGTGCACCCCTTCTGCACCCCGGTCCCCGATCTGACGGGCCGCCGCCGCTGCCGTTTCCAGGATGGGAATCTTGTCCCTTGGCGGCAGCCGCAGATCCAGCACGTACGTCACCCGGTCAGGAAACTCGCTCGTCCACTGCGCCGCCGCTTCATCCCCCCGCCCCCGCATCCGCCCGTACGCCGCCCGCAGGTGCGGCCAGGCCCCGTCGAACAGCCACAACCCTTCCAGAACGCACTCCCCGCCTTGCATGTACATGTCGTCCGCCCGGCTGCCCACCTCCAGGTAATGCACCGCGTGACGCATCGCCGCCTCCGCCAGCTGCGCCCGCGCCCCCTCCTCATCCCGCTCCCCGCCCTCGTAGCCGAACGCATCCTCCGCCACCAGCCGCATCAGGTCGTGCAGCCGGTATAGCCCACCCTCCCGCTCGTACAGCACCAGGCTGCGCGCCACCAGGTCGCTCAGCCCGTCGCGCGCCGCCCCCTCCCCCACCCCCCACACCGCCGCCGCGGCCGCCCGCTCGAACGGCGCAGGAAACACCGACAGCATCTGCCAGCGCGCCGCCAGGTCCGGCCGCTCCCGCACCAGTTGCGCCGCGCTCAGCCCCAGGGCTGCCCCCACGTCCAGGTCCTCGTGCTTCAGCCGCGCCAGCCGCTCCCGCTCATCCGCCAATGCCTGCGCATACTCTGCCGCGCTCCAGTCTGGGTGCACCACCAGAAAGTCCCCCGCCACGCGCAGCGCCAGCGGCAGCCGCCCGCACAGCCCCGCAATCGCGTCCAGCTCCTCCCCTGTCGCCCGCCCCTCCCCTACGATCGTTCGCAGCAGCGCGCGCGCTTCCTCCATCGGCAGGGCGTCCAGGTCGAAATGGCGTAGCCCGGGCAGCGAGATATTGTGCCGCGAGGTCACCACCAGCCCGCAGCCCGCCGGGGGTACCAGCGGCCGCACCTGCGCCGAGTTGGCCGCGTTGTCCAAGAGCAGCAGCGCCTTCCGGCCCTCCAGGATCGTCCGGTAGAGGGCAGCCACCTCGTTGGGGCCCTCCGGCAGCCGCAACTCGGGCTGAAAAGCGTGGACCACCTGGCCCATCGCCTCCACCGGCGTGAGCGGCCGCTCGGAGGTGCCCCCCATCTCCACCACGATCTGCCCGTCGGGGTACTGCGCGGCCACCTGGTGCGCCACGTGCACGGCCAGCACCGTCTTGCCCACGCCCCCCATGCCGCCGATGGCCGAGATCGTCGCCCCCCCTGCCCCCCCGCCCAGCAGCGCCACCAACTCGCGCACTTCCTCCTCCCGCCCCGTAAAGTCCGCCAGGTCGGCGGGCAGTTGGTGCAGCGAGGGAGGCGCAGCGGCCTCGGCTTTGTGGATGACCTCAATCCTGCCGCGTAGCTCTACCTCAAGGCGTAGAAACTGCCGTGCAATCGCATCGCTGGGCTCCGCGCCGCCGGCGTAGCGCGCCTCGTGCCGGGCCTTGATCTCCAGCAGTTTCTCCACCGTGTAGGTCTCCACGTCGCTGTCAATCACGTCGTGGTGGTTCGGGCACATCAGCACCAGGTTGGCGAAGCCGTGCCGCTTCTCTTCGCTCGGCCCGGCGTCGTAGCGCGGGCCGCCCGGGCTATCTGCCTTGATGTGGCAGATGCGCCCCGTGACCTTGCCACTGGCCTCATCCACCAGGGGCAGGGCACATCCCGGAAACGCGCACCGGTTCCCCGATACTGCAAATAGCCTCTTGACGGTCGCTACACTTGGTCCAGCCATCCGTGCTCCGATCTCAGTGGATACCATCAGGTCGCCGTGCTGTCCTCGCTGTGTTCACTGGCGCTCAGTATCTCCTCGGTCACCCAAGGGGGCACAGACCCAACGAGCGACCGGAGGGGGCACGCTCCCTCTATCAACGCTTCGCCTGAACGATTTTACCCGTTCCTGCGCAAACTGGGGGCCAGCCTGGTTCGCTAGACCTTGGCTGCATAGGACTCTCACCTACTACACCTTGCCGGTTTATCCTGGCGCACGGGCCGCCACCACCCGAAAACCGAAGTACCTGGGCCAGTAGTTCGGGAGGTTCCAAAGGCGGGCGGCGCACCGGACGTACCTGCCTTCAATGTAGAAGCTGCCCCCACGCAACACACGGGCGACATAGTCACCTGCCTCCAGGTCCTCCCGCCCGTCCCGAGGATCGTATGGATACCTGAAATCAGACTGCTCCCAATTCCCGCCCCACAGGCTCCGCGTCCACTCCCACACATTCCCACTCAGGTCCTCCACCCCATACGGGCTGACCCCGCCCGGGAAACACCTCACCGCGCTCGTAGTCCCGATGCCCGTGTCCTTGCAGTTGGCCCGATTCGGGTCCGCCTCGTGTCCCCACGGGAACCTGCGCCCGTCTGTCCCCCGGGCCGCCTTCTCCCACTCTGCCTCTGAGGGCAAACGTATGGTGACGTTCTGCGGTTCCACATGGCAGGCTTTAACTTGCCCATTAAGCCAGACCTGCCATGTGCGATTTGCGACTTGCTCCTGGAGCCAACGACAGAAGGCCAGCGCTTCGTACCACGTCACCCCAACTACCGGGTGGTTCGGCAGGTTGAACGGATCGCCGACATCATCCGGTCCTATTCGTCCTTCCTGCTCTTTCCACTCCCACCCTGCCTTGGTCCAGTAGCGTCGTTCCCGGTACCCCCCTGCATTCACGAAGACGCCGAACTGGGCATTGGTCACGGGGTAACGGCTGATCAGATAGCCCGCGGTGATGCGCTCGTTGCGGTGCTGCTGTCCGCCCTCCCCCATCAGGAACGGCCCCGGGGGTACGTAGCACCACAGGACATCTGGCAGGCCCGTCTCCGGGTCCACCCCCACCCCTGGCCGCGGATCGCCCGACCTGGCCAGCGCATCGCCAGCCTGGACACGGGCCACGGGAGGATGCCGCTCATCGGTCATTCTCGCCAGAAGCGCCGCGACGATACTGCGCCGGGTCAACTCATTAGCATCGGCGCCCCCCTCGACCAGGCAACGGGCAGCCACAACCGGGTTGGCGGCTGCCAGTTCCTCCAGCAGCGCCGAAGCGTCTGGCTCCATCCCGGCCAGCAGGATGACCGTCTCCTCCCAGCCCGACGGCTTCCACCAGCGGTCTGCGGGCCAGTAGCGGCCGAGCGAGTCACCCACGGCCACCCGCCGCCTCAACTCATGGGCTGCGAAGTATTCCTGGAGCAATTGGTGGTAGAACCGCACCATCGCATCATCTGCATCCAGCAGCATAGCGCTGGTCGCCAGGTACAGCAGCCTTTCGGCGTCGCATCCTGGCACCACCCGGCAAAGCTGAGCTACCACCCATGCGCGCTCGACCGTCGTCCCGCGACCCTGCTCCGCCTGCATGGCATAAGCCAGCCCCGCCAAGCCGTCCTTCTGGCGCTCGGCCTCGACCCACCCCTCCGGGTGCCGCTTCTCCTCTCGTCTCAGCAGCGTTTCCACGAAGGCAGCGAACAGCCGGGCGCGGTTGGGCGGCAGTGCACCGCCGGCACTGGCGTACACCTGGGCGGTCATCAGCAGCAGGTAGGGATTGCGGCCCAGCGCCAGCAGCGGTGGCGGCTCTTTCCGCAGGCGTGCCCACAATCGGTGCTGGCCTCCGGTCGTCTTTCTGTACACGTTTTCGGGCATCTCAGTCGCCGTCCAAAACTGGTTCCACGTCCCGCCTGCCTGCTGCCAGGTGTCCCACAGGGTGTGCACCTCATCTCCGCCCACCATCATCCAGAACAACCGTTCCCCAGCCGCCTGGCCCAGGTAGTTGTGCAGGAAAGTGCGCATGCGCGTCTCGTCCAGTGGCAACACCTCGACCTTCTGCAGCCCCTCCAGCCTGACCACATAGTCCAGCGCGCGGCAGGTGACGACGGTGGGATCATCGGAGTATCGGCTCAACACCTCCTGAATACGCCCCACCCGTTCGGCATACCCGGTCTGGGACATCTCGTTCAGCCCATCCAGCAGCAGGATCAGCCGGCCTGAGGCCCGGTAAGTCTCCAGGTAGGGTGCCAGTGGTCCAAGATGGCGGGCCAGGTAGGCATCGAAGGGGCCGTCATCGGTATACGCACCAAGGGGTGCCAGCAAGGGCAACGGCGCCCGGCCGTCGGCCAGCGCCGCTTGTGCGTAGTCGTAAGCCAACCGCCACAGCGTGGTCGTCTTGCCGCTGCCAGGGTCGCCCAGCAGGAGGATGCGCCGATGCTCCGCCACTACCGCCCGCAGGTCATCTACCGGCTCCCGCCGTACCTCGGCCCGCTCGCCGTAGCCGTGCTCCACCAGCTTCTCAAATCCCGGCGGGGTGAACGGCATCGGCAAGTCCAGGCGAGGGCCATCCTTGACGGCAGCACGCACCTCGGCGATACCGGCCAGCGGGGTATAGTGGTCGCGCCAATACTCGTAGCGCTTCAACAGTCCACCCAGATAGGCTAGTTCCCTGTCGCGCAGGTTCTCGCCCTGGACCGTGACGGTGACGTGGGCTCCTTCACCCGCAACGATGACCGGGCCATAGACGTCACGGCCTACGGCTACGCCCCTGGCGCCGGCGGCTACTGCTCCTTCACCCTGGGCGATGGCCCCGGAGCCGTGCAGGGCGGCACGGTCGCCGGATTGGCCCTCTTCGCGGTTCACCTCATCCAGTCCCCTTTTCGGTGAAGTGCGCGCTGCTGCGGCGATGGCGGCCAGCCTGGTTCGCTAGACCTTGGCTGCATAGGACTTTCACCTACTACACCTTGCCGGTTTATCCTGGCGCACGGGCCGCCACCACCCGAAAACCGAGGTCCCAGTCGCGAACGTCCGGCTCGCCCTGGCCGCGGCAGGCGCACCGGACGCCCCTGCCTCCAATGCTGAAGGCGCCCCCACGCAACACACGGATGCCACCTGCCTCTAAGTCCTCCCGCCCATCCTTGGAATCGTAGGGATACTTGAAATCCAGCTTCTCCCAATTCCTGCCACACAGACTCCGCGTCCACTCAAACACATTCCCGGCCATATCGGTACAGCCGTAGGGGCTATTCCCCTGCGGCGAGTAGCGGCCCACCGTCGTGGTTCTACCTATGTTATCCCCGAAATTGCACCGTTCCTCGTCGGGAGGTTCGTTTCCCCAGGGGTAGATGCGCCCGTCTGCTCCCCGCGCTCCCTTCTCCCACTCCGCCTCGCTTGGTAGGCGGTACGCCTTGCCGGTCGCCTGCGATAGCCAGTTGCAGTAGGTCACCGCATCATACCAGGAAACGTGGACCACAGGATGGTCCTCTTTACCCCATGGAGGTTTCCCGCGCGTCCAATGCTCCGGCAGGTCGTAGTCGGTGGCGTCCACAAAGGCCGCGTACTGGGCATTGGTCACCGGCATCTTGGCCAGGTAGTAATCGGGCAGGTATAGGGTGTGCTGGGCTTGCTCGTTGTCAAAAGCGTCTTTGTCCCTCCCAGGATCGCTGCCCATCAGGAACTCACCGGCGGCGATGAAAATCATCTCCGGTTCCCACGGCAGTTCCGTGGAGGCGACGGGTAGGGGGGACTTGGTGTAGGCCGACACAGGCAGGGAACGCAGTTGCTCGGGGGAGAGTGTGAGCTGGAGCTGCCCAATCTGAATGGCATAGTCACCCGCCGACAGCTTGTTGACAGTAGCGACGTTGTGGTCGCCGACCACGTTGCCGTCACCGGTGATGGCAGCCAACTGGGCGGCGAGGGTAGGGTCTTCCACCAGGAGCCGCTTCAAGCGCTCAAGTAGGGTTGCTTCTGGTTGGGATGACCGCCCGTGTGCATCGGGAGTATCCCATAATTTCCGGCACCGTGTCACGAATTCTTCAGTGAACCGGACCCCAGTTTCAGATCGTGGCAGGATCTTTACAAGTAGTGGGTACTCGCCACCAACATCTGACAACATTAGTGTTACCTCAGGGACGGGGTTGGCTGGCAGTGGTAGCGGTCTCAACTGGCCATTGCTTGGTACCATTTTGTGGAAAAACACACCGTAGACGTCATCTTCTCCCCAGGTTGGATACCCGTCAAGAAAGCGGACCCGCATGACAGAAGCTATCTGCCACGTTCCGGGTACCCGATTGTGGTATGAATAGCGCCTGAGTTCTCTGACGAATGCATCAGCATTTGTCTTCAGTCGCAATTCCTGGCAGAAATTTGCTAGAGACATCGTGAAGTTTTCTTAGATGATCAAGTTGCAGACTCGACAATATGTATGAGTGAGGGTGTTGGTCGCGTCCACACACCAAGTTGCAACTCTGGGCGCAAGTCAAAACACTGCGCGGACCACTCACGCTCAGTTCTCACTCATCCTGTTAGTTATAATCTGGACGAAAAGATGTCAATGGGGTATAGTAGACAGTGACGAACTAGCCATTCCTCTGTCTGCCGACCCCCATCGGCGAAGGCCTGGGAAACGAGGACCCTCGCTCATCTACGCTGCGAGCGTCAGCTGTGGACCGTCCCCCAGGCCTGGCAGAACCACCGTCCAAAGCGTGTCGCGCCGGGAGCGCCATAACAGGGACATGGTCATTCTGCCTCCGCCGAGGGGTCTCCCTGCATATGCATAAGGAGGACCGAATGGAAGTATACATTGGAATTGACTGGAGCGAAAGCAAACACGACGTGATATTCATGAACGAAGCGGCGGCCGTTCTGGCTCTGTTCACCATCCCCCACAGTCCTGATGGCTTTCACAAGTTGGATGTCACTTGCCGGCAACAGGGTTTCCATGTGGATGACTGTCTGATTGCTCTGGAAACGGCTCACAACTTGCTGATTGACTTCTTGTGGGCCCGGGGATACACCCAGGTGTACGTCATCCCACCCAGTGTGACCAAGAGCCAACGCAAGCGGTATCGGCAGAGCGGTGCCTACACAGACGTAGATGATGCCTACCTGCTGGCAGACTTGCTGCGGACGGACAAGCACCGCCTGCAGCCGTGGCGCCCCGATCTACCGCTGACGCAGCATATGCGAGCCAAGGTGAGTTTCCTGCTACACTTGACACAGAACAACGTGCGGCTGACGAATCGGCTACGAGCCGTGTTGCTGCGCTACTATCCAGGGATCGTGGGGGTGTTTTCCAAGCTGAATAGCCCGATCGCATTGGAGTTCATCCGTGCCTATCCCACGCCCCAGGCAGCGGCAACACTCGATTTCGACGAGTTTCGGACCTTCGCGCGCCAGCATTGCTACACCCAGCTCAAGAAACTGCCCGGATGCTTCGCCCGGCTGCAGACAGCACAGCCAGAAGCTGCCCCTGATATCGTCCACATCTATCACGGAGAAGCAGTGGCCCTGGCTACTTTGCTCCTGGACATGGTACGTCTCGAGAAGACCACGCAAAAGGAGCTGAATGAGCTGTTTGTCCAGCATCCTGATCACCAGATATTCGCCTCACTGCCAGGGGTGGGTGATTTGCTGGCTCCTGCCTTACTGGTCAAGTTTGGTGATGATCGGCAGCGGTTTCCCACACCCGGAAGTGTACAGGCGTTGGCAGGCACCTGTCCCGTGACAGAGAGGAGTGGAAATCGGAAGGTCGTCAAGTTCCGCAAGGCGTGTGATCGCGAGTTCCGCTACATCACCCAACAGTGGGCAGGACACTCCAAAGATGAGTCGGTCTGGGCCAATGCCTACTACCAGCAAGCACTGGCTCGCGGCGGTTCAAAGAGCCACGCTCAACGCTGCCTGGCCAATCGCTGGCTGTCCATTCTCTGGACACTGTGGCAGACGGGTGAACCGTATGATGAAGCCTATCATCTGCGGCAGCGAGCGGAGCGAAGTAGACCGAAGAACGTGACCCTCATGGGGTAGTTACATTCAATCGCATATGTCGGGAATGGCAAGGGTGGCTGGTCTGTCCAAAAGAAGAATGTCATGCCACCGGGTCGAACAAACGTTCTTGGCGCCGTCCTTGTCGTGCGCCTATCGGCCGAGCTCCAACTTGACAAAGCGTATCCACAGCACCGCCCTCTTATCCCCAACCCTCTCACTCGCGCTCAGGTTCTCCTCGCCCACCCAAGGGGGCACAGCCCCAACGAGCGACCAGAGTGGGCACGCCCCCTCTGGACTCCCCCGCAGAGTTCCGGAGTTTCAGATCCCTGAGCAGCAGAGGTCAGAGGTGGACGGGGGACGCCACCAGCCGAAAACCGAGGTCCCTGTTGCGACCGAGCGGATTGTTCCTGAGGCGGAAGGCGCACCGCACGCCCCTGCCCTCACTGCGGAAGCCGCCCCCACGCAACACACGCCTTGCACTACCTTTCAGATCGTTGTCGCCCCGGTAGCCCTTGTAACTCCCCTCCCACTTCGTCTGGCACCACTCCCACACGTTCCCGCTCAAGTCCTCCACCCCATACGGGCTGACCCCACCCGGAAAACACCCCACCGCGCTCGTCGTCCTGATTCGCGCCTTATCATAGTTGGCCCGGTTCGGGTCGGGATCGTCCCCCCACGGGTACCGCTGTCCCTTCACACCACGCGCCGCCTTTTCCCATTCCGCCTCCGAAGGCAAGCGTACAGCGATATTCTGGGGTTTCACGCGCCGGACTTCCAGTTGCCCATTGCGCCAGACTCGCCATTCGCGATTTGCGACTTGCTCCAGGAGCCAACGGCAGAAGGCCACCCCCTCGTACCACGTCACCCCGACTACCGGGTGGTTCGGCAGGTTGAACGGCTCCCCGCGATCATCCGGCCCCGTTCGTCCCTCTTGCTCTCTCCATTCCCACCCTGCCTTCGTCCAATACCGCCGGTTCCGGTACCCTCCCGCTCCTATGAATGCAGCGAACTGGGCATTGGTCACGGGATAGCGGCTGATCAGGTAGCCTTCGGTGATGCGCTCGTTGCGGTGCTGCTCTTCGCCCTCCCCCATGATAAACGGCCCCGGGGGCACGTAGCACCATAGGACGTCCGGCAGGCCCGTCTCCAAGTCCACCCCCAACCCCGGCCGCGGATCGCCCAACTTCGCCAACGCACGCCCGGCCGCGGCGCGCAGACTCGGCTTGACCTCCTCCTGGCGGAGCGTCTTCATCAGGGCCTGTACGATCGTTCCCTTGCATGCCGGTGTCACCCCGCCCGGCCAGGCGTCCACTACGGCTTCTCCCGCCAGCACTACGGCCTGCCCAGGCTCACCCGGTTCCCGTGCGACGAGCGCCTCTACCACGTCGCTCGACACCTTTTCCCACTGCTGCACCACCCCCATGTAGCCGACGGTCAGCAGTGCCACCTCCCGCCAGGCCGGGTCACCCACGTGGTCCGACAGGATGTCCACGATGGGCTCGATCTCCCGTTGCCCCAGCCGCGCGATCCCCACTGCCGCCAGGTATTCCTCGAAAGTCAGGTGTATGAACCCGTACTGCCCCGCCCCCCGCTCCAAGAGCAATCCTGCGTATTCCCGCACGTCCGCCACGAACCGCTGTGCAACCCGCTCCGCATCTGTTTCCCCTCGCTGCCGGTAATTCTCACCCAACTCCCGCAGCAGGTCGCCTTGCTTCACCAGCCCGACGCCAGGACTTGCCTCGTGCATCCACAGCGCCAACGACGCCAGGATGCGCACCGTTTCGACCACGTCCAGGTCCCGCGCCGGAGGCCGCCCCAGGCCCCGCGCCCGGTTCCAACTGGAGAGCAACGTCCGCACGTACTGGTCGTACAACTCCACCCTGCGCTCTGGCAAGGTCACACCCTGCCGCTTCATCAGTGCCAGGATCGTCAGAAGAAGGGGATTGGCCGCCAGCCCACGCACTCCAGGATTGCGCTGCACGGCCTCCAACAATTCCCGCCGCTCCCGCTCTGCCTCGAACGTGGCCACCTGCGTGCTGCCTCGCGCCGCCCTCTCCAGCGCCGCGGTCCACTTGTCCACAAACTCCTGGATCTCCTCGTCGCCCAAGTCCACCAGCGTGCACTCCGCCAGTCCTTCGACTGTCGGTCGCACCTCCCGGTAGCCAACGACCCGGCTGGTCAGAACAAACCGGTTTCCTGCCCGGCGATGGAAAGTGTAGAAATCCACAACCCGCTCGACCACGGTCCGCCGCAGGTTCACGTCCTTCACTTCGTCCAGGCCATCCAACAGCACCAACGCACCACCCTGCTTCAACGCTTCCTCCAGCATCGAGCCAATAGGCAGGTCCGCTCCCAAGTCGTGGAAGTAGGAGGCCACAAAGTCATCCAGCCGCACGTCCCTTTCCACCAGCGCGTTCGCGTAAGCCGACAGGGGAACCAATACAGGTAGCCGCACCTCCAGGCCCAGGTCCTCTTCACCCGCCGCCAACTTCAGCGTCAGGTACTTGAGGAAGGTGGTCTTCCCCGCCCCCGGATCGCCGACGATGATCAGGCCGCTGTTCTCGCGCAACAGATCCAGTACCGGCCGCGGTTCACTCAGCCGCTCGCTCAGGGCTGCCTGCTCCGTGTCGGGGACCTTCCTCCCTGCCAGGCGAAGTCCCCGCGCCCACGTTTCGCCTTCCGGCAGTTCAATGCGGGCCTTGAGAGGTACGTACATCTCCACCAGCGGCAGGCGCAAAGGGACCCGGTCGGAAATCCCCATCCCCTTGAAATCCAGGTAACGGTACCGGTCCACCAGACAGGTCAGGTAATGCTCGGTGGCCCGGCGAAGGTCTGTGGCTGGGGGGCGGCGCTGGATGGCCCGCCACAGCACGTCGGGGTCGGCGATCACGATCACGTCACCATCCACGTTGCCGCCCACCACCACCCCCCCGGCCCCCGCTGCCACCGCGCCCGGTCCCTGGGCGATCGCCCCGCTGCCCTCCACCTGTATCTGCACACCATCCACCACGTTCAAGGTACCGCCAAAATCTGCCACTTCACGGCGCAATGTCTCTGCAAACCACACCCGCTCAGATTCGCTCAGGCCAGTCTGAGCCTGGGCCACCACTTCCAGCCGCTCCAGGACAGCATCAAGCGCGGCTCGGATCTTCTGATTCTCGCGCGCCGTTTGGGCCAACCGTCGTGCTGCATCCGCCTCATCCTTCCAGGACTGGATCTGGTTGGCCAACAGGTTGCCGCCTACGCCAGCCGCCACACTTCCCAATGCCAACACCGCAGCCAGGTCCCCCTGCCGGACAGCCTCAACCACCGGCCACAGGGCCATCGCCGACAGGAAGGCGTAAAGGGAGGATACTCCGGCGGCGCGAGATTGCTCCCACCGGGTTTCCCAGCCATCCATCCGCTGTGCTATTCGTTCTCGCCAAATCTGAATATCGAACGCCATAGCATCCCCCATTCTCACCCATCCACACTACCGTCCGCCTGTCCCGATGCGCTCACTGGCGCTCAGCATCTCCTCGGCCACCCAAGCGGGGGCAGTCCCAATGACCTGCCGCAGGCGACGCTTGTATGCTGCCATAAGCAGCCGTGCCAGCGTGCGCTCAAACGGGCCAGCGGATTCCTCGCCAAGCCTATGGCAGTTCCTCAGCAGCGACGATGACTTTGTAATCCACCCCCAACGCCTCCCGAAAGTGCCGCTCCCCGCACACCACCTTCCGCCGCTCGTCCGGCAGCCATTTGCCCGGCTCGTGGCTCCCCTTCGTCTCCCGCACCAGGTACAGGAGCGGCCTCCCCGTCGGCTCCCCGTGCTCGTCCCGCTCCTCCATCACCATCGCCCAGTCCGGGTTGTACTCCCCGATCGGCGTCGGCACCGTGAACCAGGCCGGCAACTTCAGATACATCTTGACGTCGTCGCGGTGCTCCAGCCCCTCCACGAACTGCCGCTCCACCTCGGAATCGCACATCACGTGGTCGTACACCGAACGGTCGGCGGGCACCAGATATTCCTCCCAGCCCTCGATCTCGGCGTCCAACTGTGTCATCTCGTACCACTTGTTGATCTTTTCGTACTGGATGCCCTCCACCAACTGGTCGGCCAGCCTTTCCTTGATGATGCGCACCGCCACCGTGGCGAACCCGTTGGGGTTCTCGATCACCACCCGTTGGTCCGGCGCTTGCCGGATGATCTCCAGCAGCGTCCCGCGCGTCAGCCGCACCGGCGGCGTGGTGTGCTCCATCAGGTTGGCCATGATCTCGACCAGGTTCGGCAGCGCATACTGCCCCGCCAGGCTCATCACGCTCCTGGCGGCGCTCATCTGCAACGCCTCGAACACACTCTCCTCGCCCACGTCCACCCGCGCCTTGGTGACCGTCACGCGCGGCGGCTCGATCTTCTCCCGCGTCAGTTCGACCACCACGTCACGCACCAGCCGCTTGCTATCAATCCGCACGGCATAGCGCGTCTTGTGCTTGATCCTCTCCCACAACTCCTGGAACTCGGGCCTGAGCGTGTACTCCTTGCGCAGTCGCGCCGTACCGCGCGTGCGGGCGTTCGCCGGTTTTGGCGGCAGGATGCCCTCCCCGTACTCCTCGGCGATGCGCGCCCGCTCCTCGTCCGTCAGGTCCGCGATGGACTTGCCATAGCGTGCCTCGATCTCCTCCTGATATTCGAGCGCCACTTCGCTCTGCAATTGCGCTACGAAGCGCTCGTAACTCTCGTTCGCCACCACCGTGAGCACGTTGAAGCGCTCGTCGTGCACCCGCTCGCCCACCTGGTTCACGGCCAGCCGCACTCCGCGCCCCACTTCCTGCCGCTTCTTCACCTCCGACACGGTCTGGTTCAGCGTGCAAATCTGGAACACGTTGGGGTTGTCCCACCCTTCGCGCAGCGCAGAGTGGGAGAAGATAAAGGCCACCGGCTCATCGAAGGAGAGCAGCCGCTCCTTGTCCCGCATGATCAGTTCGTACGCCTCGCGGTCCCTGTCCGCCTCGCCGCTCTTGCTGTCTTCCAGAATGACCTCGCCAGTGCGAGTGCGCCGCTGCGCGAAATAGGCCGCCTGCACCTCCCGCGCCTCCCGCTCCCGCCACTCGGGAAAGCCCTGCTTGACCTGGTCGAAGGCCCGCACAAACAGCCGCCGGATCAGACCGTCCTGCGGGGCATAGTTGTCCACCCGGTCAATGAAGAACAGGGAGAGGACTTTGAGCCCCGCGCCCCGCAGCCGGGCCTGGCGGCGCATGTGCTCCTCGACAGTGTAGCGGACCTGGGCCTCGAAGATGGCCTCCTTGTCGGCCCCCAGTTCCTGGCCTCGGGCGATTTCGGTGTTGTTGGCGAAGCGCACAAAGCCGCTCCCCAGGTTGATCTCGTCTATCCCGTAGCCGGCGTACTCGGTGCGGCCGGTCTTTTCCTGCAACGAATCGCCCGGGCGGACGGTGACGACCTGTTCCTTGACCGTGCCATCCTTCATCAGTTTGTGGACGGCCAGGCGGGCGGTGAGGGTGTGCTTTTGTGCTTCGATCCTGTCCAGGCGCAGGTAGGGCCGGGCGGTGGCGTCCTCCCGCACCACCGAGGCCACCTCGATGCGCTTGACCAGTTTCTGCCGGTAGGCTTCGTACGGCGTGAGCCGGTACACCACGTTGTACGGGTTGCGATGGGTAGCGCTATAGCGCAGGGCGAACAGCGGGTCCAGCAAAGCCAGCGCGGCGATGCTGATCTCGCTTTCCATATTCTGCGGCTCGTCCAGGATGAGGATAGGGCGAGCAGCCTGGATGAGGTGGATGGGGGTCTCGCCCTGCAACCGGTCGGTCGTCTGGCGGATGACGTTGGAGGCCTTGTTGAAGGCGGCCAGCGTCATGACCATGATCTCGACGCTGTCGGAGAGGGCGAACTGGCGCACCTGGGACAGGTTGGCCGAATCGTAAGCATAGTAGCGGTAAGGCACATTCTCGTACAGCACCCGCAAGTGTTTCTCGGTCACCTGCAGCGTCTTGATGACCCCCTCGCGGATGGCCACCGACGGGACGACGACGATGTACTTGCGCAGGCCGTAGCGCCGGTACAACTCCAGTGCCGTGCGCAGGTAGACGTACGTCTTGCCGGTGCCCGTCTCCATCTCCACGGAAAAGTTGTAGAAGCGCACGTCCCGCGGCCCAGCCGCCGTCTGGACCCGCTGCTCCAGGCACTCGAGTTCCGCGTCAGGCCTGATCCCGTTCGCCCGCTGGACGGCCCGCAGGTTTTCCAGCAACTCCGCTTCGCTCAGATCCAGCCGGTTGGGCACGGCGGCGAAGGAGACGCGGCCCGCAAAGCGCAGGTCCGCTTCGATGCGGGGCTGGCCTTTCAGTAGGTCGGTGACCGCCTCGATGGCCTGGAGTTGAAAGTCCTGGTTGGCGTCGAACTTGAGTTCCATGTACGCCTCAAATCGTCTTCAGCCTGCACTGCAACGCCAGGTTGGCCGCTGCCTCGTCGTCCAGTGCCACGTCCCGGCAGACGAAGGTGTCATCCTGGGACAGATTCAGGCCATCCAGGTTGGTAAGGTCAATCTGGTTGTCCAGGCAGATGAAGAAGGACTGCTCCTTGTCCGGGTCGGTGACGCGGCGGACCGTGTTGCCCGTGACAGCCGCCGCAGGTTCGATGCGGCAGTTCAGCCCATACCCTTCCTTGAGGGTGACTTCGTAGATGACGTTCTGCACCTGCCAGCCATCCACGAGAGGATCGCGGAATAACTCCATCTGCTGTGCGTAGGCGTCGGGTGCGTCCTCCCCGACCCCGTGCCAGGGGTGAAGGTTGGAGGGGGCGAGTTTGAAGACCTTGAAGCCCAGGTCTTCGGGCGTCTCGCGGGTGTCCAGCGGCAGTTGGCCCGCGCGCTCCCGCCGCATCTTGGCAATCACCCGCCGGATGCGTTCCTTGCCCATGTCCGCGATCGTACTTAGCAGAGGCTCGGGTCTAGGTAATGGTTCTGGCAATTGCACCATAATGAAGCGTCGGTTACCATCGCCTTCCCGATTTTGCTCCAGAACGGCATTAGCGGTGGCAGCGCTACCGGCGAAGAAGTCGAGCACGATGTCGCCATCGGCAGGATTTGTGGCAAGTTGGGGCATGCGCCGAATCAACCGGGATGGTTTGACCGTGTTTAGGACATTTTCCGTGTAGTCAAAAGGTACATACGCCAGCAATTCCTTTTTCGCTTCCTGGGTATGACCCACTTCACTGTATCCCCACAAAGTCTGCGGCACAATGCCCTGTTTCACTTCAGAGAGGAATCGTTTAAGACGAGGCACATTGTCCCCGTTTTCTCCCCACCAGATGCGGTTATCGTGGTCCAATTCCAGGAATCGCTCATGATTGACTACCCAATAACGTCCTCTCGGCGGAAGAAAACGCTTCCCACTCGGACTGCTGACTTCATACTGACCCCCACTGTAGTAGTTGCGGGCTGTGAGGTCACCGGAAGACCAGGAACCACGGGGGTCATCGTCCGGGTTCTGGTAACGAGCGTCTGTCTCTTCGCTACGTGGCAGGAGATTGGGACGCCAAACCTCGGCATTGCGAGCATATACCAGTATATAATCGTGATCCTCAGAGAAATGTCTGGCTGTGTTTTTGGGAGCGAAGATCTTCTGCCAAAGCACTGTCGCGATAAAGTTCTCCTCCCCCAATACCTCATTCATGAGCAACCGCAGGTTGTATACCTCGTTGTCGTCAATGCTAACGAAGATCACCCCATCCTCCCGCAGCAACTGCCGCGCCAGGAACAACCGTGGGTACATCATCGAAAGCCATGCCGAGTGATACCGCCCGCTCGTCTCCGGGTTCGAGGTCAGCAGGTTGCCCTCGGCGTCCTGCTGCCCGGTCAGTTGCAGATACACGCCCAGCGGGTCGGCGTAGTTGTCGGGGTAGATGAAGTCGTTGCCGGTGTTGTACGGCGGGTCTATGTAGATCATCTTCACCCGCCCAAAGTATGGCTTGTACAGCAGTTTGAGGACCTCCAGGTTGTCCCCCTCGATGAACACGTGCTCCGTCTCGTCGAAATTCACCGACTCTTCCCGGCAGGGCACCAGCGTCGCGCGGGTGGGCATCTGCAACAGCCGGATGGCGTCCCGCTTGCCCGCCCAGGTGAACGTGTAGCGCTCGGGGCGCTCATCCACCAGGTCGCCCAGCGTGGCGCGCAGCCTCTCAAAATCCACCCGCCCTTCGCTGAAGGCTTCGGGGAACAGTTCCCGCAGCCGCGCGCGCTGTTCGGCAGCGATGTCGGGGGTTTCGGTTGAGATAGGTTCAGCGTGATTGTGAGTCATACCTGTAGCTCCACCTATGCAACATTATGCTCTCCGGCTTTCCTGATGACTCGCAGGGTCAGATAAACAGCCATAGCTGATACCTCAGCATTGCACTCGCTTGGAGATACCCATCCGTGTGCTACCCGGTTTCTCCAGTTAAATGGCCCAGCACTGTTACACATATACCACCAGCCTAACTCAAGCAAGCTCTCACCAAGCAGGGTACTCATTCCGGCGTTGTCCGGGTGGAGAATGTCGCAGAGTAATGCTTCGCCGGGGCGGCCTTCTTTTAACCTCTTGGTGGGAATTTCCGCTTCTCTTGCGCACCAGGTCACGATATCCTCAAATCGTGGGATCAGTACGTGAACGGAAGCAATGTAATCAGTTTGGAAGTGATAGGATAGGCCAGCCTCGAAAATGGTTCGGTCATAGTTTAGGACATTACGCTCTAACCAGGCGACTATATGCTCTTCTACCAACTCTTCAGATTCTTGCCAGCCGCTAAAGAGCGTCCCGATGATTCCTGCCACTTCTCTTATGTACTGCTCGATGAAAGGTGCTTCCATAGGGTAGTCACCCCGAGGATTGCCTCGCTCGTCTGTGAACCTGCTATTAAGCAAACCCAGCAGTCCTTTACCGCGATACGGGGCCGCCCGCGCTTCGATTGCGGCCTTGTCCAGCAACAGCCGGTCATCGTCTAGGACCCTGGCCAGTTTGTCGTCAACTGAATCATACTCAGCCAGAAACTGCCCTGGCAACGGTAAGAAGCGCTCACTATGCCATTCTTCTGTCGCCCTGAGTGCTATCTCATTGAGTTCAGTGAGTGGTCGCTGAACACGTAGCAACGGGATTATGCTCGCTACCTCTAGCAGCCGGCCAGCCCATTCCGCATTGTTCAGCCTGTCTTGAGCTATTTGGGCAGCTTGGCGATACCACATCTCTGAACCATCAATGTTGCCGCGCGTGAGGCATGTTCGAGCCGCCAACGCCATAGTCTGGCACAACTCTATGTCAACGGCACGGCGTCCCTTGTCATCGTCCGCCAGGTCACGCAGTAGTTCAAGCGCACTCCTATGCTCATCACTCCTGGCCAGTGCCAACAACCAGAAATCCAATTCGTGTTCCAGTTTCTTATGGTCAATCGCATGCCGCAGGACAGCCTTGAGCTGATCACGAATCCCTGGGGTAATCTGCTCCAGTCGTTTGAGTGAAGGTACCAATACGAGCAATAGCTGAAGGGCCAATCTGCTTGCCGATTCATCACACGTCTGGGCTAAGTGCAACAGGCTAGTAAGCAATGCCCTTGCCTTTTCATCCTGATTGTATTTCAGGTAGACGTCCATTGCCTGCTGGTAACACTGAACCACCTCTAGCCAGTCTTTCTGGGCATTCGTAGCAAAGCTGTGTCGGAACACGTCGGTTGGTAAGCTATCACCCTCCCGGAAATAGGCGATAACTTGCTCGCAGAGTCCTGCATAAGCCATGTTTGTCTCGTAGTCGGGGTTTAAGGACACGAGCGCGCGCTGTAGTCTTGCTTTCCAGAGGGAATTGCTCTCAACTTCCTTGACTCTACCAGCAAGGTATTCCTGGGCTTCGGGGTATGCGAATTTGCCACCGACACCGAACATGAGGGCTTCAGACTCCCAGAGAAGCTCCCTCGCCTCTTGGGGATTCTCGCTTTCTCTAGATTGCTGGGCTATGTCCCTCAGAGACTGCGCTGCTTGAAGAAGTGAGATGACAGTGGTGCTTTTCTGTTCCAGTCGGGCAAGGGCTTCGCGCGGATTTCTCTCGCCTGGAGATGTTTCCATTTATCTCTCACAACTTGATCTACATTATGCACGCCACTGTGCTGATTGCTTGGGCTTCCGAAACGGAATGCTCGACAAAGAGCACAGCCCGCCGCACCATGGCAGTGGGCGGGCGTGATGGTACGATGTCCTCGTCGGGGCGGCCCCCACCGCCTTGGCCATCGCCTCGGCTTCGCGCAAAGCGCCGAGGCTTCTATCATTGTAGCACACGTGGGCGCGCGGGGCAAACTTATGGGGCGACAACCCAGTGGGGCGTATCCTAGCACCGGCTGTTCCACGCCGGTGCGGCTCTTCCACGCCGCTGCAGCCCATGCAGATCGGCCCGCCCCATGTCCAACCCGCCCCACGCTGAAATGCCCCTTGGTTCATTAGTATACCCCTACTGCTGTCCTATGCAAATTCTCCCCCGGATAACCCCAACGGATCTCTTCAGACAACAATGTCTCACCCCCTGGCCAGTGTGCCAGCTGGCCTTCCCCTACTGCTGACGATACAAACACGACTGATCTTGCACAAATAGCACTTGTGTGCTAAAATCGGGTAATATCATGATCTTAATGGCCAGGACATGTTGCACAATACAGCCACTACCAACTTGATCACGTTCCGCCCCCCATAGCAAGGAAATCCCGCCATGCAGGAAAAATTCTTCGGCCTGCGTACTAGCGCCAACTCCTTCGCTCAGACGCTGCACGATCTCACCCAGTTCGTGCACCTGCGCAGGTTTCCATTCGACTCTCCCACGGGTCGTCAGGGCTACTTCTCCCTCCAGCCCATCCGCCTGCCCGCCAACCCCATCAGCCAGCAGCCGATTACCCTGTACATGCGCTGCTCCTACACGCTCGAAGGCGAGCCAGCCTCCCCCGAATATCCCGAGTTCTGGGCCATCAGGTTCAAGATCGTCTCCCCTGCCGCAGACTACATAAGCGTCACCGCCGAGTGTGCTCACGAACCGGTCATGGGCTACTTCAGCCAACTACTGAAAGACATCGGCTGGCCCTTTCCAGGTTCGGCCAGAGCAGTGGAAATGACGGGCACCGGGTGGCCTGACGTGATACAGGTCACCCGTGCCGAACTGGAACAGGCCACCGCCCCTCTGCCGTTTGAGCCCCAGCACGTCTATCGCCACCTGTGCGTCCTGTGCGACCACGATGCCCGCTTCCTCCTTGGCAAACCGGAGACAGGCGGTCACCTGGAAATGCTGGCGGTCTTGGACGCCGAGGCCGTGCGCCTGGCCTACACCGCCACCCAGGCCACCATCGGCACCATGCGCCTGCTGCCCGCGGACAGTGGCAC
>Ga0315277_10002997_pt1 | contig 23202 bp, 22 predicted proteins | sample YL17G05_15_MG_FD_203695 | JGI IMG/M metagenome (GOLD analysis project Ga0315277, IMG submission 203695) | Sediment microbial communities from Yellowstone Lake, YNP, Wyoming, USA - YL17G05_15 | ecosystem: Environmental > Aquatic > Freshwater > Lake > Sediment | place: USA: Wyoming | collected...
AAATCGGCGATACGGTCGATGTGCATTGCAAAATCCAGGAAGGCGACAAGACCCGTATCCAGATTTTCAGCGGCACCGTCATCGCCCGCAAGGGCAGCGGAATGAACGAGATGTTCACCGTCCGCCGCATGGTCGGCGAAGAAGGCGTGGAAAGAATCTTTCCCATCCATTCGCCCAACATCGACAAGGTCGTACCCGTCCGCAGCGGAAAAGTCCGCCGGGCCAAACTGTTTTATCTGCGCAAACGTACAGGCAAAGGCGTCAAGCTGGCGCAACGGCACAGCGAACATACGACTATCAGATAAACGGAGTCGGCCATGGGCTTCTGGACATGGGGGCGGACAAAACTGCTGCAGGACCCGGGCAGGCTGGGCCGATGGGGCGAAAACCAGGCCCGCCGATTTCTGCAAAGCATCGGCTTTACGGCCATCGCCCGCAACTGGCGGTTTGGTAAAGGCGAGCTGGATTTGGTGATGGCCGACGGAAACGCGATTGTATTCGTCGAGGTCAAGAGCCGGGCCGATGAGGATTTCACGCGGGCGACAACCGCCATCACCGCCGACAAAAAAAGAGTCTTGTTTCGAACCGCAAAACGCTTTCTGAGACAATACAATCTCTCAGACAGGCCTTTGCGGTTCGACGTTGTTACGGTCGTGCTGGGCAAAATCGGAAAACCGCAGATTAAGCATTATCGCAATGCATTCGTGCCGTGAAATCAAAAGCCGTCATTCTGAGCGAAGCGAAGAATCTGTTATTCTTCATCCCGACTATCGTCGGGATTCCGCAATTTTGATATTTGATCTTTAACTTTTGATTTTTTTTATGAACTTAATTGATACCCATTGCCATTTGACGTTTCCGGAACTGGAAAGCCGGATTGACGACGTCCTGACCCGCAGCAAAAGCGCAGGCGTCGCCGCCTGGATTACCATCGGCACCAATCCCGAACACATCCGCAAAGTCCTTGACCTTCTGCCGCAATATGACAATCTCTGGGCGGGCCTCGGCTGCCATCCGCACCACGCCAACGAAATTACCGATGACGACATCGCGTTCCTCGAACAGGCCGTCCAAACCCCCAAAGTCGTCGCCGTCGGCGAAACAGGACTGGATTATCACTACGACAATGCCATACCCGAAAATCAAAAACGCCTGTTTCGTGCGCAATTAGCCATCGCCGCCAAATATAATAAACCCGTCATTATCCACACCCGCCAGGCCTTTGACGATGCGATGGCAATTCTCGATGAGTACAAAGATAAGCTCAAAGGCGTAGTCATCCACTGCTACGGCGGCAGTATAGAACAAACCAAATTAGTTTTAGCCCGTGGTTATTACATTTCTTTCACTGGCACGGTAACATTCAAAAAAAGCGACGCTCTCCGCGAGGTGGCAAAGACCATTCCACTGGACAGACTGATGATTGAGACCGATTGTCCCTTTATTTCCCCCGAACCGGTACGCAGGATTCAACCCAACGAACCCGCCCTCCTCATCCACACAGCAAAATGCTTGGCCGCCCTGCACAATCTTGATTTGGATGCGTTTGCGGAGAAAATATTGAAAACCAGCAAAACATTCTTTATAATTTAAGCTATGGTTGAAGAAGAACAAAAAAGTACACCGCAGCATTTATATCACTATTACAGAGTAACCGAACACACCGAAGCTATTTTCACGAAAAACGAAATTTACTTTGCTTCCCCTTTAAACTATAACGACCCGTTTGACACAAAGATAGCCTATATATTTTATGGGCCTCATCAAAATAAAGCGGAATATTTAGCAAAACTTTGTAAAAGATATTACCCGGGGAAATCAACAAAAGAGATTCGCGAGTTTGCAAATAAACCTTCGATGCACAAGGTATTTGTAAATAGAGCTAGTAGCTCCGCGGACAAAAATCTCAGAGAACATGTAGGAATTTTTTGTCTGAGTGAAATAAATAATAATACCCTTATGTGGTCTCATTATACAGATTCTCATAAGGGATTTTGTTTAGAATTCTCGACAAGAACCTCTTTTTTTCAAAAAACATCAAAAATTATTTACCAAAAGGAACTACCTATATATAACATCCTAAAAGAGCCATTGGGACATGAAAGAATGAAGTTGCTTTTTATAAAAGCAAATGATTGGGCTTATGAAAAGGAATGGAGACTATTGAATTTTGGCATTGGTCCTGGAATTTACAAGTTTCCTTCGGAAGCATTAACTGGCATCATTTTTGGTTGTCGAATTACGCCCGAAAATAAAGAGAAAATAATTAATTGGTGTCGCCAGAGAAATCCGAGGCCGCAATTATACGATGCGGTACCTAAAAAAACCGAATACGGCCTTGATATCGTTCCTTTCGATTATCCCGCTTAATTGCATAATCCGGCATTACAGTTCCCGATAAATTTCTTTTCGATGGCCGATGCGGACGGGATTTTTACATCTTATCATCCGGGAGTAATGATTGCAGTTTTTGGACCAGTTCCGGAATCCGATTTACAGCGACATTCCAAATACGATCCGTCAGGATTTCACCATATTCGTGGGCGATAATGTTGCGTTGAGAAATGATTGCGTTCCATGGGATTTCAGGATGCTGGTCGCGAAAAGTTTGCGACAACTTCCGAGATGCTTCACCAATGACAAGAATTTGACGCTCGACGGCATAACGCAGAATTTTGTTTCGCTCAAACTCCTCGAACATACAGCCCCGCACAAACTGCTCCACCTCACGGGCCGCAGTCAGGATATCCCAAAGTAAAGCCGTATCACGAGAATCAGGCCGCATAGACCACCTCCGCCGTCGAAAGAATCGACGGACGGCGATACGGATTTGTTAAGGCGGCTTTTTCGACCACATCCACCGGCCGGCCAAAGCACCCTTTTAGCGCCATCTGCAATTCGGCCAAATCAAATAAATCCGCCTTGCTATTGGGAGCAAACGTAATCAATACATCAATATCGCTGTCCGGCTTGAAATCATCCCGTAAAACTGAACCAAACACCGCCAGTTCCACCACCCCAAATCGGCGGCAAATCTCGGCCAGCGTTTGCTCTGAAATGTCAATCGTATGAATCTTCATATTCAACCTGCCTTGTCGAAAATTATAACAACACTATAAATCTACGTCAAATCGCTTTTGTTATCTGCTTTTTAAGACGGGCAGATTTTCCGGCTCGACACACAATCCCTTATTTCGGCTAAGAATCTTGTGTCCCTTTTCCGTCACCAGCACATCGTCCTCAATCCGCACGCCGATTTTGCCGGAGATGTACGAGCCTGGCTCGACCGTAACGACTTGGCCGGCCCGGAAGAAATCTTTTTTCGCCGTCGCCGCTATCCGCGGATTCTCGTGCACCTGTAATCCGAGGCCGTGGCCTGTGCCGTGGCCATAGACAGCCGTCTTACGTCTGGCCAGCGCCTTGCGGCAGGCCGCATCGACATCAGCCAGACACACGCCGGGCTTAATCATCTCAATCGCCGTCTTCTGCGCCTCCATCACCGCCTCATAAACTTTCCTGTAATACGGCGTCGGCTTGCCAAATGCAAAGCATCGTGTGATGTCGCAGACATAGCCGTCGTATTTGCAGCCGAAGTCAATCAGGATCGTATCGTTTTTACGCAGTTCGCGTCTGCCCGGCTGATGGTGATTGCGAGAGGCGTTTGGCCCAAAACAGATAATCGTATCGAATCCCGGCACAGCGCCGAGCTGCTTGATATGAAATTCCAGCGCCGCGGCCAGCTCCATTTCCGTCATTCCGACTTTCAGCAGAGACAGCGTCAGTCGCAGGGCCCTCCATGCGATTTTGGCGGCTTTTTCGATGGCCTTGATTTCCTCTTGGGTCTTGATGGAGCGCAGTTGCTCGACGATTCCCTTGACAGGAACGATTTTTCGCTTCACGGCCTTTCTGGCCGCTTTGAGTATCGCAACGCTGCATTCATCCTCGATGCCGACACTCCGGATACGTTTGGCCTTTGCCGCAAAATCCGCCACCGCTTTGGTCAGTGTGCCTTTTCGCTCAAAGACCTTACAGCCCACACATTCGCCCCTGGCCTGTTCGGTATATCGGCTGTCGGTAATTAAAACCACCTTGTCCGGCAGTACCAGAACCCAACTGTCATGTCCGGTAAAACCGGTTAAATATCGCACATTTTCCACGCAAACCACAATCAATGCCTGTACTTTCTGCTCTTTCAACTCTTTCCGAACCGCTTCGACCCGCTTTTTTGCCGTCGCAATGTCCATAAATTTTACCTTTTCGAACATATTATCGGCTCTTGCCGAAGGATTAAATTTTTATATTTTTTATCCGCCCGGACACACCTCGGCGAAATTTATGGTATGTTTTATAGGAAGGGAATCGAAAAAGGAAACAAAAAATACCCACGGGGGTAAGCCGCGGCCAACAATAGAATTTCAAAGAAAAGCCATAGCGGCAACGGATTATAAAAAACGGTCTTCTCTCCTGTCTTTTCCCGTGCAAGGACGCTCTGACGGGGCCGATGTCTGCCGGGGGGCGGATGTCTGCCCCGTTCTTTTTTTATTGTCCAAACCATCACATCCGGATAAAATGCCTCACAAACTCAGCCCGAAGCCTGTTCGCCGTCGGCCAGGGCTGGTCTTGGTTTTACCTTTTGCCTTTTAATTTTTAACTCTATTTATGATACCAATTAAAACCAGCCTGAAGCCCCGGCATACGCCCTACGCGAATTATCTGTTAATCGCGGCCAATGTGGCGGTATTCGCTCTGAGCTATCGACCTCATCCTGTTCTTATCGAGGGTCGGCGGATGCTCGAACCGCTTGCCTCCTGGGCTCAGCAATTTATGCTCACGCCGGAACATCCCTATATCTGGCAGTTTATCTCCTACGCCTTTCTCCACAGCGGTTGGCTGCACATCATTGGCAATATGTATTTTCTCTACCTCTTCGGCAATAACGTCAACGACCGTTTGGGCAATGTAGGATACCTGTGTTTCTACTTCGCCGGCGCCGTATTTTCCGCGATGGGGCACGTTCTCTTAAACACCAATCCCGTCCTTGGAGCCAGCGGCGCCGTCGCGGCGGTTACGGGAGCATATCTGGTCTTGTTTCCAAATACGCTCATCACCGTTCTTTATGTGCTTTTCTACTTTTGGAACACAATCGAAATCCGGGCATTATATTTTATCCTGTTTAAACTCATCTTCTGGGACAATATCTTTGAACCGAAACTTTCGCCTCAGGCCATAGCGTATAGCGCACATCTGGCCGGCTATGCCTTTGGAATCGTGTGCGTTCTGATTCTTCTGGCGATTCGTCTCATCGACGCCGGCCAGAACAATCTGTGGGCTATGCTGCGGCAATGGAATCGACGGCGTGTTTTCCGGGATGTTGTGTCGGAGAACTATAATCCTTTTGGCCCCGGAGTGCGAAAACCGGTTTCCGTCGAAATCCAGGATGCTCCCGCCCAGCAGGAACTTCCCGAAATCAGCCGGCTGCGCGAACAAATCGCCGCCGCTTTGGCATACAAGAATACATCCGACGCCGCCGGACGGTATAAGGAGCTGCTGGAATTGGATCCGGGCCAGACTCTGTCCCGACAAAACCAGCTTGACGTGGCCAATGCCCTGATGTCCGACAGCCAATGGAACTGGGCGGCCAGAGCTTATGAAAATTATCTGACGCAATACAGCCAAGGCGAATACGTCGAGCAGGTTCAGCTTATGCTCGGATTGCTTTATACCCGATATTTATATAAGCCGGACAGAGCCGAACAGCTTCTTCGCCAGGCACGGGAAAAACTGACCCAGCCCACCCAAATCCGAATGTGTGAAGACCTGTTGGCAGAACTGTCGTAGCACGGAAAAATCATTGACAAGAAAACAAAACGGTGATAATCTGAATCTCAAGGATAATGGAATTAGATTGTCCTGAATCAGGGTTGTATTCGTTCTTGGGAGATTATACAATGCGTACATGGAAAAAAGGATTTTTCGTCACACTCACTGCACTTGTTCTGGTATCTATCATCTGTGCCGCAGAAGAAACCAAACCCACGGCGCCGGCTGCTGCTCCGCCGACGGCAGTGAAGAAAAACAAGCCCGTGGCACCGCCGGCTCAGCCGACAAATCCGCAACAATCTTCAGCCCCGGCTGCTCCGGCACAATCAACAACTCCAGCCCAACCGGCAACATCGGCACAACCTGCGGCTCAACAACAACCGGCAGCGCCTGCACAGACCGCACCACCCGTAACGCCTGCCGCACCACCCGCAACGCCCGCCGCAACGCCCGCCGCACAGCCCGCCGCCGCGGAAGTCAAACCTGCCGAGCAGCCAGCCACGATGCAGTTTCCTTACGCGGCTGAAATTGTCGGCACCGAAGTCTATGTCCGCAGCGGCCCTGGAACAGCCTATTATCACTGCGCCAAACTCAGCGCACCCCAGCGGGTTACCGTCGTCGCCTCCACTCACGGCAACTGGTTTCAAATCCTGCCGCCGCCGGGAAGTTTCTCGTGGATTTCCAAAACCTACATCAACGTAAATCCCGCGCAGCCAAAAATCGGCGTCCTCACCGGCGATGCCGTCCGCGTCTGGGCGGGGTCTGATTTCGTCGAACCAATGCGCTCGTCGAGCCTGCAAACCAAACTCAACCAAGGAGCCACCGTGGAAATCGTCGGCAGCCCCGAAGGAGAAGGCGATTATTACAAAATCACACCGCCGGCGGGAGCCTATCTGTGGGTCAGCGGCGAATGTCTCAAACCCCTCAAAAAAGAAGAACCCAAACCCGAGGCCAAAGAAGGTCAACCCAAATTGGAGGATGTGACCCGGCAGGCTAAAACCGGAGAAGGTGAAGTTAAAAAAGAAGAGACAAAACCCGCTCCGCCTCCGCGTCCGAAGATGGAACAGACGTATATGAAACAGTGTTATGACATCTCGGCCAAATTGGACGAGGAAGTCAAGAAGTCGGCGCCCCAACAGAAATATGACCCCTACAAAAAAATGCTGGAGCCTATCCTGGCCGACCCCAATAACGCCGGAATGGCCGTGCAGTATGCTCAGTATCTGTCCGACCGCATTGGGCGATATGAGCTGGCCATCAACGCCGGCGACCAGCTTAAACAGCAGGAACAAAAAATGACCGACATCCGCAAACAGATTGATGAGGCCCGCAAGACCCAGCTTGAGAAAATCTCCAGACAATATGAGCAGTATATTATGACCGGCATCCTCAAGCCGTCTTATGTCTATAGCGGAAAGGCCGGCCAGAAACGATATCTGCTGACCAACGAACAGGGCAGGGTTATTGCGTATGTGGTCTTGTCCGATGCGTCTCTCGCAAGCCAGGCGGAAAACTTATTCAACAAGAAAATCGGCCTGGTCGGCCGTGTCGTCAACAGCCCAAAAGAACTGGTCACCCTCGTCACCGCCTCCAAAATCGAAGAACTGAAAGAATAAAAGCAAAATCATCATAAAACGCCAAATAAACAGCCCTTCGCTCAAGTGGAGTGAAAGGCTGTTTTAATTTCCGTATCTGGAAGTATGTACTTAACGCACAAAGAGTTGTTTATTTATTATGTCTTTTTGGTGAATATTTTAGAAACATCTTAATCTATGAGACCCTGTTGTTCTAAAATTTGTCTAATCTCAAGAGGAAGAAAAGGTGATTTTGCAGCTCCATCCAAAATTTTCATTAAAAGTTCTTTTGAACAATTTTCGCCTTGTTTTATCGTGGAGTTTCTAAATCCTTCTTCTAATTTGTCTAATGTTGTACAATTCCCTTTTCGATAAAAAACGTAACTTTTGTGTTTTATGGTAGGATATTCTCCCGGATTTATTATACAACTTGAGTCATTTAACACAAATGCACGGTCTTTCCAACTTGTTATATTCACAATAGCTATTTTTTTAGGATTATCAGAGGGCCTTGAAATGATAATCCAAGGGTGTTGAGGATCAATATGAGTATAACGTTCATCAACAAAAAAAGTATTACCGATTTCAAGTGGCATTAGAATCAAGCATCAAAAATTTGTCTTGGAGCGGAACTTTCTACGGAACTTTCAGTGATTTCTTGAAGCCAATCACTTTTACCAATGGCATCCAACAAATCAATCAATGGAATTGGACGTGAAGATGCGCCAGGATTATTTTTCATAAACTCTGGCAAGTTTTCTGATTTTTTTGCTACATCCCATTCGCCTAACTCTCTATTTTCATCCCAAATTCTTTTAAGTAATTCAATCTCATATCGGCACAATTTTCCATTACCGGGGTCATTAATAAGCCTAATATCATATCCATCTTTTTCAATATATTTGTCCCACTCAATACCATCGGGTGCTTCTTGACGTACAAGGTCACATAAACGGCTAAGGATTGGACCATGTGGCAACGCTACAAAACGGTCGCCTGTTATGGGTGTTCCTGTTTCTTTTATGCTTTCCCTGTCTGCAAAATATAATAGTTTCAAAATGCGCATATAATTATCAGAATGGTTAGTTTCGTGCTTTTGTTTTAACAGAAACGCTACCGCCTGAATGGCCTTTTCTTGGTCAAACTTAAAAGGATTTAATTCGTTGTGCCGAGCAATCACAATTTTACTTCCTCTTTCACTCATTAATTCTACACCATTTTATTCGTCCAAATCAAGTAAAATGTTTGATATTAATTTGGTATTAAATTTACTTCAATTGTATTTAGAAATATTAAAAACAATATATATCGTATCCGATATATTCAATATATAACAAAAATTTTATTATTTTCAATAAATAGCCCTTCGCTCAAGTGGAGTGAAAGGCTGTTTTAATTTCCGTATCGCCGAAGGCGATTCCACCTCTTCTGGCTACTGGCTTCTGAATTCTGGCTTCCTTGCTTTTGCCTTTTTACTTTTACCTTTTATTTGATTGCTTTATCCGCGATGTCCTTACGGCAATATGCCCTGTCAAAGGAAATCATCGACACGGCCTCGTATGCCCTTGCCTTGGCCGAAGCGATTGTATCGCCCAGCGCCGTCACGCCCAGCACACGCCCGCCGGCGGTTACGATTCGCCCGTCCTTTTCAGCGGTGCCCGCGTGAAAGACCATCACGTCTTCTAATTTTGCCGCCGCGTCAAGACCGGCGATAACCTTGTCTTTTTCATAGCTTCCAGGATATCCGCCGGAGGCCATCACCACGCATACCGCGGGACGCGGGTCCCACTGAATAGTAATCTCGTCAAGTTTACCCTGACAAACTGCGACCAGCACATCCAAAAGGTCGTTTCTCATTCGCATTAAAATCGGCTGCGTTTCCGGGTCGCCGAAACGTGCGTTGAATTCCAGCACCCGCGGCCCGCCCTGGGTGAGCATCAGGCCGGCGTACAGCACACCTTTGTACGGCGTTTCATTGCGGTTCATCCCATCTATCGTCGGCACAAGAATTTCGCGGACAATCTGGTCCATCAGCTTCTCGGTCACCACCGGAGCCGGACTGTAAGCTCCCATTCCGCCGGTGTTTTCGCCGGTGTCGCCGTCGCCGATGGGCTTGTGGTCTTGAGCTGATTCCATCACATAGATACTGCGGCCGTCAACAAACGCCAAAATCGACGCTTCCTGACCCAGTAATTTATCTTCCACCACGACAATCCGTCCCGCGTCGCCGAAGATTTTTCCGACCATAATTCTTTCCGCCGCCAGTATCGCCTCCGACGGCTCATCGCAGACAAAGACGCCCTTGCCTTTAGCCAACCCCGCGGCCTTGACCACCACCGACTCATCCCGGCTGGCGATATAGGACTTGGCATCCTCGAAATTGTCAAACGTGTGGCTTTCGGCGGTGGGGATACTGTTGGCCCGCATAATCCGCTTGGCAAAAGCTTTGTCGGCCTCAATCTGTGCCGCCCCAGCCGATGGACCAAAGGCCATCACCCCGGCCTTTTCGAGGGCGTCAACCAACCCCATCGCCAGTGGGTCTTCAGGCCCGATAACTGCAAGGTCGATTTTGTTGGTCTTGGCAAACTCAACCAGTGCCGGGATGTCCGTATCGGGGATAGGCACATTTTGCCCGCATTGAGCCGTGCCGGGGTTGCCGGGGGCAATGTAAAGTTGTTTCAGCTTCTTAGACTGGGCCAGTTTCCACGCAATCGCGTGTTCCCGCCCTCCGCCGCCGACCAGCAAAACCTTCATTTTTCTATTCCTTTGGCGATATATAAAGACTTCTTTTGCTCACATCGCAAAAATCTACCAGATTTCGCCTGTTTTCACAAGTCTTGTTGTTAGATATTGCTTTTGAGGGGTCTTTTTTAGTATAGTAGAGGATGAACCTCAGTGGGGGTTTGGCCGAGGAATTAGGGGTGATGAAAACTCAGTTTTTCCAATGGATTTTATTTTTCTGTGCCGCGACCGGATTACAGGCTCAGGTAAGGACTGTGCCGTCGCCGGAGTGCCCCTCTATCCAGTCCGCAATCGCAAACTCCATAAACGGCGATACGGTTGTTGTAAATCCAGGCACTTATTTTGAAAACATCAATTTTCTCGGCAAAGCGATTACCGTCCGCTCGACGAATCCGGATGACCCGAATGTGGTCGCGGCCACCATTATAAACGGCTCCACCCCCGCCGACATTAACAACGCCAGCGTCGTGATGTTCAACCACGGCGAGGGGAATAATTCCGTATTGACAGGTTTTACCATTACCGGAGGCTCCGGTACCTGGGTTGCGATTGCCTGGCGGTATTATACGGTCTATTGGAATCGCTGTGGCGGCGCAATTGTCTGCTATAATCTGTCCCAACCCACGATTACAAAAAATCGCATTACCGGCAACCTCGCTGGCGAAGGCGGCGGAATTTACGTCTATGGCAACCCAGTCAACCCGGTCAGCCCTTCTAATCCACCGATTCATTTACAGCCGATGATTACAAACAATACCATTGAGAATAATTCCGCGATAGTCAATCACGGGTTTTCGCCGCCCAATAGCGACTACGAAGTTCACAACCACGGCGACGGCGGTGCAATCGTCTGCTTCCAGGGCGTTGACCCGCAAATCATAGACAACACCATTCAAAACAATCACGCCGATTGGTACGGCGGTGGAATCCATCTGCGCCAGTGGTCAAACGGAAATATACAGGAAAATACAATACAACAGAACGATTCAGCGCTGGGGGCCGGGGTTCATATAACTTATAATTCATCGCCGCATGTTCACAAAAACACGATATACAAAAACAAAGCAGGCGGTCTTGGCGGCGGCGGCATTTATATTTATTCTCTGTCTGCCCCGATTGTCGAACAGAATTTTATCAGCGAAAACGAATCCACCAGCGGCGCTGGAATGGGAATCTATTGGGAAAGCACGCCTGTGATTCAAAATAATTTCATTTTAAATAATCTCCAGGGAGCCGGCATTCGAATTACCGGCGGCGCTGTCCCTTCCGTAAAGAACAACACCGTTGCAGGCAATAAAGGAGGCATTGATATTTACGGAGCCATTCAGCCGCTCATTGAAAATAATCTTATCGCATCCAACGGCTTATCATCCTATGGTATTTATGCTTCTCAAGTCGCCCCCTACCTGAAATATAACGACGTCTGGAACCATCCCAAAGGCAATTACAGTTCAATTATTGGCGACCAGACAGGCATCAACGGCAATATATCCGCCGACCCGAATTTTGCTGCCGCCGACAATTTTCATATCATCCCGTCATCTGTTTGCGTTGATGCCGGCAACCCAGCCACGTCTTTCCCGCCGGGAAGTCTCGACATCGACGGTGAATCTCGTATCTTCAATGGTCGAGTCGATATCGGGGCGGATGAGATGCATTTGATCCCAGCCGATTTCAATATTGACGGCGTTGTGAATTTGGATGATCTGCGGGTACTTTGCGAAGAATGGTTCTCGAATACCCCGCCTTTACAAGCCGACCTTACCGCCAACGGTGCTGTTGACTTATCGGACTTCGCGGTCTTTTCCGACTCCTGGCTGAAAGAATCCGCGTGGAGAATTGTCCCATAAACAAAGTTCTTCTAAATCACCCTCTTTTTGTCGCCGATAAAAAAACGGAAAAAGTCTGCCTATACAGAGTAGCTCCCAGTAGCCGGCTCCCAGCCGCCAATCAGAAGATAAGCTGGAAACCGGCGGCTGGACGCCAAAAGCCAAGTTGTCAACTATGAACTATAAACTATCAGCTAAGAACTACGAACTAAGAACTAAGAACTTTCCCGGCTTTTGCCGGCGAGGCTTCTCTCTCATCGAGATTCTCATCGCCGTAGCGATTCTCGGCATTATCGCGGCGATTATCATGCCGGAGGTTCAGGGCCATATCCAGCAAGCAAAAGAAGCCGCCACCAAAGACAACTTAAGAATCCTCCGCGAAACCATCGAACGCTACGCCGCCGAACACAACGACGTTCCGCCAGGATACGGAAATGACGACCCCATAAATAGAGCAGCAAGCGGAGGAATGTTTATTTTCCAACTGACCATTCAGGAAAAATACTTGGATAAAATACCAAAAAATCCCTTTAATAATTTAAACACTATCAAGGCGTATCAAAACAATGAAACCATGCCAACCAATCCACCCTGTCTTTTCGGCTGGATTTATCAACCTGCAACAAGAACCATCCGCCTTGATTCTTCGCAAACGGATGCTCAAGGGGTAAGATATTGCGATTATTAAATCTCTCAGGATTGCTTTTTAATAAATGTAATCGGCGAACCAAGCCCGTTGGGATCCATCGGCAGCCGCGGCCCGTAATCAAATAAATTAAACCACGTCGCCTGCCATTCGTTCATCTCCGGATTTAAATGTCCAACAAATACTTGTTTAACCGACCCTTCTATATGGTCACTTGGAAAAGGTATATAGATTCTTTCAACATTGATTTCAACCGTCAGTTCATTTGACTCCTTAATATAAGTCACCGGGCAGTCCCCTACCTGGTAAATTCCCATGCTTCCATTCTTCATTTCAACGGTGGTCGTATGATTGGGCGTTACGTTAATCCACCCCGGAGTAATGACCGCTTCTTTAAGCCGCCCATTTTTATCAAGCGTCACTTCCACCTTTTCTTCTTCCGACCTCCACGTACCGGCAAGACTTGCAGGAAAATGCTTTGTACCAATCAGAATAACCTGCTTATTCGGGTCGCCGATTTTCTCATGCTGTCCCTGGCACCCAGACAAAAAAATTGCCAACATAACACTGAAATACGCGAACATTCTGCTCATATATTATCCTCTCAATTTCAAGCTGTCATTTTGTAGATAATATATCCTTTTTGACCCCGCAAAACAATAAAAAAAGAGGCCCTTCAGATGAAGGGCCTCTTCTCACACTTAAGTTACGTTTCTGGTTCTTTAGAGTTCTTGGTTTCGCAAACTCTTATTTCTTGCGAAGGAACAGACCGCCAAGACCGAGCAGAAGCATCGTCATTGGTTCGGGAGTCTGCGTGATCGTGAGTATGTCCAATACTTGGGCATTATTAGTATCCCACAGGGTCAGTGTCACCTTCCCAGGACCTTCACAATGGAGGGTCATCAGATCAACAACTGTGCCATTCGGCAACGTATTGGGGGTCTCACCGGGTTTCAGCAGGTCCAGCATGATCGTCTGGTCCGCACCAACGGCATTGCCCAAATCGATCACATAATCTGCCGCAGGCTTAGGCACGATGGGCGCGACAGTCGTATAGTGAACATACTGCAACGCATTTCCGACGGCGATCATACCCGGCCCCATCATATCCAGAAAGAAACCGGAACCCAGCTGACCACCACTCGCTGTGATGTCCAAAGTAATGGTCTGACTCTGAACAAGCGTAATCTCATCCGGTGCAACCTGGCCATTTACAGAGATCTGTAAACCGGCATTCGCCAGACCAACAACACCAAGAACCAGAGCTAAAACTAACAACTTTCTCATCATCATTCTCCTTTCACAAATTTCTACTTGTTTGTACAAACCACGTTAACGTTAACCTCGTGTGAAGTGTGTGTCATTTTTCAATCGGCCTCTTACGGCAGATAGCTCGGACATTCTACCAATGTCGTAGCCGTCTTCTTCCAGTTGGCAATCATAATATTCATGTCGCCCTGATAGACTGTCCACTTCAAGGTTGTCGGCAGATACGACATGTGGTCAAAGTCAGCAGCCACGTTTGTTGAAGTCGCATACGTCTTCTTCCACTGAGCAATCATAATATTCATGTCGCCTTGGTAAATCTGCCATTTCAGGGTAGTGGGCAGATAAGCCAAATTATCAGCATCACCACGGCACTGGAACCGCCAGCACCAGCTAACCATCTGCGCATCTGTTTTACCGGCAGCAATGTACTTATCATATTCCAGCTTTTCCGCTGCTGTCAACATTTCGTAGCAAGTCTTTTTCGCAAAGTTTGCAACAATCGCCGCATTGGCGTTCATCGTAATCGTCGTGCACGCTAAATTGACGTTTGCAATATTGGCTGTATCGCCTGTCCAGTTGACAAACTTGTAGTAAACCGCAGGAGTGGCACAAATGGGCGCAACCGTGCCATAGTCATAATTAGTTGGCGATGAGGGGGGAGTGGTCACAGTGCCACTCGGCGTACCTACGCTCGTTGTTAAAGTCTTCTGGTCGATGGCAAAGTTAGCAACAATCGCCGCATTGGCGTTCATCGTAATCGTCGTGCTCGCTAAATTGACGTTGGCGATATTGGCCGTGTCACCGGTCCAATTGACAAAGTGGTAGTTGGCATCAGGAGTGGCAACAATATCCACAACCGTGCTCGCATTATAGGGGTATGGTCCCGGTTCGCCGGGAGTAGTCACATCACCACCGGCAGTCGAACTCGTTGTTAGATTATAAACTATCGGAGGACCGGCAATAACTTGCGAAGCCTGAACATTTACCGTACCCAGGGTGTCGCCAACAGCAGCGCCGCCGCGAGTGGCATTGGCCGAAATCGCAACCGTCGCGCTCCCGCCCGGAGTAATGCCGTCAATCTTAATTTTTGCGATGGTACCGCTGGTTAAGCCCAGATGTGTGTGTGCGGGGGCCTCATCCAGATAGCCCATACTGACGGCGAAGGCAGTACCCGCATTAATCGGGAACGTCGCTACGCCGGGTAAGGTCTCACGAGCAAACGGATGACCCGTGCCGATAACATAACCGGCGCCGGTCGTGAACGCATAATCAATAAATGTGTTAAACGCAGATGGCGTAACTGTATCATAATTCGTCGCTGCCGTGATCACGCCGCCTGTCACGTTCAGCGTCAGGGCGATACCGCGAACCGCAGCAGCGGGACCGGTAAAGCTGAGTAAAAGATACTGATTGCCCGCATCGGTAGCGGTAATGTCCACAACGGCCAGCGCCGGCATACCGAGAGCAAGTACAAGAAGTGCTGCAAGAATCTTTTTCATCTGACACCTTCCCTTTCTCTTTTTCTCTTCTTCTCTCTATCTCCATCACCCCCCTTTAGGCCTATGCGCCTAAAGGGCAATGATATACGCAAAACAACGTCCTTACTTTTGCCCCGCTATTGCCGGGACAAAACTAAATTCGTTCTTTCCTCTCGCTTCCCCCAGCGCCGATGACCCCAACTCCAACATCCATTTTCCCCCACATCTCAACCCCCCTGGAATTTCTCCAGCTTTTACACCGCTGATAATACTATAAACGAAAATGGAATGCAAGGGGAATTTTTAAAAAAACAAAAATTTTTTTTATAAGACCCGCAAAAAAGTCGATTTTCAGTGTTGAGAAATCGGGATTTAAAGCCAGGGAGTTAAAAAGTCCAGAGTTGAGAGTAGAGAGCCGATTGTTTATAATGCCTAACTCTGGTCTCTTGTCTCTTGACTCTTGACTCTGGTCTCCTGACTAAATTATGAACTACGAACTACTCACTATTTTTGGCGGCAGACTGGCCATAACCCGCGTAATAATGCTGTTGTCCGCGGTTGCCCTTCTTGCCATCGGCCTTGCCGCCATTTACTCGGCCCAACGTCCGTCTATCCTGCAAGACCAGCAAAATGAGGAGGTTATGAACAAAGAGGGTGAATCATCCCAACCTCCTCAATCGCCGGAAACAGAAAATCCGCTGGCCCAAATGTGGCGACGACAACTCCTCTATGCGGCAACCGGTATCTTGGGTTTTTTGGCGATAAATCTAATCGACTATCGAAGGCTCGGCCCAGCCAGTTTCTGGCTCTACGGTGTGCTTTTAGCCCTGCTGGTAGTACTTTTGCTGGATAAACTTGTGGATATGCCCTTTATTCCGGTGATTAACGGCTCACGGCGGTGGCTTCGTATCGGAACTCAGACCCAATATATCCAGATTCAGCCCTCGGAATTCTGTAAAATCGCCTATATTCTGGCTTTGGCGTGGTATCTGCGGTTCCGCAGCAATTATCGCCGTCTGACCGGACTGGCGGCGCCGTTCGCCCTGACAGTGTTGGCGATGATACTCATTCTGCTTGAGCCGGATTTGGGAACAACGCTGCTTTTGATGCCGATGTTGTTCGCAATGCTGTTCGTGGCTGGCGCTCGGGTAAAACATTTGCTTTTAATCGTTGGCCTGACATTGCTGGTCAGTCCTGTTTTGTGGAATATGCTGCACGATTACCAGAAGATGCGCATCTCCGGCGTGCTGCTGCAAAACGACCGGATTTTCCAGGCGGCGTCCAATCATCCCGTCCTGGCGCGGATTTTGGTCGGCTCGCCGGCCCGGCTGCGAGACTGGAAGAAAAACGAAGGCTACCACCTGCTGCATTCCAAACAGGCCATCGCGTCGGGCGGACTTGGCGGATACGGCTTCGCCCAGGGACCCTACAGCCAATACGAATACCTGCCCGAACGGCATAATGATTTTATCTTCGCGATGATCGCCCATCAGTGGGGGTTTTGGGGCGGCTTGCTGGTGATGGGACTATATGCAGTGCTATTCGCCTGCGGCGCGGAAATCGCCTGGCTGAATACCGACCCATTTGCGCGCCTGACGGCGGTAGGGATTACCGCGATGTTCGCGGTACAGGTCATTGTCAACATCAGTATGACGCTGGGCCTGATGCCGATTACAGGACTGACCCTGCCGTTCGTCAGCTACGGCGGCTCAAGTCTCGTGGTTAATTTTATTGCGCTGGGACTGCTCAACAATATCGGCAGACACCGCCCCTTCTCCGTCGCCGGAAAATCGTTTGAGTATTTTGAATAACATCAATCACATAATGTAGGATAAAACAGAAGCGCGGCGGCGCAAGCCGCCCGATAAAAACAAAAGCCCCCAGCGTACCTGTCGCGTCGAGATAGGAGCGCGGCGGCGCGAGCCGCCCGATAAAAACAAAAGCCCCCAGCGTACCTGTCGCGTCGAGATAGGAGCGCGGCGGCGCGAGCCGCCCGATATAACTTGTCGTGTTGTCTTGTCACGTCGAAGTTTTAACGAAGACGGAAGCAAAGAAGGAAGCGACGGGATAAAATCGGCTTTTGGAAAACGAAACTGTTTTTAGAGGTTTCCATAATCATCGCCGACGCCATTCCGCGCATAAAAAAGGCGAGTCATCCCTGACCCGCCCAAACACACAATCAGAAAATTTACTTGTTCTTTAGAATCTGGGAATTGCCCCGCTGGTCAAACGGCAGTTTCACGCCGCCGGAGCCGGATTCCTGAACATTGCTGGGTCTTGGAGTCAGCGCCGGCGTTTCGTCTGACTTAATCCGCCGGCAGACGGCTCCTGCCAGAGAGTTGGATGCGACACCCTGCGTCAGGACGGCATAAGACATCCTCGGCAGAACTTTGGTTATTTTCACGGTAACGATCATCGCAACTTCCTTGCCCAGCGATTTGCCGGTCTCCGGGTCAACAACATCAGCCCCCATTTGGTTGACCTCAAATAAATCCCCTTCGGTAAACCGCTTGCCGCCCTGATTAAGAATCATCATACCGCCCTCTTTCACCGCCGCGACACGCACAGGGTACAAATAATCGCTGACCATATCGGCAATCTGACTGGCCGCCCGCTGCACCAGGTTTTGTTCCATCTCGTTATAATCAATCCTGTCCGATTCCCATTTGGCCATCAGCGCCTTGACCTGCGCATCTTCCAGCTTAATGCGAAGCTGGTCGGATGCAGCCACCTGCCGTGTCGGCCCAACAATCAGCCGGTATTCCGCTTCCAGAATGGCCGTGAATCGCCGCGCTGTGGCGCTGATAACCGGGTTGTATTTTTCCTCCACGGTAATCTTCGCCTGCGGGACCGTGCCGACCAGCATATAGTCGGCGCCCAGCGCCTCACCCAGCCGCATTCTTTCCTCCAGCGGGGCGTTTTCAGGAGCCAGAATCTGTTTTTCCTTCAGAATCGCCGCCTGTGTATCGCGGTCCAGCACGGTAAATTTTTCATTGCGGGCCAGTATTGTATTCAAATACTGGCTGAACTGTTCGCCAAGGCGTTTTTCGGAAGCAAGCTCCCTGATCTCAGTGGACCCATTATCGCGGTTCTCCACTAACCTGGCCGGGACCGATGATTCAAACGGGAATATCGCCACACGGAGCTTCTTTGTGTCTTCGGGACTTTGATAATCATACACCAGAACTTTCAGGTTCACTTCATAGACGTCCGCGCTGATTTGCTTTTCCTCGGTGATTTCGTATGTTTTGACTAATCCCTTGGCTTCGCTCAATGCCAATGTACCGGCCATATTGGCCGAGACGCCTTCCATCTCAATTTTCTTGCTGCCGGTCGTCGGGTCGCGAACGACGTCGAGATTGCCGGTCTGGACGTTTACTGACGCTATATCGCTGGATACCGCCACGCCCTGCACCTTGCAGACCGCAAGGTACAGCCCGTTCTGGATTGCCTTATCCCGCGTCGGTCCCTGCCCCTTGACCGTCGTTTCCACCGTATGTTCCACAATCGCGCAGAGACAACTGCATACCAAAAGCAAAAACAATCCTGTGATTCGTTTCATAATTCATCTCCTTCCCTTGTCGGGCAAAGGACTCCAGCCGGCAGAAATCGCCGACGTTAATTTTAATTTTTGATATGTATTTTTGCTTTTTGATTTTTAACTTTTGGCTTTCCTTTTCACCACGGCACGACTTTTTTGCTGCCGCGTTTGCCGATGAGCGTCTCTTTCTGCCAGTAGCTCGCGCCGGAAGCAATCTCCGACACGCGAAGCTGGAAGTAATACTCAACCTGCTGCAGATTGTTGTCATAGCGGACATTCCGCTGGAAGATTTTGCCGGAGATGCTCAGTTCCGGAGCGATGATTTGTCCCTTGCCGGGCAGAGTGCCCTGTTTGAACTCATCGGCCTTTTCCGAGTCGCGCAGCTCGCGCAATTGATGCACCATCTGGTCGGGAGCGCCCTTGCCGCCGACCGCGGAGGTCATCGTTACCATACCGCTGTTCATCAGCTCCTGCTCGATTTTGAACGTCAATTGGTCGGTGTCAATCCGCTGCATCGTATCGTTGAGCACTTTGGCCGTCGTTACGACATACCGGCTGCCGTCGGCTTTCTTGAAAACGCCCGAGGCAATCATCGACTGCACCATCTCGACCGCCGCCTTGTCAAAATCGCGGTAATCCAGCTCCATCACCGCCTTGCCTTCGTCGTTAACAACGTCAATGTTCTTCGTCCCCGCCGTACAGCCGGCAAATACCATCGTCAGAGAAACCAAAATTATCGCAAAATATATCTTTTTCATAGAATACCTCCTGAAGTCATTTGTTTCGCAGGTTACTGATCCATATTTTTCGCCACGCGCGTGTTGATTCGATAATCCGCCGCCCTGGGGTTGGGAGCGATGACCTTGAAGCTGAAGTCCGAATTGCCCGGCACGGAAACCGTCATCCATTTGCTCATCACCGAATCGATTATCATCCCATTGGCGTCTAACCACTCCGTGCGGTAATCAAACCGTTTCTTAAACGCCGACTCGTTGCGCCCGCTGACCTGCACCTCCAGGAATCCTTCCGGCGTACGCACCTCTTTGACGTTATTTACTTTAATGTTCTGCCCAATCAGAAAACTCACCACGGCCCCGATGGGCTTGGTAATAATGTTGTTGTCCAGCGAATCGCTGCGAACATCCGTCTGCAGTTTCACCTGCGGGTCGTGCTGCTGATAACACCCCGCCAGCAAAACCAAAACACACATCGTAAAAATCATCTTCTTCATAGAAGTCCCTTTCACAAAAGGAATTTTATCTCAACTCACATAAAAACACTTTGCTTAACGCACGACAAATCGTCATTCCGAACCCCTGAGCTTGCCGAATAGGTCACCCTGAGCGCAGCGAAGGGTCTGTTTCCTCTATCCAGCCCGAAGGGCTGTCCTTAATTTTGACTTTTAATTTTTGATTTTTAATCTCTCAAACAGACTTCTCAGTCGGTTTGAGTTAATACGTCATAACCTCAATTGTCGGTTCATTCGAAGCCGACACCATTTTAATATACACTATGGCATATCTGCAAGACGGAATTGTCAGCGGATACAAATTTCCCTGTGGCGTCTGAATGGCCAATTTGCCGTCCCCAGGCATCGGAAATTTCGCCGCCTGAAAATCCTTCGGCAGCGCCGACCAGATTCGCACGTCCGCAGCCGTCGTCGCAAAACTGTACAATGCCACCATTGCCGCGGCCAACTGGCTGGAATTGCCGTTTTGCTCCGTCAGGGCATATTGTGCCGCCGCTTTGGCCCCCGCCGCAATAATCGCACGGGTCAGAATCCACGGATATTCCTTGGAAAACTCCGTCTGGACCACCCTATCCATATCCCCGACAACTTCCGTCGGGTAATACTGACCTCCGCTTTGTATGGTAAGACGTTCACAGGCCGGCCAACGTTGCACTAATTTTGGAAGCGCAATCCCGGCATAGTACACCTTGCCCGTGAACAAAAATAACGGCAAATCGACTCGAAATTCCTCCTTTGTCGGCCCAACTCCATTTTCAAAGAAAACCCACACCGCCGGTTCGGGGGCTTTGTTGCCGCCCAGCCATCGTTCCGCCGACTCAAAATCGCTCTTGACATAAGGATTCCCCGGCAGCATCCCCGCGCTTTCCTTCAATAAATCCCTCGCCTTGGCTGAATCGCCAATGACGGCAAAGAAAACCCCCGCCAGATAAGTGGAGAACGGATTCACATAATCCGGGTACGCCTCAAATTCATACAAACCGGGATACGCCTCTTTAATCTTTTTCTGAATATCCGGGTTCTCCGTCGTTTTGTTGTAATCAACCTGCTTTTCAGCGTTGGCCTTGTCCTTCTTGTCTTTTTCTTTTTGGATTTCGGCGCTGAATTTTTCTTTGGCCCTCGTCTGGCGTTCCATCGCACGGTTAAACTCCACCCGCGCATCGTCATTTTTCCCTAAGGCCATAAAATTCAGGGCCTTATAGGTATTGACCATTATGCCGTCATAAGTCCAGCCGCGGTAGGGAATGATATTGTCGTTGACTAATGTGGTGCCGATGACGTCCGTTTCCCGCGACTGCGGGTCGAACACCTTCATCATATCTTCACAGCGGTCAAACCACTGGATGCTTTCGGAATAACTTTTCCCGGCGCGCTCCACGGCTCCCAATTGCAACGCCCAGAGCAAATCTTCGCCGGAGGGCTTATTCGGGTCTTTGATTTTTGGCTCACAGAATGCTTTCGCCCCGCCAAAATCCCCCTGCTGATAAATGCTGTTGAACTGTTCAAGCTGCTGTTTGGGTGCGTTGCACCCGGCCAGAGTCAACAATAACCCCGCGGCCAGCCAGAGGCCAAAAGATACACTTGCCACCTTATTTTTATAATAGGATTTCACGCAGTCCATCGATTTTATTATCTAAGACGTGAATCATACCCCATCCATTACAGTTCTGCAATGAATTTTGCGGAGGCAGATTTTGCCTGTATGGAACCCATAAAAGGGCCGGCAGATTCGCCGAGGCAATTGAGACCGCCAAGACCGCTCTGACCCTTGTCGAGGCTGCAGAACATTTAACACTCAAGAATGACATCCAGTATCATCTTACCTTTTATACTCAGGGCAAACCGTATATCGAATCGACACAAAAACATCCCGACGACCCCAACAAACCATAGCCTACTGCCTGATAACCCGCCTTTCGCTTCTTGACTGCCGACTTTTTTGCAAATACACTGTCGGTCTATGTCTGAATCTCTGAAGAAATCTGCAACGCTTTTTATCTGTTTTGCGTTAACGGCAAGTACCCTGCTGGTCTTTGGGCAGGTACATACATTTGATTTTGTCAGCTACGATGATAATGACTATGTATATGAAAACCCACATGTTTCAGGCGGGCTGACCGCAGAAAACATCATATCCGCTTTTACAACTGCGCCGGCCGGCGGTAACTGGCTGCCGCTGACATGGCTTTCTCTGATGCTGGATTGCCAGCTGTTCGGCCTTCATCCCGGCCGGATGCACCTGGTCAATGTGGTTTTTCATCTGGTCAATGCCCTGCTGCTTTTTACGGTTCTCAGGAAAATGACCGGCTCCTTATGGCCGAGTGCGTTTGTTGCCGCCGCCTTCGCCCTCCATCCGATGCATGTCGAATCGGTCGCGTGGGTCACCGAACGCAAGGACGTTCTGAGTATTTTTTTCCTGCTGCTGACCCTGGCCGCGTATGCCGGATATGTCAAACGCCCGTCCCTCTTCAAGTACATTGTCTCGCTTGTAATATTCGCGCTGGGTCTTATGGCCAAACCAATGCTGGTGACGCTGCCGATTGTGCTCCTGCTGCTGGATTATTGGCCTCTGAATCGATTCGCCGCATTGCAGCCCGTCACAACCGCCGGAGGCAAATCCCGCAAACCCGCCCCCATTCCTGACGGACGTGCGACCTGGTTCAGAGTATGGATCGAAAAAATCCCCTTTTTTATTCTTGCGGCCGTGTCAAGCGGTATTACGTTTATCGTTCAGCAGGCCAGCAGCGCTGTGGCGAATATCACTGCTATTCCTTTGGAAATCAGGGCTGCCAACGTCTTCCTGTCCTACTCACGATATATAGGTAAACTGTTCTGGCCGCAAGACCTTGCGGTCTTTTATCCATTTGACGCTGAGGTTTTTTCGTTCTGGCGGATTGCGCTGTATGCGATACTGCTGCTGGGCATATCTGTTTTTGTGATTCGCTTCGGGCGAACACAAAAATACCTGCCGGTGGGGTGGTTCTGGTTTGTCGGAACACTTATTCCTGTGATAGGCATTGTTCAAAGTGGTGCTCAGGCTTTTGCTGACCGCTA
>Ga0315277_10002998_pt1 | contig 23185 bp, 21 predicted proteins | sample YL17G05_15_MG_FD_203695 | JGI IMG/M metagenome (GOLD analysis project Ga0315277, IMG submission 203695) | Sediment microbial communities from Yellowstone Lake, YNP, Wyoming, USA - YL17G05_15 | ecosystem: Environmental > Aquatic > Freshwater > Lake > Sediment | place: USA: Wyoming | collected...
TGACTGCAGATGCTTATCATATCACTGCCCCGGCCCCAGACGGGGATGGCGCTATACGCTCGATGAAATTAGCTCTTCAGGATGCCGGGCTAAATCCGGAGGAAGTGGATTATATCAACACGCACGGCACCTCCACAGATTTAGGTGATATAGCTGAGACCCAGGCGATAAAAAATGTTTTTGGGGAAAGGGCTTATAAGATTCCCGCTAATTCTACCAAGTCGCTGGTCGGACACCTTTTGGGAGCAGCCGGTGCAGTTGAGCTGATTGCGACCATAAAATCAATGGAGCAGGGGATTTTGCATCCTACCATAAACCAGGAGGTGCCTGACCCGGAATGTGATTTAGACTATGTTCCCAACCAATCTCGAAAGCACCAGATCCGGGTGGCTTTAAGCAACTCCTTCGGCTTCGGAGGGCACAATATAACCCTGGCAATAAAAAAAATCGAAGCATAGACCCTTCTTAAATTTTCCTATGAGATTTGAACCGGGCAGGTTTGTCAGGAACTTATTTTTTAAATCAAAGGCTGGTTTAAAAGAAGGGTTAGAACAAAGGCTGGGGTATATCTTCAAAGACCAGTCCCGGTTAGAAGAGGCTTTGACCCACCGCTCTTTTTTAAAAGAGGCTGGCAAAGAGAGAAACTCCTCTTATGAAAGACTGGAGTTTTTAGGTGATGCGGTCTTGGGACTTTCGGTCAGCCTGTATCTTTTTGAGAATTTCCCGGACAAAGATGAGGGGGAATTAACCAAGCTCAAAGCCACTTTGGTGAGCGAGGTAAATCTTTCCCGCCGGGCAAAGCTGATCTCCTTAGGGAAATATCTTCATTTAAGCGCAGAGGAGGAAAAATCCGGAGGAAGGTCCAGGCCTTCCATCCTGTCTGATTCGTATGAAGCCCTGTTAGGTGCTATTTTCCTGGACGGGGGCTTGGAAGCAGCAGAGGAGTTTATCCAGGCACATCTTTTGAAAAATCTGAAGGAGACGGCTGAGGATAAATCGATGCATAACTACAAGGGCGAGCTTTTGGAACTGCTGCAGGCTGAAGGCGAAGGTATTCCTAAATATGAGGTCATGGAAGAGGAAGGACCTGACCATCAGAAGATGTTTACCATCGGGGTTTATTCCAAGGGAAAGCTTTTAGGCAAAGGTAAGGGTGCAAGTAAAAAGGAAGCAGAACAGTACGCCGCCAAAATGGCTTTAGAGGAACTCGAAAAGGAGACAAGCTGAAATGGATTTTCTATTGACTGAGGAGCAGAAAAAGTTAAAAGAGCTGAGCAGGAAGATAGCTTTGGAAAAAATTCTCCCTAAAAGAGAATATTTTGATGAGACTGAGGAGTTCCCCTGGGAGATAGTAAGGGAGTTAGCTTCAGCCGGGCTGTTTGAGGTTTACATTCCTCAGGAATATGAAGGGAAAGGTGGGGGAGTCACTGAGCTTTCTGTGGTGGCTGAGGAGCTGTCCAGGGTCTGCGGTGGAATCGCTCTTTCCTTTGCCGGGACAGCTTTAGGAACTTACCCGATCCTGCTTTTCGGAAATGAAAAGCAGAAGAAAAAGTACCTTCCATTTATAGCTAAAGGTGAAAAATTAGCCGCTTTCGGGTTGACCGAGCCGAATGCAGGAAGCGATGCCTCATCCATTCAGACCCAGGCAAAGAAAGTAGAGGGTGGGTATCTTTTGAACGGAACCAAACAGTGGATCACCAATGGAGGAGAAGCAGAGGTCTATACTATAGTTGCAGTCACAGACAAAAGCAAAGGGGCAAGAGGAGCATCTGCCTTCATAGTCGAGAAAGGTTATGAAGGTTTTTCCTTTGGCAAAAAAGAAAAGAAGATGGGCATAAGGGCATCTGCCACCAGGGAGCTTAATTTTTCGGACTGCTTTGTGCCAGAGGAAAATCTCTTGGGCAAGGAGGGGAGCGGGTTTATCGTGGCAATGAGGACATTTGACAAGACCAGGCCAGGCGTGGCAGCTCAAGCCTTAGGTATTGCCCAGGGGGCTTTGGACGAAGCTCTGGTTTATTCCAGAAAAAGGGAACAGTTTGGACAGCAGATCTCCTCTTTTCAGGACATCCAGTTTAAGTTAGCGGATATGGCAACTCAGGTCGAGGCAGCCAGAGCACTGGTCTATTCAGTTGCACTTCTCATCGACTCCGGAGCAGAAAAAGTCTCCAAGGAATCCTCTATGGCTAAGATATTCGCTTCAGACGTAGCAGTCAAAGTGACCAGTATGGCTGTGCAGATTTTTGGAGGATATGGTTACCTGAGAAACTATCCAGTCGAAAAGATGATGCGGGACGCCAAAATAACCCAGATTTACGAGGGCACCAACGAGATCCAGAGGGGAATTATCGCGCTGAACCTCATCAAAGAGATAGTTAGTAAGAAATAAAAGTGTAGGGGCGGCGTTTCCCCACCCACGGGTTATTTTAGTAGCGCGACCCCTTCAGGGTCGCTTTTCTGTAGCGTCAGGAGTTACTTCCTGATACTGAATAAATTGTAGGGGCAATCCGGCGGTTCGCCCCTACGGTTTTTTTTAAAATTAAATATTTGACTTAGATTCTATAAAATTTATATTAGGGCTGAAGGTATCCTTGTATTTTCTAACTTTTGCGCCCATAGCTCAAATGGATAGAGCGCCTGACTACGGATCAGACGGTTGGGGGTTCGACTCCCTCTGGGCGCAAGAAAGACAGTGATTAGTGATTAGCAGAGAAAGTCGAGTTTTTTAGAGGCATGACCGGGAGGGCTAAGATGCATAAGGAAAAACTTGTCTTGTTAGCGACCAGAATCATAATTCTGGTTTTACTAGGTTACTTTTTTTCTTTCGTCCTCAATTGCGTCAATCCTCTTGGTTCTGGAGATAAAGACGGGCTGGTTATGGTCACCGGGAAAGTGCAAGCGGGAGTGGAGTCGGATTGCTGGATTTTAATTTCAAATTCGGGAAAATCTTATGAGCTTTATGGTGAAAGGTCTTCAGAAATTAAAAAGGAAGGTATTAAGGTAAAAGTCGTGGGGAAAATATTGACAAATACAGTTAGTTTTTGTATGCAAGGCACTCCTTTAGAGGTTATCAGTTATCAGATAATAAATTGAACCTTCTAAAAAGGTTTGCAGAAGGTTTATTTCTTAAGTCGATTTTCTGTTTAATTGGGAGTGAAAAGAAAACCAGTTTCGAGTAAATATAACTTCTAACAAAACATAATAAAGGGAGGATTGATGGTGAAAAAGTTGTTATCAGTCGGGTTTGTTCTGGCAGGACTCGCAGTTCTCTTCAGTTCTGCTTTTTCTGAGCCCAGGTTTGCCCTGCGCACCGGGTCAAGATGCGATGTCTGCCATGTAAATCCCACCGGTGGCGGGATGCGTAACGATTATGGAGCATTGTATTACTCGGTGGAAGAGCTTCCCATGCCCGGACTGAAACAAAAGATAGGCTCAACCACCATCGACCGGGAGCTTTCCAAAAGCGTGCACTTCGGCTCAGATTTCAGGATGTTGTATTATTCTAATACCGAGCCTCCTGAAGAGAACAGTTTTTTCCAGATGCAGGGCGACCTGTATCTTAATCTGGCTTTGAATGAATATCTCTCAGCCTACTTCAGAAAAGGGGTTTATACGGATTATGAAGCCTACGGGATGATAAAATTTAACAAACTCGATAGCTATCTTAAATTCGGCTATCTTAGCCCTCCTTATGCTTTGAAATTCGTGGAGCATAACGCCTTTGTGCGCACACAATTAGCCCTGGACCAGCATTCGAACGATGCTGGAGTGGAATTCGGCTATGAGCCACAACCTTTCTCTTTTGCCTTTGGTGTTTTCAACGGTACCAATGGCCCGATTGACTATAACAATAACAAGGCAGTTTACTTCAGAAGCCTTTACGTCAAAAATCTGGACCAGAAAACAAGACTCCTTTTGGGCGCATCGATTCGAAACATGAACAGTGGAATTAATGAACGAAGAAATTATACCTCCTGGGGAATCGACGCTGGGTTTAGTTATTCCCGATTTGCTTTTCTCTCTGAGGCAGACTGGGTTTACCAAAATCAGGACCAGATAGCTCTGCTGGCTGAAGGAAGCTGCGTCCTTGCCAAGGGGATTGACTTAAGAACAAGCTACGAGTATCTCAGGCCGGATTATCCTTCAAGCTCCGAGAAAATGGAAAGGCTCAGTTTCGGAATCGCACTCTTTCCTTTACCCTCGTCCGAGGTTCAGGCAAAATACAGATTTCATTTGGGAAACTCGTCTGAGAAAGACAGATTATTTTTGACCCTGCATCTTTTTATGTGAAGTCTGATTTAACAGGTTGAAGTTGGGCAGAGTTGACTTACTGAGTTAAGATCTGCAAGTAAAAATGAAGGGAGGTGAGAAAATGATAAGAAAATCTTTGTGGACATTTGTGCTGCTGGTTTTGATCTCGGTTCTTTTGGGAGCAAGCTGTTATAAATCGAGCACCGTCAACCAGATGCCAGCACCACCAGCAGCTTCAAACAGCGTAGATATAGGTGACGACTTTTTTAATCCTAGCTCCCTGGCAGTGACCGCTGGCACCACAGTGACCTGGACTAATCGCGGAAGCCGAGGTCATACAGTGACTGGCGACCAGGGGGCGTTTGATTCCGGAACTCTGAATCCTGGAGGAACTTTCTCTTTTACCTTCAAGGACAAGGGAACATTTAACTATCATTGTGGTTTTCATTCTGGAATGACCGCGAAAATAGTCGTCGAGTAACGATTCAGACATGTTTGCTAAACGGTTGCCAGGACGGCATCAGGTTTGACTTTGACTATCGTTCCAAGTGTGGTCGACTGCGTAGAGGCAGGGTAGTAAGAGATGAGAAAAACAGGTTTGCGGGTTTTTTGGGGGCTTATTTTAGCCTATTTGGTCTCGGCGGCAAGCTGCACGAAGCCGATCCCGATATACGAAGTGCCGCCTCCGGTTCCAAGTAAGGTGAATATATATGATGATTTTTTTGATCCTCCTACCTTTACAGTTAGAGCAGGCACGAGGATAACCTTTATTAACCTTGGTTACCATAATCATTCAGCAACCAGTGATCAAGGGGTTTTCGATTCCGGGACCTTAGCCCCTGGACACAGCTTTTCTTTTACCTTTCAGGACAAGGGGGAATTTAGTTTTCACTGCAGGTTCCATCCGGAAATGCATGCGAAAATAATAGTTCAATGAAATTGTCCACCCAGTTTGGTGCGTAGGGGCGACCCGCCGGGTCGCCCCTACATTCCTATAAAATAATCATATACCTTTAGATTTGAGTCCTGAACGAGCAGATTGCTTCGTCGGTCAAATGACCTCCTCGCAATGACTGAAAAGATAGTTACTTGTATCGAATATGAACCAGAAACTTAAGAAAGTCATCTCTGCCAGCCGGAGGGTGGACCTTCTAACTTTCTATCCTGATTATCTGATGAAAAGATTGGAGGAGGTTGGAAAGGAGAATATCCATACCCTGGTCATCTGGACCAAAAACCCCCGTAATATTTTAGAGAACAAAAGCTTGAAAAGATATCTCAGGTCGATTGACCAGATTTACCTTTTATTGACTGTAACCGGCTTAGGCGGGACTCCTCTGGAGCCTGAAGCACCAGAACCAGACAGGGTGCTAAAAGCACTGCCTGATTTAATAGAGTTTCTTGGCTCGCCTTTGAGAATTGCCATAAGATACGATCCACTGATCGAAGTCTTTTATGCTAAGAAAATTCACCTCACCAATATAGACTCAAAACTTTTTCAAGATATTTTGAGCTCAGTTCATTCCTCAGGTATAAAAAGAGTGATCACCTCTTATGTCACCCTTTATCCAAAGGTAAAAAAACGCCTGGATAAGTACGGCTTCCAGTTAGTGGATCATCCTCAGAGTGAAATCAAGGATTTCATCTTGAAAAAAATGATTCCACAGGCTGAAAAACTGGGTATGGAGCTTTCAACCTGTGTTCTGCCGGAAATCACTAAAAAAGGGTGTATAGATGGTAATCTCCTCACGGAGATTCACCATCAAAAAGAGCCCTGTTCCACAGTTAAAGATAAAACCCAGAGGAAAAGTTGCCACTGCACAAAATCCGTAGATATTGGTCTGTGGTTCCCCTGCAATCATAGCTGTTTCTACTGCTATGGAAATCCCTCCTCTAAAGTCTCTTGAAACTTCTCTTATATCTTTCATTTACCGCTAAAGTTAATCTTCTCAGAGTCGATAATAAAATAGAAGATTTTTCTTGTATTATTAAGGATAAGTCCCCGAGCAAAAGTTTTTTAAAAGAGGTGAGCTGTGAGCCAAGAAGAGAATAATTCTTTTGAAAATTCTCAGGAGATTAGGGACAACTCCGAACTGGCATCCTCAGGAGAAGAGGAGACTAAAGTTGCCATCAAGGAAGAATTAGAAGAGACTCCTGCACCCCCTCAGGCTGCATCTGAACCAGCATCCACAGGAGAGGAGAAGGTGGAGGACAAAACCGACAAGGTGAAAATCTCAGACATTGAGATACAATCGCCAATTGATGCGATGATTGAAAAAACCTATCTGGATTCTCCTGGTCCTGAAAACATGACAGGACAAAAAGTGACGGAGAAAAAACCTAAAAGAACCAGGAATTCCCGGAAAAGAGCAAAGACTGAATCTGCATCCACAGGATCAGATCCTGAAACCACTTCAAACGAAAAAACGGACCTGACTCCTGAAACCGGATACAGAATCTCAACAGAAACAGACAAACCTGAAGATGAACCGACCAGGCCGGATACCCTGTCCAGGATTAGACCCTTGGAGGAGCAGAAGGTTTTAAACAAAGGGGTGGCTCATTTTAAGGATAACGTCATAAAGATCGCCGGTGGATTCAGGCTGCATGCCGGGGATGAGATGAAAATCGGAGACCGGGAGTTCGAGCTAAAGCATCTTGAACCCAGCAAAAAACCATTATACTGGGGTATTCTGGCTTTGGGGATAATTGTATTATTCTTCATTTTTCAGTCCAGCTTTACCGGACCCAAGGATTCTGGCAAAATGGTAGGAGTGGTAGTGGAAAAAGGGACAGGCGTATTTCTCCCGAATGCCATGATAGAGCTTAAAGAATTAGGCAAGAAGGTTCAGTCCAATGACCTGGGATTTTTCATAATTGACCTTTTGCCAGCAGGCACTTACCAGATGCAGGCACAACTCAAAGGTTATACACCAGTGAGCGAGAATGCGGTGATAGTGAAGAAGCAGATCACCACTACAGTAGTGGAGCTTTCACCTCAAACCGCCTTATCTTCTCCAGCCAAGCCTGAGCCTGAAAGATCCGAACCCAGGACCAAGCCGGTTGCTACGAGCCAGCCCAGATCTACACTCGGATCAGTTAAGATAGAAACCAACGTACCGGGTGTGATTGTTTATTTAGATGGCAGATATTTAGGTGTAGGGAATAATTTGTATGCAGATATCGCACCCGGCACCCATTCTATCAGGTTATCTAAAGACAGTTATCAGGATTGGACCGGTAACGTGGCAGTCAGTGAAAGGTCAACTTCCAGAATAAAGGTAAATCTCAATTCCATAGAGGGCATATCCGGTCCCTCAGGCTCCACCCGGAGTCAGACAGACTTCATAAGTTCAGCTCAGAAAGAATATGACATTGGCAACTATGCCGGAGCAGTGGAGAACTACACCAAGGGACTGCTCTTAGATTCGGGTAACCCTGAAGCCTATTTAGGCAGGGGAAGCTCCTATGCCAGGATCGGAGAAAAGGGCAAAGCCGTATCAGATCTTTATCAGGGAGCCAAGCTTTTTGAAGATAAGGGAAACTACAACAAAGCGGTTCTCTGTTATTCCCAGATCCTAAATCTTACCCCGGAGGACCTGAATTATCTTTACTCCCGCGGTCAAGACTATGTCCATACAGGAGACTATGATAAAGCGATCACTGACCTGAAGAAAGTTACTGAGCAGAATCCTAAGTTTCTCAACGGGTTCACGGAGCTGGGAAATGCCCAGTATGGAGCCAAAGATTATAAAGGCGCAGCAGAAAGTTATACCAAGGCAAGGAAGCTCAGCCCTAATTCCAGGCAGATTTATGTGAATTTAGCCATGACCTACACGGCGCTTGAAAACAAGTCTGAAGCTAAGAAAAATTACGGGAAATTCAAAGAGCTAACCACCCTGGCAGACCGGGAGACAATGAAAGATGACCCTGAATGGATTAAAGTTTTGAAATTCTTAGGCGAAAGTACTGAGAAGGAATTCTGATCTAAAAAAAATTTCAAATAAAAAGACCCTCGTCCTACGGACGGGGGTTTTTTGTTTTGCTCTTTTGTAGTCGTTAGAGCTTTTGCGATGCCTACGGCGGGCTTTGCCCCCGTAGGGCGGAAAACCTTTCAGGTTTCCAGTAGTAAGTAGTAGGCCTACACTCCTACCCATCTTATTTCCCCTGTGGAAGCCTTTTCTGGACATCCGAGATTTTTGAAAGCTCTTTATAAAAATCTTCAACTGCTGCCTTTCGAAAACTGGGGTCAGGTGTTTGGGTTCTTGCTTTTTCCAGGTTGGACTCATTTATAAACCCTTTAATCGGGGTTACCCCTTCGTATTTGGAAAACGGTTTTTGAAAGATGTAGCCATCGCAGAACATTTCCAGAGTGAAATTATTGTAGCCCTGCCTATAAATACTGGTCTCTCCTGTCAATTTGCCAAAAGGGGTGCTTCTGGTATCAAAGCCAACCCTTTGATACTTTGGCTCCATTTCTCCCATCACTTCGTCTATGATACCATCCGCAGGATAAACAAAAGGCTGGTCATAACCTAAAGCATTATACCAGGGTCCATTAAGGAAAATGGTGATTGCCCGTTTGCCTATTTTCTGGAAGACAAAGTTTCCCATTCTCCGGTCCTCGAAGCGGATGAATTTTGCTCCGTCGCAGATGGGCTGTTTATATTCCGAAAACGCATGATGGATTCCACTGTAAATCAGCGCTTTTCCCCCTTTAGCCACCACGCTGTCCAGAATAGTCTGTGCCCAGAGGTTCTCACCACCTCCCCTCCACACCTTTCGCTTGATATCACCATTATCTTTGTCCTCTTGTGTTTTTACAAAACTCCAGTCAGGCGAGTCATTTAATCCCAAAATTCGAAACTTTCGTTTCCCCTGAGGAAGGAACTGGTTTAACTGCCAGGCGGCTTTGTATATATCAATGTATTCTTTGTATCCCCAGAGGACGAACTGGTTGAAAGTGATAAGCCGGGCTAAGTTTTCATCATAGGCACTGCTGTTTAGCAAACTATCTATCAGTGGCTGGTCCTCACGCCGGCCGAACTCGGTGCCCAGGGTGAATACTCCCTTCTGATAGAGCAGCGGAATGAGTTTCTGTATAAGCCCTGGATCGTGTTTGATGTAATGGGTCTCTCCCACGAAAACGATGTCGTGGTCTTTGAATTTGCTCAGAATATAATCCTCAGGGGTTAAGTAATTTTTAATTATATAGCTTTTTAGCTCAGTCTTTAATCTCTCATCCACCGCAGGCGAGTTTTGACCTGAATTACAGGAAGAAATTAAGAATAAGGAAACAAGTAGAATCGCAACCGTTCTCATGTTTTTTTCTCCTCCTTATCGGATGTGAAAAGTGATTTTTTTACTCTTTCCTTTCTACCGATACTTGGAGCATTGGCTTATAATATATATTCAGTTTACTCTCCATACCATTATTATTTCAGGATTACGTAAAAAAATCTGGTTGAGTTTCATGCTAAATAACAGTAAGTCAGGAATCCCGAGCTTCTGACCTACACTTCTATTCTACATCCCATTGATTACCCGGGTTTTCTTCCTTTGATTACATAAAAGAAACTTGGTCCACAAGCAATATATTTGCCTTCCTCAATTTGTTGTTGAAGAATGGGTTTGAGCTTGTCGGATATTTCCCGGAAACGCTCATATTCTTCCGGGTTACCACCTCCTGCGAGGAACTCTTCCTTTGTCCTTTCCATCCAGAATTCATGCTCATCTAACTGAGTTTTCTTTACCATTTTCAAAAGGTGCTGTTGTTTCGGATCTTCATAGGGCGGGATCAGGAAATGGACTCTATCATTCATCCGGGCATCAATCCCGATAAGTCCCAGCTCTTTCATCATCGCTGGTACCTTAGAGCCGATGCTATTGTCACCCCGGCCCAGCTTAATGTGGCCTTTGTGGCAAATCAAATGGACTTTCTTGATTAATAGCTCCTCCTCGATATCAAGTTCCGGCATAGACCAATAGGGTTTTATCAGCATTACCGACAGATTATCCGGCTCGTTGCACATGATCAGTCCTCCTGGCTTTGCCACTCGAATAATCTGACTCAGAGCAAGTTCAGGTTTTTCCAGGTGCATCAGAAGAGTCTGGCACATAACCCAGTCCGCGAAGTTATCTGAAAACGGTAACTTATAGGCATCGCCTACCATGAATTTTGCCTCCCCACCGGTTGCCCATTCCCTTGCCGCTTCTGCTGCTTCCCGGACTAATTCCTCAGAGACATCCGCACCTAAATAATGTCCGCCCTTACCGAAATAGGGCCAGTAGGTGTAACCTAAATTACCCAGACCACATCCTACATCAACTGCGGTCATACCAGGTTTTAGCTCCAGCCAGACAGCTAACTTATCAATCGTATCCTTATGCCACATAAACTTTCGCTGTTCAATCAACATCTCTTTCCAGCGCCCTTTAGACCAGTCTATTTTCTTCGTGTCTTCACTCATAGAGTTATTTTCTTCCTGCACCCCCCCGTTGCTACAGAGCAAAAAAATCCCTCAGAAATCCCAAGGTTTGAAGAAATCTTTATACTTTTCTTTCTCTTGTCTTATCTGGTGAAACCTGTCGGGAAAGGGGACCTCGAAGTTTTCCTCCTGCTGATGCTTTTTTGTCCATTCGCCAGCGGCAGAGGAGATCTGGTCAAGCCATTTCTGGGATGGCTCTAAGACCAATTCAAACCTTTCCACATCTTTAGTATAAACTCTTAATGGCTGGATAGAGATATCCTGACCCAGATACAAATCCCTGGGGACTTCTGTAAAAACCGGTATATAGTCAAGAAGCTCATAAGCATTATGGTGGACGATATCCCGTTTTAACATAATCGTAGAATCCAAAGTATCCGCCGTCACTTTGACTTCAGTAAAGTCCAGGCCTTTGAGCTTTTCCGAAGTTATGTCATGAAGGTAGTAGATTTTGGGGGTTTCAAACCAGCCCTTCTTTTTAGCTGCAAGCCCCCATCCTGTCTTGCTAGTTGGTGAAAGCTCCACGATCCCTTTGTAAGGCTGAATTGCGTAAAAATCAGTATTGAATAACACGACCTTTACCATTTTTTGATTCAGCACCAGGTAAAATCCATTGGTATCATAATATCGATTATACCCGCCCTGAGCTACCAATATCACTCCCTCGATTGCTTTTCCATCTCTTAATTCTATTTTACAAACTGATAGGACATCAGGCAAACAATCCGCCAAAGAGACCTCTGAAATGAGCAGCAAAAAACAGCATAGAATAATCAATTTTCTGTGTATTTTAAACCTCATTTATTTATGTTTTGCTCCTGATTGGTCTCCTGACCAACAAGGCTCCTTTGACTTGCTCACCCTCAAACAAGTTTGAGGGTGCCACCCAATAGTTTATTTCTGTGTTTCCATCACCCGTCGTTTGCAGTAGGCATAAAGAGCATCGTAGACGATAACCTCTTTAGCTAAAATCTCATGGTCATCTTTCAGACCCAGAAGTCCAAAACCCTCTGCAATGGCTCTGAACCCAGCAGCTTCTGGCTGGAGATGAAGGTCTTTGGAGATGTCTGCGCTATGAATGATCTTAGCCATGAGTTTAATGGCAGGGTCTTCGATTTTGTATTTTTCCACGATTGCTTCAAAACTGCATCTGCCCTCATGATGACCTAATTCTACTCCTGGAGCGTCAAATGGTATGGCTTTTTCACGTTCGGCTATCTCTATAACTTTATCTGCCGGGACAAAGATAAACTCTGCCTGCGGGTCGATGAATTTCTTTATCAGCCAGGGGCAAGCCACCCGGTCGACCTTTACTTTTTCACGGGTAATCCATTTCATTTTTACATCTCCAAGATTAGCCGCGCTGAACTACGCATCTTTTGTCATTCTGAGGGAGTTCCCTATGGGGACGACCGAAGAATCTCTCGAATCTGATTAGAGTAGATTCTTACCCCTCCGGAGGCAGGGTCAGAATGACAATTGTCTTTCTTTTTGATTTTCCTTTATCTTTTTTTCCTTGAACTTTTGAACCATTAAACCCTTGAACCTTGTTTTATTTGCCATGAGGTCTGACGCTACAGATTCATAACGCAGATCGACAATCTTTATTACTTAGGCATTTTGCCCAAGAGCTTGTGTACAAATCTATGGATCTTGTGGAAAAAAACCAGTGGCTCGGCAAACATCAGAATACATTCTCCATGCACAACCTGAATGCCATTTTCCTCGCAGAAACGGATCGCTTTTTCAGATTCGGCCCCTCTCTGCATCCAGACTCTTCTGATTCCGGATGAGGCTATATCTTTTACCACTTTTTCAGTTTCAACTGGAGGAACGACAAGCAGGACTCCGCCTACGGGTTGTGGTAAAGCACCCAGATTGGGATAGCAGCGTTTTCCTTGTATCGTTTCCACATTAGGATTGACAGGAAACAATCGGTATCCATGTGCCTTAAGCTCCTTGTAGCACGCGTTCCCGAACTTTTTACCCCCGCGTGAAACCCCGATAATGGCTAAAGTTTTTTGCTTCAGAAAATCATCAATTGCGGCTCTGGTTGTCATTTACCTCTCTCCTTTTGGACCAGGTTAAAGCTTCATAGCTGGTTCTCTTCTAATGCCTCTATAAGGTTCCCCCTTTTTTTATAGCTTTTTTTATTGTCGATCTACCAGCAGTCGATTTCTTCTCTATTGATTTTAATCAATCCGCTTTTAAAAAGTCAAGGTTTTTTTATGAAAATTTGCCCCTTTTCTCCATAAGCAGATCACCTTTGATGCACAATCCTAAAGACAACCAGGGATCGACAGATCGAGTCAATAAAACATCAGGAAGACTGGCCATTCCACTTAACTATCCCTAATCATTTCTGCAAACATCGCAATTTTTCTTGACTGAACCCCATCCTTATGTTTTAATTGTCCAGACAAACTGCGACCTAAATATCACTTTTTAATAAGATTTCAGGACTTATCAGAAATTTTACTCGAAGGAGGGAAAGCAAATGTTACCATTTAAAAAAATTCTCTGTCCCACTGATTTCAGCCAGCCCTCTTATGAGGCTCTGAAAGTGGCGGATGAGCTGGCATTACACTTCTCGGCTGAGCTTTATCTTGTTCATGTCCTTGCCCCGAATCCCGTTATCACCGCTGCTACTACTCCGATGAGCGCAGGAGCTCCGACCACCAGTTTTGACGTTGTTTTATATGAAAAAGAGTTGAAAGGCTCGGCAGAAAAAAAGCTTGGAGAGGTAACTGATCAGAGATTATCAAAAGAACTTAAAGTTCAATCGTTTCTGGCATACGGAAAAGCCGCAGATGAGATCGTGCGGATTGCGGAGAAGGAGAAAGCCGATCTTATCATCATCTCGACTCATGGCGAGACCGGCTTCAGGCATCTTATTTTCGGCTCAGTGGCTGAGAAAGTGGTAAGACATGCTCAATGCCCTGTGCTTACCATCCGGGCTTCGCACAAATAGAGCATCTCCCACCTTGAGGGCAAGGTAGGACTACCTGTTAAGTAAGGAGTTTTTACTTGTCATTGCGAGGAGGTCATTTGACCGACGAAGCAATCCGCATAGACCGGACGGCATCCCCGCCTTGTGGCAAGGTGTGGGGTGCCGGACTTTACCTTTCATCTGAGTAAGGATTTTTTAAAATGAACCCCTGGTTTATTCTAATTTTAGCACCGGTTTTCATACTCTTGTGGATATTGTTTTTCTCGCACATCTTTGTCCATCTGACGCTGAATGACAAAACAAGAAAGTTTTCACTTAACTGGTTAGGTTGCGCCATTTATCTGGACTGGTCCATCCAGAAAATGGGTTTTTGCATATTCAATCAAAGGATATTTACAAGTTCTATGAGAAAGAAGCAGGTCAAGATAAAAAAAGCTGGAAAAACAGGAAAAGTAAATTATATTATCCTCTGGCAGAAAAAAGAGGTCCTGGTAAAGACCTTGAAAATAGCTTTCAAATCTTTTGTTAATATGCTGAAAAAAACTGAGCTTGAGAGATTCTCGTTGAGCTTGAGAGTAGCCACTCCTGATCCAGCTTTGACCGGGATAGTGTATGGAGGGCTTTCAAGCTTAAGTTATTCACTTCAGCCTTTTCTGCCTCTCGGGGCAGTCTATCTTTATCCTGATTTTCAAGCTGAGACTCCAAGAACGGATCTGGAGATATCTTTAAAGACCAGGTTTTTCTATATTCTCTGGGTTGGGGTAAAAACTTTTTTGCTTTTGCCAAAAATATCCCTGGTAAAAACTATGAGAAAACTTTTCATTAAAGGGAGGTGAAAAATATGGAGAACCCAGCACAGGAACTTATAAAATCGATCCTGGAGGAGCTGAAAGCCATTGCCAAAACCGAGACCATCGTGGGAGAGCCGATCACCATCGGGGATAAAACCATCGTTCCGGTCTGCAAGATAACCTTAGGGTTTGGAGCAGGCGGCGGGACCGGAGGAGCAAAGGATAAAGGAGAGGGAGCTGGAAGCGGAGGCGGGGGCGGTGTAGCTATCTTTCCTGCTGCCTTTATCGTGATCAAGGGTGACGAGGTATCGGTTTTAGGGGTCAAGCCCGGTAAATGGGAATATATTCTGGAGGCTATTCCAGGAATCATCGAGAAATTCAGAGAAGGAAAAAAAGGTAAAAAGGAAAAAGAGGAGAAGATCGAGTAGGCAGAAGTGAATGGCGTCGAGAAACTCCTGGAGTATAAACCTTTAGGTTTATCTGTACAGTCCTATTATTTTTTTCTACGCATACAGGTAAAGCTGAAGTCACCAGGATCTTGAGACTTTACACTTCATTCAAACCTACCAAATAGGAAAACAGATGAAAGTTATTACCTATCGGGAATTAGAACCCAAAGACCGGTTTATGCTTTTGATGGACCAGGCTTTCTGGTGGCCCCTCTCCCCTGCTCAATTAGAGAGACTTATCAATCTGGACATCCGGTTAAAAAATAGCCCGGTTGGTTTCTGTGCAGTTGAGAACGGGAATTTAGCTGGCTATGTGGGCGTTATGGATATTCCCACAGGAACTGTTTCCGGGAATATAGAAACCGTCGGTGGAATCTGGTGCGTGGCAACCAATCCCCGTTTTGCCAAAAGAGGGATATGCAAAACCTTGATGGATAAAGCTCACCAGTACTTCCAGCAGAAAAAATACCCCTTCTCTTTTCTGTGTACCAGCCGGACCATAATCGCCTATGCGATTTATGTGAGAATGGGATACGTTGAGGTGGAGAAAGTAAATAGCTATCCGGAGGCATACAAAGTTTTAGGTGAGGTGAAACCTGAAGGGAAATCTGAGACAGGTTTAGACCAGAGTAAAATCTTCAATCTCTATCAGGAATTTGTCAAAGATAAAACTGGATTTGCAGTCAGGCAGAAGAATTTTCTTGAAGTCTTGTCTGAGAGAAAGAAATTTGACGATAAAAAGTCAGTTCTAATGCAAAAGGGATATGCCCTGGTCTCAGGACCAAGAGAAGTTTCCAGGATAATGGAGCTGGTAAGTTCAGACGAGCAAAGCTATCATAATCTCCTTGATCAGATTGAATCTTTTTCCCCCAACGGCGTAATCGACCGGATGATCACAGATGATAAACTCCATCAGGTATATAAAGACAGAGGATACTGCATTGAAGAAGCGGACCACGGGGTAGTGATGGTAAAGAGATTAGCCCAGGCTGAATTTGAAGAAAAATACGGAAATGCGTTTCACATGGGAATGATGGATATGTTTTGAGATTTGCGTATTCCCGCCTTGAGGGCAAGGTGAGGTCACTGAATTGTCATTCTGAGCCCGCAGGGCGAAGAATCCCTACAGATTCTTCGGTTGTCTCCGTAGGGGACTCCCTCAGAATGACTCGAGGAAATAGGACCTGCTGATTACGTCGGTAATGAATAACAATTCCAAGGAGGTTTTTGTGTCAACTCTCAAAAATTTTAGACAGGCGATTCTATTCTTCATTCTCCTCCTCTTTTTACCTCTCCCCTGTTTTGCCCTACCCGGCTCACCGGTAAAGGTTCATTTCTTGGATAATGGGATGCAGGTAATCACCAAGGAGGAACATTCCAAAAATTTGATTGCTCTTAATATCTATGTAAAAGGGGGTAGCAGAACTGAAACACCGGAATTGAGTGGGTTGAGCCATTATTATGAGCATCTCATTTTCAGAGGAGGAACTGATAAGCAGAAGGAGCTGGAGACTAGGAAGGTTTTCCAGAGCCTGGGACAATTCTTCGGTTTCACCAGCGAGGATGTGACCTGTTATTATATGGTCGCTCCAAAGGAAAATCTGGATGAGGCTTTATGGAGATATGCAGATGCAGTGATGAATCTCAAAGTGACGCAGGAGAAGATTGAATCTGAAAGACAGGTGGTCCTGGAAGAGTTCAATATGGATGAGGACCAGCCGGATTATTCTGCCTGGCTTCTTCTGGAGAAAAACGCCTTCAAGGTTCATCCATATGGACAAACGGTCTTGGGCTCAAGGGAAGTTATAAAAAATGCCGATTTAGACCGGTTCAAAACCTTTTATCAGGAAAGGTATGTGCCCAATCAGATGGTGATGGCGGTAGTGGGAGATTTCAATACGGATGAGATGATGACGAAAATCAACCCCCTTTTTGGAAAATATCCCAGGGGAAAAGAATCGTTTGAATTAGGAAAAACTGAACCAGAGCGAACCAAGTTCTGGCAGGCTTTCAAGAGGATGAAATCCAGCTCCAGCTATCTTAACATCGGTTTCCACATCCCGGAGGCAACGCATCCGGATATCCCGGTTTTAGACGTGCTGAACGTGATCTTAGGTCAGGGCGAAAGCTCCCGGCTTTACCAGGCATTGAAAAAAGAAGACAACCTGGTATACTCCGTAGGCTCTTCAGTTGACCAGAGGAAAGATCCAGGTCTTTTTGAAATCTATACTCAGTTAGACCCGAAAAATGAAAGAAAGGCTGTGGATATTGTCTTTAAGGAGCTGAGCAAATTGTGGCAGAAAGAGGTTTTGCCGGAGGAAATAGATAAAGCTAAGTCCAAGATCGAGAATTCATATTATTTCGATAACCAGACCTACATAAGCCAGGCACAGCGTTTATCTTATTATGCGGCAAATAGCGACCTGTTACTTGAGTCTTCATATTTAGACCGGATCCGAAGCACCACACCTTCTGATATAAAAAGGGTAGCTTTGAAGTATCTGAAACCCTCGAATGCAACTTTAGCTGTAGTTGAACCAGAAGATGCACCAGAAAACTCTTTTATTGACATAGCAGAAAAATATGATTCCCTTTTACCTGCTCAGGCAAAAGAGGAGATAAAAGCCAAACCTGAGAAAATTATTCTGCCCAACGGCTTGACCCTGCTTCTAAAAGAAGACCATTCCTCAAAGACTATTGCTCTTGAAGCATATATCAAAGGAGGATTATGGTTAGAAGAGGAGAAAAATGCCGGCATCTGCAATTTTGTAACTGAGATGCTCCTCAAGGGAACAAAAGAATATTCCTCAGACCAGATTGCCCAGAAGATCGACAGTCTGGGAATCGAGCTTTATGCCCAGAGTACTCCGGATTATGCCAGGGTTTCCCTTCTGACCACGCCGGAGACATTTAAACCGGGACTGGAACTTTTTTCTCAAGCCCTGTTTTATCCTGTTTTTCCGGAAAAGGAAACAGAGAACACCAGAACCGATATCATCGCTCAAATCCAGAAAGTCAAAGACTCAAGTTATGACCTGACCAATCAGGAGTTCGCTAAAGAAATCTACTCTAAATTGCCTTACAAAAGACCAGTGTTAGGGTATGAGGAAACCGTGAGCAAGCTTTCTCCTGAAGAGCTCAGGAGTTTTCATAAACGGGTTTTCGTCCCTTCTAATATTATTTTATCTATGGTCGGAGATTTCAATTCAGAAGAGATAAAAAATCTTCTAAAATCCGAATTCGAAAAAATCCCATCTGCACCTGCTCAGAAGTTTTCGTTGATAGATGAACCAGCTCAGGAAAAGGGAAAGTCAAGGATAATACCCCAGGAAAAGCTTCAGACCACTTTCAACCTGGGAAGAATGGGGGTTAAAGTAACCAGCCCTGACTATTTATCTCTGAAATTAGTGGAAAGGATTTTAAGTTCCCGGTTGTTTTTTAAATACGTTTATGAGGAGGGAATGGCTTACCGGATGTGGACTTATATGCAGCCCCGCCTGGGCTCAGCCCCTTTCACTTTTGAGATGGGGGTATCCCCGGAGAATTACGCCAAAGCCAGAACCGGAATTTTAAGTGAAGTCCAGACCTTGCTGAAATCTCCGTTGCCTGAGAAGGATGTGCAAACCGCAAAAGCCAATCTGATCTCCGGATTTTATCTCTCCCAGCAGACCAATACTGACCAGGCAAGAACCATGGCGTTCTACGAAACGGCAGGTTTAGGTTATCTTTACGGTGATACCTACCCGGATTTGGTCAAAAAGGTGAAAACCTCAGAGATAGCCTCTGCCGCGAAAAAGTATTTAGACCCGGAGAGGTTCACTTTAGTGGCTGTGGGAAAAGCAGAATATAAAAAATAAAACTCTAAGCATAAGGAGGAGCAGATGAAAACCAATGAAAGCGGTGCTGACCGGCTGATCCGCATAATAGTCGGCATCCTTCTTTTCATCTTAGGCTGGCTGGTTTTAAAAAACCGCGTTCTGGGGATAATCTTTGACATCCTCGGTATAATCTTTTTCATAACAGGCATAACCGGATTTTGCGGGCTGTATAAGCTCTTTGGCATCAATACCAAAAAGGAGGAGACGCCGCAAAAACCTGCTTGAGATTTTCTATGCTCTTGGCGGATGTTATCATCCACCAAAGGGTCAGAGAGGATGATAACATTTTCGCTGATTGAACAGACAAATGTCATTCTGAGCCCGCAGGGCGAAGAATCTGTAGATTCTTCGGTCGTCCATTTGGACTTCCTCAGAATGACAACAGTCGGGTGGCACCCTCAAACTCGTTTGAGGGTGATGCAGAAGTTCAAACTGACTTCAATCAGGTTTCTTTCTCCCTCTCCTTTTAGGAAAGGGCCGGGGTGAGGTCAGACGATTTTGGAGCTTCTTGACATTTGAGCTTTTGAACACTTGAGCCTTTAAGCCATCGAGGGTTTGACCGAGATACCTTTCAAATAGACAAGACCTGATGAATTCTTCTTCTGCCAGAAGCAGTAATTTTCTCCCCTCTTTTTTGTTTGCTGTTTTATGCCTGATCTGGGGCTCAACCTGGTTGGGCATCAAAATAGGTCTGGAGGACTCTCCTCCATTCTTGTCTGCCGGCTTCAGGTTTCTCATAGCCACAGTCTTCCTTTTTATCTGGGCAAAGAAAAAAGGGATAAAATTTTCTGAGTATAAGGCTCAGGCATTTAAAATCCTCATCCCCGGTTTTTTTATGTATTATCTTTCTTATTCTCTGGTCTACTGGGGGGAGCAATATATAAATTCAGGCTTGACCGCAGTTCTTTTTGCCACCCTTCCTTTTTTTGTAGCTCTCTTTGCGACTCTGTTATTAAAAGAGGAAAAGCTAAACTGGTTTCGTCTGTTCGGGCTTATAATTGGATTCTCCGGCATCCTATTGATCTTCCGGGACAGCCTTAATTTAAGAGGAGAGAATCTCTTTTATGGAATGGTCGGAATCATATTAAGTGCTGGTTTCTCAGCCTATGCTTCGGTCAGGGTGAAAAGAGACCTGCATACAGTCGAGCCGGTAGTCATCTCGGTCTTTCAGATGGGACTGGGAACTATACTCCTGTTAGGTTCAGGATTTCTATCTGAGAGAATTACCGATTTCAAGCTCACCTATAAATCGGTAGGCGCATTACTTTACCTATCCTTTTTTGGCTCAGCTTTCGCTTTTATGTCTTATTACTGGCTTCTGAAGAGAATAGAGGTTACCAAACTGTCTTTGATAGCTTTCATCACCCCGATTGTGGCTTTGATCTTAGGCTGGCTGGTCTTAGGAGAGGGTATCAGCGGATACTTGATTTCCGGAACGGTTTTAGTTATAATAGGTATTTGGCTGGTCTCAAGATATGGCATAGTCAGCCGGAAAAAGTAAAAGGTGTCATGCTTGTGAGGGTGGCACCCTCAAACTTGTTTGAGGGTGATGCAGGAGATTTATACAAATGCCTTTGATTTATATTCCCGCCCTGTGGCAAAGGTGGGAATACCGATTGACAACCAAGAAAACGGAAAGGTAAAATATGAGAATGGCAAAAAGTATTCTGGAACTGATCGGTCATACTCCGATAGTCAGATTAAATCGGGTTACCAGAGGAGTTAAGCCAGAGATCTGGGCAAAATTGGAGCTTTTTAATCCCACCGGAAGTGTCAAGGACCGGATCGCACTTTATATGATTGAACAGGCAGAAAGAAAAGGAATCTTAAAAAAAGGCGGGGTTATTGTAGAGCCTACTACTGGCAATACCGGAATTGCTCTGGCGGCTGTAGCAGCTATCAAGGGTTACAGGATGATAGCGGTTATGTCAGAGGCGATGAGCCTGGAAAGAAGAAGGATCATCAAAGCATTTGGTGGAGAGGTGGTCCTGACCCCGGCTATAGAGGATGCTGCCGGAGCTATTAGTAAAGCTCAGGAAATAGTAAGAACTACTCCTAACTCCTTTATGCCGGATCAGTTCACCAATTCCGACAATATCCAGGCACATAAAGAGACTACTGCCCGGGAGATCCTCGAACAGACTGAAGGCAAATTAGATGTTGTGGTCATCGCAGCTGGAACCGGCGGGACTTTTTCTGGGGTAGCGGAGGTTCTGAAGAAAGAGATACCGGAGATCAGATGCGTGGTAGTGGAGCCGGCCGGCTCAGCAGTTCTTTCCGGATGCGATCCGGGCTTGCATAAGATTCAGGGAATCGGAGAAGGATTTATTCCAGAGTGTCTCAAGACCCATCTGTGTGACGAAGTCATCTCAGTTGGAGATGATGAGGCGATTAATATGGCCAGAAGGTTAGCTAAAGAGGAGGGAATCTTAGCCGGGATATCCTCCGGGGCCAATGTGTATGCCGCTCTGCAAGTAGCCAGCAGAATGGAAAAGGGGAAAATCCTGACTTTCATCCCGGACAGCGGCCAGCGTTATTTGACCAACGAGTTATTTGCTAATATATAGACCAAGCTTGGTTCTAACTGATTTTAGTCAAGTCTAATTATTTCCTCTCCTTTCAGGGGAGGGTTAGGGTGAGGTCACCGTTCTGATTTCGGTAAACCCATCTTGCCCTAAGATGGGTTTATAAGACCCCGTCTTGAGGGCAAGGCGGGGTTACCGTAGCTCTTATTTTGGCTTAGCCGGTAAACCTATAGCCTGCCCGTAGGGTTACCATCAACTTGGGTAGCGGGTAGGATTACCTTCAACAGGAGAACCCAACTCTTCAGGAGATAAGATGACCAACTTAGAAAACATAATCGACCGCTAGATAAAAAGATGGGAATTAGAGAAAAAAAGGAGAGAGGAAGAGCAAAAAGCACAGGCTAAAGAGATTTTCCCGGGACCTGTGATAACGGTATCCAGAGAAAGAGGGAGTCGGGGGAGTTATCTGGCGAGGATTTTGGCTGAGAGACTCAACTATCAGCTCGTTCACCGGGAGATAATAGATTATATGGTCAAAGACACCGGAGTAAGACGCAGGTTGATAGAATCTTTGGATGAGAAAGTTAAATCTGAAATAGAGCTGTGGGTGGAAGGACTTTTGAAAGGTAAATATTTAGGCAAAAGCGATTACTTTTATCATTTGATGAAATTGATTTTAGCCATAGCCCAGCACGGGGAAACGGTGATCGTGGGCAGAGGCGCAAATTTCGTCCTGGGCTTGGAAAAAGGGTTTCATATCAGGATTGTCGCTCCAGTTGAAAAAGAATCGAAAACCTGATTGCCTACAAGCATTTCAATGCAGCCCAAGCCAAAAAGGAAATCGAGCGTGGAGATAAAGAGCGAAAAGAATTTATTCATACCTTTTTTGGAAAAAATATTGATGACCCTTCTTCTTATGACCTCATCTTAAACACAGCTAATTTCCAGTCCGAAGAAGCTTTGAACTTGATATTAATAGCTTTCGCATCCAAATTCAAGAAAACGTAGAGACGCATCGTCTGCATCTTTCTTTTGTCATTCTGAAGGAGTCCAAATGGATGACTGAAGAATCTGGTTTTCCTTCACGATCAGATGCTTCGCTAAGCTCAGCATGACACCGACCGCCACACTTCACTTCGGCATCATCACGGACTATGCATTCATATTCCAGTAAACTAACTTCCCTTTTTCCATCTTTCGTTTTTCACCCTATTTTCTCCTTGACAACTCTTGCAAATACTTTAATATTACTCAAAAATTTTAAAGTAGAGTTCAAGCTAAAATAAATATATGGAAAAATATCAGAAAACCATCAGGAAACCAGCCACCTACACCGGCGTGGGACTACATACCGGAAACAAAACCACTGTAACCTTTAAACCCGCTCCGGTTAATCACTGGATCAGCTTTGTCCGTAAAGACCTGCCGGATTCTCCTGAGATCCCGGCTGACATTGAGCATGTGGTGGATATGACCAGAGGAACCACCCTGGGCAAAGGAAATGTAAAAGTCTACACGGTGGAGCACGTCCTGGCCGCAGTAGTGGGACTGGAAATCGACAATCTGATAATCGAGTTAGATAACGATGAGCCTCCAGTAGGAGATGGCAGTTCTCTCCCCTTTGTCCAGGCACTGAACTCCGCCGGCATACAGGAACAGGATGTTCCGAAAAATTTCATCCAGGTTGATACTCCCTTGATCCACTCTGATAAGGAAAGAGGGGTTGATATAGCCGCTTTCCCGGCGGATGATTTACGAATTACCTTTATGATCGATTATCGCAATCCTGCTTTGGGCACCCAGTACACTTCCCTGATTTCCCTGAAAGATGAGTTCGTCAAGGAGTTTGCCCCGGC
>Ga0315277_10002999_pt1 | contig 23181 bp, 21 predicted proteins | sample YL17G05_15_MG_FD_203695 | JGI IMG/M metagenome (GOLD analysis project Ga0315277, IMG submission 203695) | Sediment microbial communities from Yellowstone Lake, YNP, Wyoming, USA - YL17G05_15 | ecosystem: Environmental > Aquatic > Freshwater > Lake > Sediment | place: USA: Wyoming | collected...
CATTACTTTGCCAAAGGGTTTTCACTGGTACACCATGAGAGCAGTGGATACAACCATTCTTGCAAGTTCCAAGGAGGTCTATGGTTACGTAAAACTACCTGCCATGGTTTTCTTTACAGGTATTTTCTCCAATCGACCTTCGGGATGGAAAAATACTCTTCTACGTACTCGTGGCAAAATCTCAACTTCAAATCAAATGGTCTCTCACAATACCTTTGGCGAGTTCTATCTTGACCGCGTACAACGATCAGAGAGACTTGCTATAACTATTTCCCCAAGGCAACAAGAAAAAATATCAGTCACAATAAAACGCGATCCAGAACGAAGTGTTCAGTCGCATTCGTTTCAAATCTTTCTTGCCGAACAACATTGGAACATAAGCAAAAAGCAGGCTAACAACTAGGTAAATCAAATCGCTGTTTTGCAGCGTAGGTACGAGTAACATGCCAATCAAGTAATGAGTATGATTGTCAATTTCTGCGATCTTTCCCTGACCCTTAGCCAAACCGTTGAGATCAAGTAATTTTCAAGATTGTCCAATACTATAAACGGTACATGACCTCATGAAATCCATCGCCAAAGCCTCTAGCATATATACAATGACCCAAGTCATCCAACACATGAACGATGACATGGTTGTGGTTATTGCTTGTAAGATAGTCGGGATACCTTACTGCCCATAATCCAATATCATCTTTCCGTTATTCTCTCATGCGAGAAACACTATCTTTCTCCTCCCATGTTCTCATTATGGGTGCGACACCTCCTATCTAGTCGTTTGACTACCTCATTGGAGATTAGTAAGGTTCCATAGATTATGTGTGTTGCGTTGTAAGGGATTATTCTGTATACTGAAAACGACAATAGATATACAGGGAGATTATTATATGAATACCCCAACAGAAAAAAGTGAATGGACAAAAGACTTAGGCGGGGTTTGGTTTATTTGTTTATTTGTAGGGGCTTTCACGGGAGGCGTGGGTTTATTCATCACTATCCCTATAGCGATAGCATATACCATAAAAGTGATTTGGGAAGAGATTACAGGAAAGAAAGATCAGCCGACTGAGTCAACATATTATCGGCTGTATGGTGGGAGGATCCAAGATTTGGATACAATGGATATTCCACATTCAGGATTCTCGGCTGTCGAGAGGCGTGCCGAATACATGAGAAGGGGCCAATCACCTTCGGGTTTCATCAATGGTGTCTATAACGATCAAAATCGCCCAAGTGGTGTGCCTTACTATGATGGCAACCGTGATTGGGATGCAGACGCTTAGTGTAGATAAATAACGCTTCGGCCTATAATATTGCGAGGAGGGCATAATGACAGATATCAATGGTGAGATGAAAGCTGCTGCCGATTATGCTATTAGATCAGCGAAAGATAAGTTTGGGCAGGAGTTAGACTTTTCAGATCAGAGCACAGATAAGCTAGAAAATCTATTAGATCAGGCTTATCGTAGCTTTTCCAATCAGCCCAAGGATGAAAACACAAATACCGCTATTACTAGAACAGCAAATATATGGGGTAGTTACCTGGGAGAGTTCATGCGTCTGAAGTGGGGTGGCACATGGACACTGAAAGGATCAGAGCGTCTTGTTTCTATAAAAAATGCTGAGTTTTCTCCCATCAGGTTTGTTTATAAGAAGATTACAAGTCATCCTGAATACAGTGTTGAAAAATACCTAATGGTAACTAAAAGTAAAATTCTTCCATCGCCAGTTATTCCAAAGCAGTCACAAAACCTGTCTGAAAATATCAAACAATCTAAAGAGCAAAGTATTATCAATCAACCCCCAAAAAATACAAAGAAGAATAAAAATCTGGTTTTTATACTTCTAGGTATTGGGGGATTTGTGCTTGTTATTATTGCTTGCATCACCTTCTTTGCAGTCGTATTAAGTCCAAGTTCTCTCCAGAATGTATCAATTATGGAGCCTACAGAGGCGTTTGCCGAGATACCTTTACTACAGCCCTCCTTACCTCTCACGGTGATTATCCCCAGCGATACACCATCAGTTACTCCCATACTTCCTGATGCAGAACCAATCCTACCTCGAACACCAACCCAACAAATAAACCCTACCACATTAGCTCCCCTGAGGATTCACTTTATTGATGTCGGTCAGGGTGATGCAATTCTCATACAGGGTTCTGGCGGTGAAGTCGGGCTGGTTGACGGTGGTGATACTAGCAGTGGAATAGTTCAATACCTCCAAAGCTTAGGTATTACGCATCTGGACATGATCGTCGCTACTCATCCCAACGCAGACCATATCGGTGGTTTGGTAAAGGTGCTTAACACCATTCCAGTCGATAAAGTGGTTACCAATGGCATGATGCATACAACCTTAGAATATGAGCATTTCCTGGATGCCATAATCACCTCAAAAGCTGAATATGTGGAAGTGAAGCGCGGAGAAACGATTTTGCTTGGCAATCTAAATTTCGATGTCCTTAGCCCTATTTCTAACACCGACGACGACCTAAATAATGGTTCTCTTGTCCTCCGACTAGTCTATAGGAAAGTTTCATTCCTATTCACGGGAGATACGCAGCCAGCAGCAGAGGAGATCTTGCTAGCTTCAGGTTTGGATATAAGTGCCACTATCCTGAAGGTGGCTCATCATGGGAGTCGAAGTGCTTCCCCACTTGATTTTCTAACTGCTGTACAGCCAGAAGTTGCCATTTATTCTGCTGGATTAGGCAATGATTATGGGCATCCTCATCCAGAAACGCTCGACGCTCTCACATCTGTAGGAGCCATAATATACGGCACTGATGTCAATGGAACCATAATTGTTACAACGGACGGGGATGGTTATTCAATCGAAACCACCAAGCAGGTACAGACACCAACGCCACCAATCGTACTTCCAACCACCGAACAAACTTCAGAATTATTTATAAATGTAGTCTCCCTGACCAGTCCCATTACGCCTGGGGGAACCTCGAGATTGACTATAAATACCATTCCAGGCGCAGTGTGCACAATTACTGTGTATTACAAATCTGGAGCAAGCCAAGCCGCTGGTCTAGGATCACAGACATCTGGCGAAAATGGGGATGTCACTTGGTCTTGGAAAGTTGGGTCAAGGACAACCCCTGGTATCTGGCGTATTGTTGTAACAACTGAGCTAAATGGACAAACCATATCCACAGAAATACCATTTGAGGTGAGATAATGAAAACAAAAGCCGTTATCGATCGTTTTGAAGGCGATAAAGCAGTTCTTCTTGTGGGCGAGGAGGAAGATAAGCTCATAGTCCCTCGAGCTTCTTTGCCTTCTGGGGCGAAGGAAGGGCAATGGCTGCAAGTTGACGTCGAGGATGACCGTGTACAAAGCGCAATAATCGACAAGGCAGAAACAGCCAAAAGGATTGAAAATATTGAAGAAAAGTTAGCTAGGTTGAGAAGAGGAGATCATCGCAAATCCTAATCCATATTGAACATTCAAACGTCCCAAACCATAGACGGGTTTATACTCTGGATTTCGTCTGGATACAAGTCGTGATTTTATGATTGGTAAGACGACAACAAAGGTATTATTGATGGACGCATGGACTATGAACGCTATATATATGTTAGAGTGGACTTATGCTCCACAAGATTACTTTGAAGAATCAATCCGTATTGTCCGAGACCAATACGAGATGATCATTGAAAGTGGCAAGGTAGAAACCAAGGTGAATGTAGAGTATTATGAAGGAAATCCTGAAACGCGTAATCAGCTACATGAGGCCTTGAATGACAGGTTCCTTGGTATCCAGCTTCTTACTCATAAACCTTACGAGTTATCAAAACCTACTGTGTGTAAAATCCACCCCGATGGACACAAAGACTTCTTCTTATCCATAGATTCAGGCATAATATTACACAGAGCGGATAACGTCGATTTAGTGGTAAGAGATAAAGATGGAAATATTGTGGGCGATATGCGTCGTGAGAGAATTGAAAGGAAAGTAACAATAGCAGAGTTAGCAGAAAAATATCGGGTAAATAATCCAGTCGTAAACGCAATACTCAATAGCTATCACATGGCAGTTATAGACCCAGATAATGAGTTGGTTCATCTATACGAGATAAGAGACGCACTGGTAAAAGAATTTGGGGGTGAGTCTGGTACAAAGAAAATTCTTGGAATTAGTGGTGATGATTGGAGCAAATTTGGACGTATTGCAAACGATTTTCCAGTAAAACAAGGGAGACATCGAGGTAAACACGTTGGAGCATTACGAGACGCTACCAACGATGAACAAAGTAAAGCTCGTGAATTTTCCCAAAAACTTATTCTATCTTTTCTTGAATATCTAGAGCATTAGGTATAAAGCATACCAAGAATTTGTCTCTAAATACAAATAGCCCATTATGCTGGTCATAAAGAATTATCTTCTCAATTGGAAATATTACGCTTATCGAGTGTATGCGGAGATTGCCAGCCGTTACTATGCTCATAAGTACCGCAACAAACCCATTCCACGTATAATATGCCAGATATGTGGCAAGTCTGGTCATGTCGAGAGATAATGCCCAAATGCATGGAGAATGGGTTTTCTCGATAGGAAGAACGAAAGAGAATAATAGGTGAGGTTTTATATTATTACCTATGTTGTTCCCATATCCTTACAATTTCCCATCCGCCGTTGTATTGCACTGCACGCTTGAGCGTGTGGTTATTATGGTGACCCGGTCAAACCCTGTACCTGTTCACCTGGCATCGTCACTAAATACCAAAAACGCATCTCCGGTCCCCTGCTAGACCGTATTGATATCCATATTGAGGTCCCACGAGTTGAGTATGAAAAACTGAGCGATGTGCGCCTGGGTGAGCCTTCGAGTGTCATTCAAAAACGAGTGGAAGCAACCCTATCTCGACTTACCCAGCTTGGCGGGTAGCATGTGAAGTTCACCACTAAAATTATCCAAAATCAACAAATACTGATGTTTATTCCTCAGACCAGCGGAAGATTTTCAAGTTAGATTATAAAAAAATACTTCAGTCACGAAATATTAATATATAAGTACCAGTCCAAATCGTGATCCGTGGGGGACTTCCGAGGGTTGTGCAGTTAATCCAATGGGATAAGCATCCCAGCCTACCTTTGTCGCCATAGCAAAGACATTCATCCCGACAGCTTCCATTGCACTTCTGGCCCTTGATGGATGACGGCAAGGTTTACCAGATAAGATAGTACACTCTTGATTTGCACATAAGTATAAACTGCATGGCCCGGAACCGAATCCCGTTGCCAGGTAATAACCATCATAAAAAGCTTCAGACTCGATCATAGATACAATCTTAAACAATTTTACACCAGTGCGAGTAGCAGGCTTCATCCAATCGGTACCGCACATTTCTCCAGACGGCACTTCTAGATAGATGAATATAGCGTACTGAAATTTATTTACCACCTTTCTCATTAGGTCAAGATCAATTGCATGGGGTGGACAGTTAGCATTTGTTCCGTAGAATTCACATTTGGGTTGAATACACTTCACCCGTACTCTCTCATCAATCAATACCATATCAGGAGTGATGATTTTGGCATCTTTGGCACCGAGAGTAATAGCTTTTTGCCGATACTTTTCAAGGTCTTCCTGAAGCACTTTGTCAGGAACTTTTTCCACGATTTTTCGTACCATTTTGTCACCTCCTCACTATATTAAGAATTTACACGCTTATATATTATTACTTGACTTTTTGTCTTTAATATGCTAAATTGTATCATACAACCAATATCCAATATCCAATATCCAATATCCAATATCCAGAGACAATCAATCTCAAGAAGCACCGTCATCAGATTGGGTATGAGATGCTAACCAAGACGCACATGAATGAAACTCCCGAAGCATTAGATTACACAACCTTATGCGCTGCCGTTACTAAAAGGCTCCGCCAGGACATACTGAGCGGCGTGCTAACGGCTGGACAAAAACTCGATCAAACCAGTATTGCAGAACGGTTTTGTGTTAGCCGAATGCCAATACGTGATGCTTTACGGACTTTAGAGGGGGAAGGTTTGGTTCAGATAAAGCCGAGTAGAGGTGCTTTCGTCGCAATGATCAACCTAAGCGAATTTATCCAGATTTATCAGGTCCGCGAAGCCCTTGAGTCTCTAGCAATTCAACTCGCGATACCTCGTATCAGAGACGAAGAACTGTGCGTATTGGTTGATTATGTCAATAATATGGAAAAAGCAGTACAACAAAACGATCTGGGGCGGTGGGTCGATCTGGATAGAAGTTTTCATCTTGGATCATACCAGGCTTGCCAGAACCCCACATTACTCAAAGTAATAGCCGGTTTTTGGAATGCCACGCAACATTATCGAAGAGTTTTTGTATCATATCCTTCAAAAACAGATGCTTCCCACATACGGCATAAACAACTACTTGAGGCGTTTCAGGCCAGGGATGGTAAACGCGCTGCAAAGCTGATGGTTGCTCATATACGTGCAACTGTACAATTGATCCTACAAATCCAGGATAATAAACAAGAAACTTAATTTACTAATGCGTATGACAAGCAAGACGTTCCAGGATCCATAGTGCAAGAGGTTTAACTCGGCTAAATAGTGATTGTACACATGTAATGAGACACTACCCGCTGCTATTACACAGAGAAGTATTACCGGTTTAGTGATTGGAAAATTTCATAATCAGGAGGTGAATGGGGAAATATTTCCGCTTTTGATCAATGCATTTACATTTGATCAATATATCAATTTAATAAATCGTTTCGCTATTTCGGAGGAGAATAATCAATGAAGGCCAAATGCTTAAAATCAATTACCATTTTAATTATCCTCGTACTCGCATTAGGTGCATGCCAACCTGCGGCTCCGACCCAAGCACCTGCAACCCAACCACCTGCAACCCAACCACCTGCAACCCAACCGCCTGTTGTTCAGGAGCCAACAGCTGCCCCTCCCGTCGTCTCGGAACAAAAAGTACTCAAAGTTGCTGAGCTCCAACCACTGAGTGGAGAAGGAGCAGGTTATGGGGGTCCTGCAAAGGTTGGCTATACCTTTGCTGTGGAAGATATCAACGCTGCGGGAGGAATAAAGGTGGGGAATGAGTACTACCGACTGGAGATTGTCGAGTACGACACTAAGTTTGACCCCTCAGTAGCTGCAACCGTAGCTCGTCAGGCTATATATGAAGATGGGGTTAAGTACATGGTGCTGCACGGTGGTGGACCCGAAGCCGATGCCATTCTGCCCATTGTTGAGGAGAATAATGTAGTTCTCTTCGCATTAACGGATGACCCGGGATTTATTGGTCCAAAGCATCCATCTGCCTTTTACATCTTTTTTTATGTACCCGATTCTGCGGCAATTCAATATGAGTATCTCTCAAAAACATATCCTGATGCCACCCGGGTAGTGGGAACTTTTCCCGATACCGCCTCTGGTCAAACACTAGCAGCTTTGTGGACAAAAGTGGTTCCTGAATTTGGTTTTGAGATTGTTGACACTATATTCGTTCCCCCTGATACTTCTGATTTTTATCCAATGCTTACCCCAATCTTGGGACAGGATGTCGACATAATAGAGCAAGCAGGATTTCCAGGTGGAACCACTGGCAAGATGATAGCGCAGGCACGTGAACTTGGCTGGGAGGGTAGGTTTGTCGAATTTACAGGGGGAGAATTCGAAGACAATGCTACTGCTGCCGGTGGTTGGGATGTTTTGGAAGGATTGATAGGTACCGGTTACCCTGCTGTGCCAGTTACTGCCTTTGGAGAGGAATTCTACAAACGGTGTGAGGTAGTAATGGAGGATCCACCAGTATGGCTTGGTTATTTCTACGACCAGATGTGGCTGCTAAAGGCTGCCATAGAAAAGGCAGGCAGCATTGAAACAGCAGATGTATTACCAGCGCTGGAGGAAGTGACCTTCTCTGGGGTTTTGGGAGAGAATTTGCATTTTGCTGGTAAAGAAGTGGTTGGGATTAATCGGCTGCTCGCCCATTTATTAGTAGTTTCCCAAGTAGTTGATGGGTCGCCAGTGCCGGTATATACAAATTATCCATTATGGGCAAGGTAGTAAAAATATTTTGAGGTGTTAGACTCAACTAGTTAGAATACTACCGATTGAATGATATAAATAGCTATGGTCACTGCAAATTCTGACAGATGCCAGGGGTGATAGTGACCATAGCGCTGTTTTAAGCTGCTTAAGAATAATGTGAAGCCAGGCAATCGCAAGTGGTTTTGGTCTTGGTATCTTGATTGGCCGAGCGAGTGGTGTATCAATATCCTAAATAATGCCGGTAGACTATCAGTGTCTATCATTTTGATATGGATAAGGATGTGGTTACAACGCTTAATGGACAAAAATCGGGAAAGGAAAGTTTATGTTGCTATGTAACCTGAAACGAAAGGTTATGAATCAGAAATGATAACCCAACTAATAATAAATGGTCTTGTCCTGAGCCTAATGATCGCCCTAATGTCAGTGGGTATGACATTAGTCTTCAGTATTCTGCGCGTCGTGAACTTTGCCCATGGCGAATTCTATATGTTTGGGGCTGTCATAGCATTCTTCGCTATAAATAAAGCCGGGATGGGTTATATTGAGGCTTCGATTTTAGCCATAGCCACTGTCGGTCTAATGGGGTGGGTTGCAAATAGACTTGTTTTTCGTCGTTTCCACGGTAAACTGATAGAAGGGTGTATTGCCGCAGTTGCCCTATCCATAGGCTTTCAGCAAGTTGGTTGGATAATATTTGGTCCCAAACAAAAAATACTTCCAGCGCCATTAACAGGTTCAGTAAAAATCTTTGGCGCCAGTGTGACCGCGGAACGGTTATTACTTATTGGTGTGTCACTTGTCGTCATTTTCGGTTTGGCCTGGCTCATCCGATTCACCAAGCTGGGCAAATCGATGAGGGCTGTGCAGCAGGATAGTGAGGCTGCACTTACCCTGGGGATAAGTGTCAAATGGGTTGCCGGACTTACCTTTGCAATAGCTACCGCCTTGGCGGCATTAGCCGGCACCTTGATGGGAACTGTATACAACGTTTCCCCCATAATGGGGATGCTTCCATTAACGTTTGCCTTCATAGTGATAGTCGTTGGTGGTATGGGGAGCGTAATGGGTGCTTTAGTTGCAGCATTGATAATCGGTTTCCAGCACAGCCTTACCAGCACCTTCTGGGGACCACAGTTTGCCCTGGGGCTTAGCCTTGCACTTGCCATACTGGTATTGATATTACGACCGAGAGGACTGATGGGAAATGCCTAATTTCATAAAAAAAACAGGAGGAAAGCTGGTAATACCCATAGTTATTATTGGTGGTCTTCTTTTAGCACTTCCTTTGCTTGGCAGGGCTTATTACACACACATTTTCATTCTTATATTTTTAAACATTATCCTGGCCATGAGTTACCGCCTACTGTATGTGACGGGATTAGTTTCATTTTGTCACGTTACCTTTTATGCCATCGGAGCCTATACCTCCACTATTCTTGCCATCAAGCTAGGGCTTCCTTTTGGTATCTGTTTTCTGGCGGGTGGTATAGTGGCAGCCATATGTGCTGCCTTCCTTATCCTGGCAACAAGCAGGGCTAGGGGTTCTTACTTCTTTCTGATAAGCTTCGGCTTTCTGGGAGTGATGAATACAGTATTCATGCAATGGAGGAACCTGACTGGAGGCTCATCTGGGATTACAAATATACCACCGATAATATCGGGCTTTGACACGGTGATATACAATTATTATATAATCTTTGCTTTTACGATATTGGCCTTAATCATTATGTATTTGCTAGATAGGTCAAGATTCGGAGCAGAAATCGTGGCTATCGGGGAAGCTGAGGACTTGGCCAGCACCATCGGAATTAATATAGTCAGACATAGAGTTATGGCCTGTGCTATAGGAGCGCTTTTTGCTGGATTCGCTGGTAGTCTATTTGCTCATTACGAGGGCTTCATAGCTCCAACTTCTTTCCCAATGTGGACTACCATTTACATCCTCAGCTGGTGCGTAATTGGTGGGGTAAGAAAGTACTGGGGGCCTATTGTCGGTGCAGTATTAATGACCGCTATTATTGAGTACGGACGTATGATGGGAGAATGGCATGCGATATTTTACGCTGCAGTCTTACTTGCAGTTATTATGGCTATGCCTAATGGTATTGTCGGTCTAGTCGATTCCTTGAGAGTAAGATTCAGCAAGCGCCTCACCCGGGTCAAGAAACCATATTAAGATACTATCCTATAACGGGAGCAGATTAAGAAGAAATGGAATTATTAAAGGCTGTAAAGATTACAAAGTACTTTGGCGGTCTGGAGGCACTAAAGGATTTAGACCTAAGCATGGAATCCGGAGAAATTGCCGGGCTCATCGGTCCCAATGGTGCGGGGAAGAGCACATTTTTTAATGTGATAAGCGGAGTGTATAAGCCCACCAGCGGAAGGGTTTTCTTTCAGGGTGAAGACATTACGGACATGAAGACCCACACTACAGCCGAGAAGGGATTGGTCCGAACCTTCCAGGCAACCAGGCTATTCAGCGATCTATCTGTAAACGATAATATCTATGTGGCGTGTCATATACCCTCCAAGACAAATCTAATTGGAGATATATTGGGCCTGCCCCTTATTAAGCACAGGGAAGGTGAAGCGTGGCAAAACGCCATGGATATAGTCAAGATGTCGGGTCTCGAGGCAGTAAGCCAAGACCTGGCTAGGAATCTACCCCACGGCTACCAGAGGGTCTTAGGTATGGCTATTGCGTTAGCCGCAAAACCAAAACTATTGTGCCTGGATGAGCCTGTAACCGGCATGAATGGTGAGGAAATTCGATTCATGATGGGTTTAATAGAGAAGGTACGGCAACAAGGCATTAGCATCCTCCTTATAGAACATACCATGAAGGTAGTTATGGGCATTTGTGATCGGATTACAGTGATCAACTTTGGCAGGAAGATTGCCGAAGGGAAGCCTGATGAGATACAAGGTAATGAGGCTGTAATAGAAGCATATTTAGGGAGGTCAGAAGATGCTCCTTGAACTAAAGCAAGTGACCGTTCATTATGAAAAGGCGGAAGCAATCAAGGATGTGTCAATAGATGCAGACGAGGGTGAGATAGTTACGATTATCGGTTCTAATGGAGCTGGAAAGACTACAACCTTGAAAGCGATAGCATCCCTTGTACACCCTGTTAACGGCGAAATTTGGTTTGGAGGTCACAGGATAGATAAGCTCGCCCCGGAGAAGATAGCCATGAGGGGCATTAGCTTTTCCATGGAGGGCAGAAGGCTGTTCCCTTTTATGACAGTGTTTGAAAATCTCCAGATGGGGGCTTATTGCCGTAAGGATAAGGATATCGGCCGTGACCTGGAGGGTGTTTTCTCCTTATTTCCAGTATTGCTGAAAAGGCAAAGACAGAAGGCAGGAACGCTGAGTGGTGGTGAACAGCAGATGCTGACCATTGGACGTGCTCTTATGGCCAAGCCAAGGCTGCTGTTGATCGATGAACCTTCAATGGGGCTAGCCCCTATAGTAGTGTCTTATTTAGCAAAAACACTGAAGGAGTACAACCAGAAGACTGGATTAACCATCCTTTTGGTTGAGCAGAACGCACAGATGGCTCTGAAGCTCGCCGATAGAGGCTATGTACTAGAAGTGGGGAAGATTGTCACGAGGGGGGATTCCCAGTCCCTTCGTAATAATGACCATGTAAGGAGAGCCTACCTGGGCGTTTAAGTCGTATGCTTTATACCATGAGAGAAGCATAATATACTTTAAAATTGGAGATTGACATGTCACTAGAGACTAAAATGATAGGATTGACTTTTAAAAACCCATTGATTGCAGGCTGTGCTGGTATTACAGAATGGGCAAAGGTAACTGAGAAATGGCTAAAGGCGGGAGCAGGTGGCATACTTTCAAAATCAATTACCACCGATCCAAAGCTACGAAGTTACATTCGACCGACATTCTATCCCTTAAATCGGCATGGGCTAAGAGGGGCTATGACAGAGGGAGAACTATTAAGCACAATACCTCCTGATGTCTGGTTTAAAGAAGAGGCGCCTAGATTCAAGGAAATATGCCAAAAATACAATGCTAGGTGGATTCAGAGCATTGTTGGTCGGGGTGTAGACCTGGACGATTGGGGAGAGTTAGCTCAGTTGGTAGAAGCTGCTGGTGCCGAAGCTATTGAGCTGGATTTAGGCTGCCCTCTTGCTCCCGGCGAATCGGAGAATTATGAGGAAATCGAGCTTGGAGAAGACCCTGGGATTACCGCTAAGTTAGTTGCATGTGTGAAGAAGGCAGTGAAAATTCCGGTTGGTATAAAACTTTCTCCGACCATTAGAAGGCTTGACAGGATAGCTATTGCTGCTCAGAGGGACGGCGGCGCTGATTTTTGCACGGCGGTTAATGCACCTGGGGGCTTCTCAATTGATATTGAAAGAGAAGAGATTAGAGGGGCAAATACTTTTGTTGGTTATATCCCTGGGCCATCTTTGAAGTGGTGGGGACTGTCTAAAGTAGCGCAGATCAAACAAGCTTGTGATATTGAAGTATCTGGATGTGGTGGAATTTTTACCGCAAATGATGCCATCGAATACATCCTTCTGGGTTGTCCTACTATTCAAGTTGTTTCATCGGTCTACTTTAAAGGTGCACGTGTATTTCCTGAAATCCTGGATGGGATTGAAGCCTTTATGGACAGAAAAGGATACAACACCATTGATGACTTCAGAGGCAACGTTCTAAATCAGGTGAAGCAATATCGCGATGTTCCCCATGAAGAGGTGATCAGGGTATATCCCGCTCCAATTTTGCCTGTGTTTGATATCGAAAAATGTAACTTCTGCATGCAATGTGTTACCAGCTGCATTCATGATGCTATAAAGGCAGATAGAGATGGTGGAACAATTAGTGTGGTTGAGAAAGAATGTTTTGGGTGTGGATTCTGTGCAGGTATCTGTCCTACCAGCGCGGTCTCCATTGTTCATATTAACACAGGTAAATTGGTCTGGTCGGGAAATGGTGCTATTGACCCCGAATGGGTAAATTGGTAATATCTCGACTTAATCTACATCAATAAGGATTTCGGAAAGGAGGAGTATATGAAATTAGCTCTAGTGCAGATGAAGTCAGAACTTCATAACAAAAAGCATAATCTGGAAAAGGCGATGGATCTTGCCAGCCAAGCTGCTAATGAAGGGGCTGAATTTGTCGCCTTCCCTGAAATGGCTCTCACCGGCTATGTATGCGGTAAAAGAATAATAGAACATGCTGAGCCAATTGGAGGACCAGCCACTGAAAAATTAGCTAAATTTGCTAAAGATAAAAATATTGATATCCTCTTTGGTATGCCGGAGTTAAACGGAACCTTGGTCCATAACTCGGCGGTTTTAATTGAGCCGGATGGGATTTTAGGTGTATACCGAAAGCTTTATCTAGTGAGTTTCGATTATGCTGGCGTACGCTACGAAGAGCACCTCTTTTTCAAACCAGGTTTCGACATCAAGGTATTTGATACCAGGTTTGGCAAAATTGGGGTAGAAATCTGTTATGATTTTTGGTTCCCTGAAATCGAAAGATGCTGTTCCCTCCTGGGAGCTTGGTTACTTTTTAACATTTCAGCAGCCCCATTTGAGGTTCCTGAAACATTCCAGATTCTTGCCAGGGCTCGCGCAGTGGAAAATCAAGCCTTTTTTGCCTATGTGAATGAGATCGGATCTCAAGAGGGGGTAGTTTTTGAAGGAGGTTCTTGCATTGTTGACAACACTGCAAAAATTATTGAAAGTGCAGGTTATGGAGAGAATCTTGAGGACGAAATTATTCAGAAGGAATTGGATCCCGATATCATCACCCGAGCGAGACTGGATCTTCCATTGTTACGTGATGTTAGGCCTGAGATTTTACGGCGAGTAGCCAATATAGCTGAAGATCTATACTTTCCCCCAAAAAGTTGATATTTGTTCTAGAAAACTGTTAAAACGTTAATAGGATAGCCAATAACAAACATAAATATGGAGGATACGATGGTACTCAACATGAACACCCTTACTGTGCAGGAAAAAGAGTTATTTACCGTGCTGAATGAATGTGGTAGAACTCCTTATGAGCAAGCCAAGAATGCTATGGTAGGTTCTCTGGCAGTTGATCATCAGTTGGTGGCTGCTGTCGAAGCCAAGTATGGACCAGAGAAAGCTATTGAGATGCATCGCAAGAAGTGGGCATATGTTGCAGATGCATCATTTAAAGCAGCAAAAGATGCTCTCGGGATAGACAAGGTAGATGATCTTGATAAACTAGTCAGGATAAGGATGTTTCTCAATGATGGCACCCCTTGTCCTTCTAAGATAACCGAGGACCCAATCCGTGCTACCATGACTGTCCTAGCTTGCCCTTTGATTCAAATAGCAAGGGAAGTTTTCAATGAAGATTTGAATTCTACCTGGCTGAAGGCAGCTGCCAGTACCGAGGAATGGCTTTATCACAAAATGATCGAATTGGCAGGCTTGGAAGGTAAGGTAGAAGCAACAGCAGATATGTTTGCTTGCCTGGAAAGTGCTGATCATGTATGCCGTGGTATTTACGAGTGGAAGCAGAAGAAGCAAGCGGCAGGGGTAGTGGCACCTGCAATAAAAGTAGGTAGATACGGTGACTGCCGTGACTTAAGCCTTGACGATGTCTTAGACTATTGTATGGCTGTTACTAATAAGACACCTGAGGAACAAGCGCTAATTGCTACTAAAAATCAGTATGCTGGGGTGTATCTTACCTGGAAGTGTTTAAATGCAGAATTTGGTCCCGAAATAGCTGAAGAGCTTTATTGGCAAGTTTGGAAGCAATTGGTTGAAATGTCCTATCGCAAGGCAGTCAAGGTATTAAATATAGTTCCAAAGACAGCTAGAGACATCGGCATAATACATCAGTATTTCTTTTACGATGTTCCTTCTAGATATGTGGTAATAAAGGACACCGAAGATGAGTGGATTGCTGATGTACAGTGGTGCCCCAATCCAGAGCTAGGCCCATCTGATGTACATGCGATGAGGATGGCATACTACAAGACTGAGTATTATCTTTCTCTCTTGGTAAACCAGCATGTCATTGACATGGCAGGCCTATCTGATGAAGTTGAAACTGAGCAACCTACCGGTTATTGTTGCTTCGGTCGAGAATATTGTGGTAAGCAAGCCTGTAGATTTATCTATCGTAAGAAAAACCATAAGTGAAATGTTGCTAGAGATTCTCACCAATTAAGGAGTTGCCAATGGGAGATAGACTGAAAAAATTTGAGTATTTTGAACCAAAATCAGTTGAGGAGGCAGTCTCTCTACTAGCTAAATATAAAGGAAAGGCAAAACTACTGGCTGGTGGTACTGATTTGTTGGTTTTAATGAAACAAAGATTACTTATTCCACAATACGTAATAAATATTAAAAGAATCAGCGATTTATATTATATTAATTTGAATGATGGGAAAGGGTTAAAAATCGGTGCCTTAACTACTCTCAGCTCTATTGAGACTTCGACTGTAGTTAGGAAAAAGTTTAGTATATTAGCCCAAGCTGCTAGCAAGGTAGCCTCCTATCAAATAAGGAATATTGGTTCCATAGGGGGTAATATTTGTCAAGATCCCAGATGTTGGTATTACAATCAATCCCATGACTGGCATCGAGCCTGGACACCCTGTTATACGCTAGGTGGCAAGGTATGCTGTGGTGATGAGGAGGTCAAGGGGTGCCAGAGGAAAGTTCTTTTGTCAGATATCGCCCCGGCCTTATTTGCATTAGGTGCTAAGATAAAAATCGTTAGAGAAAATGGGGAAAGAATAGTTCCAATTAAGGATTTCTATAAAAAGGTGGGAAATGTCCTTAAATCGGACGAATTGCTGACCGAAATTCAAATACCTGCTCAACCGCCCAATAGCATTGGAATATATTCTAAGTACAGCCCGAGGAAGGCTATCGATTACCCGATGGTTGCGGTAGCTGTTATGAAGAAGATTGACTCAGGTGTGTGCACCGATATTAAGATTATCTCTAGTGCGGTAACCACTGTCCCCTTTGAGGTTAGTGAAGCCGAAGATTTGCTTAGAGGGAATAAAATTGACTTTGGCATAATCGAACAGGTAGTCCAGACAGTAAGAGATAAAGTTGCCCGTCAAGCGATTAGTTTTGGCGACCACTCAGCAGATTTCAAGACAGAAATTACCGGGGTTTTAGTAAAACGAGCTTTAGAAGAGTGTTAAAAATAGACTACAAAGAGTGAGTTATAAGAAAAGTAATTCGAAATATCCCGTGATGGAGATTGGATCATGAAACAGTTGATTACATTGAAGGTAAATGGGGAAACACATGAAGTTGCCGTAGAGCCTCAAAAAACCTTGTTAGAGATTCTTAGGTATGAGCTTCAATTAACTGGGACTAAGGAAGGTTGTGGAGGATTAGGTCAATGCGGGACTTGTACTGTGATAATGGATGGCAAGGCAGTGAATTCCTGTCTTGTATTGGCAATGGATGCCAGAGATAAGGAAGTTTTAACTATTGAGGGAGTTGCATCTCCTGGTAAATTACATCCAATCCAGCAAGCCTTACTTGAGTACGGAGCAGTGCAATGCGGTTTTTGCGGTCCAGGAACGGTTCTCTCAGCTATAGCACTTTTTGATAAGAATCCTAATCCTACTGAAGATGAGATCAAGACAGCTATAGCTGGTAATTTATGTCGATGTACAGGTTATGCCAAGCGGAAAGAGGCATTAATGGCTGTGGCAGAGAACTACAGAGAAAGGAAGGTATGAGGCAATGAGTGATGATTTCTCAGTAGTAGGGAAGCGTGTGCAACGAGTCGATGGTTGGGCTTTAATAACCGGTGAGGCAAAGTTTATCGACGATATAGTTTTACCAAATATGCTTTTCGGTAAGATTCTGCGTAGCTCTTATCCACATGCCAAAATATTAAATATCGATACCAGTAAAGCAGAGAAACTACCTGGGGTTAAGGCCGTGATTACAGCAGCAGATACTCCCAAGTTAAAATATGGAGTTCCACAAATATTTGATGAGATTCGAGACGAACCGGTACTTTGCGATGATAAGGTGTGTTTTTACGGCGACAGGGTGGCGGCAGTGGCAGCTACTGACATGGATATCGTAGAAGAGGCATTAGACTTAATAAAAGTTGATTATGAAGTTTTACCAGCTGTATTTGATCCTGAAGAAGCGATGCAACCCGGTGCACCATTAGTCCATGAAGCAGAACGTAATATAGCCATAATCAAGAAGATTCGCGCTGGGGATGTGGAAAAGGGATTCAAGGAATCGGATCTTATCTTAGAAGGGCGTTATGTGGCTCACGCCCAGGAACATGCTCACCTTGAACCGCATGGGGCTATCGCTGATACCGATAATTCTGGCAATATAACGCTTTGGACGACTACTCAAACTCCATTTACCATCCGTAGAGATTTGGTTAAGATGTTAGGCATCCCCCTGAGCAAGATTAATGTTATTGGGACACATTGTGGAGGAGGCTTTGGTGGAAAGAATGAAATTACTGTTGAGCCACACGCTATTCTATTATCCATAAAATCACGAAAACCAGTGAAAATGATCTATTCAAGAGAAGAAGAGTTCATAGCTTCAACAATTAGGCATCCGTTTATCTTCACCTCTAAAATTGGAGTCAAAAAAGACGGTAAATTGATGGCTAAACAAGGTAAAGCGATTCTTAACAATGGGGCATACACCAACCATGGTATAGCCATTGCCTATTACACGGGGGCAGTATTTTCCACCTTATACAGAGTAGAGAATGTAGAGTACGATGGCTACGTAGTATATACAAATTGTACTTATGGAGGAGCATTTCGAGGCTATGGTAACCCTCAGATGACTTTTGCTATCGAGACAGAAATGGATAGAGTGGCTGAAGCATTAAATATGGACCCGCTAAAACTGAGGTTAATTAATGCTCCTGTGGCAGGGGAAAGAAGTGCTTGTGGCATCTTAGTAGGTAGTTGTGGTTTACGAGAATGCTTGGAAAAAGCTGCTGAGGCTGTGGGTTGGGAAAGCAAATGGAAAGGATGGAATAGTTAGCCATGAAGAAAAGAGGTATAGGGATCGCATGTCTAGTTCATGCCAATAGTGTCCGCTATTACTATGACTCTGAGGGTTCAGCTTGTTTCGTAAAAATTCATGATGATGGTTCTATTACAGTTATGTCAGGTGCGCGAGACATGGGACAAGGCGCATGGACGGCTGTAGCCCAAATTGTAGCTGAAGAGTTAGGAGTCTATTATGAAGATGTAAAAATGGTAACCATCGGAGGAACAGATGAATTACCGGATGACTTAGGGGCATATGCTAGCCGAACCACTTACATCTCTGGGAGAGCAGCCCAAGCTGCAGCTGCCGATGCCAAGCAAAAATTGTTTATAATAGCCGCCAAAATGCTAGGAGCTAATCCAGAAGACCTGGAGGCAAAAGACAGGAAAATATTTGTTAAAGGCTCTCCGGAGAGGGTGATCGGGTTTACTGAAGCAGTAAAAGCGCATCTGTATGATCCCCAATATACAGGACATACTCTACTCCTTGTTGGACAAGGCAGTGTTGATGTAGAAGGCTCGGAAGTCCCTGATAGGGAGACAGGATACGGTAATTCTTTCTGTGGCTGCATATTTGGGGCGCATGTGGCAGAAGTGGAAGTAGATACAGAAACAGGTGAAGTCCGGATCATAAAGCACTGTGCAGCACTTGATATAGGTAGAGCTGTAAATCCAATGGCTTGTGAAGGGCAGATTGAGGGTGCTGTTACCCAAGGTTTGGGATACACTCTCTTAGAAAATATGATTTGGGAAGATGGAAAGACTCTGAATCCAAACTTTCTGGACTACCGTATTCCCACCATATTTGATACCCCAGAAGTTGAGACAATAATGGTTGAGAGTGTTGAACCTAAAGGACCATTTGGAGCTAAAGGTGTGGGTGAACCCGGGATGGTACCATTGGCTGCAGTGATAAATAATGCAATATATAATGCCGTTGGTATAAGAATTCAAGAGCTCCCCATAACTCCAGAAAAAGTTCTCAAAGCTTTAAAGGAGAAAGCGAAATTGGAGGTATAACGTTTTTAACGGTGAGTATATAAGAAACAGGATTTGCACATAAATCCTTAGGTTGAATGAGTTGCATGCACACTGATTTGACAATTCTTACCAAAGGGGGGAAATTGGTAAGAGATGTTGCAATAATATGGAGTGTTTACTCCAATATAGATGATATACGTTTATTTATTAAGTACAAGTATTTATTATAGTTAAAGATTCGAGGAGAACTACAACAAAGAAAACAGCAAGCAAGCTTAATAAAATGGTAAATACTACTTCTTAAGCAACCGCATCAGTTTTTGAATGAAAAAGTTGAAGGAGAAGCTTTATGTTGGATATTGAAACAGACACCCTTAAAAAAATCTATGTCACAATGGTCAGGATTAGGGCATTTGAGGAACGGGCAATATCAGAATACCGCAAGGGAATACTCCCAGGTTTTATCCATTCCTCTATTGGTCAAGAAGCAATCCCAGCTGCGACTTGCGCATTTTTACGAGAAGACGATTACATCTTAACCACTCATCGTGGACATGGCGACATCATCGCTAAAGGGGCTAGATTCGACAAAATGTTTGCTGAGCTCTTTGCCAAAGAGACAGGATATTGCAAAGGCCGAGGGGGGTCAATGCATATTGTGGCCACAGACCTCAATATACTTGGAGCTACAGCAATCGTTGGCGCAGGCATACCTATTGCTAGCGGGGTTGCCCTCGGTTGCAAGATGCAGAACCTTGATCGGGTAACGGTTTGTTTCCTTGGAGATGGTGCAACTTGTACCGGAGCATTTCACGAAGGCCTGGGAATGGCAGCAAATTTCGATCTACCGGTGGTCTTTATGTGTGAAAACAATCAGTATGCAATGAGTACTCCGCAGAAGGATTATACAAAGCTCGTTCATCTATCTGATAGGGCAAAAGCATACGGGTTCCCAGGGATAAACGTAGATGGAAATGATCCTGAGGCAGTTGCGATTGTAGCTAAAAACGCAATAGATAGAGCTCGGACTGGTGGAGGGCCTACCTTCATCGATGCTATTAGTTATAGGTATTATGGGCACCACATGGGTGATCCAGGGTTGAGTTATAGAACCAAAGAGGAAGTTGATGAATGGATGATAAATGACCCGATTAAATTGTTTGAAGGTCGCCTTTTAGATGAAAAAACAATAACTGAATCAGAAATCAAGCAAATCCAAGACGATATAGCAAGCGAGCTTGATCAGGCAATAAAGTATGCCATTGAAAGCCCCGAACCGAGGGTTGAAGATGCCCTCGATAATATTTATTTCATACCAAAGCAAATATACGGGAGTCAATAATGCATCAGGCAACCTACAGAGAAGCACTACGTGAAGCACTTAGAGAGGAGTTGAAGCGTGATAAGTCCGTATTCCTCCTGGGTGAAGATATAGCTGAATATGCTGGCCCCTATAAAGTGACTCAGGGTTTGGTGGATGAGTTTGGTCATGAAAGGGTGAGAAATACACCTTTGGCTGAATGTGCTATAGCAGGTGCTGCACTTGGAGCTGCCCTGGTAGGGATGCGACCAGTAGCTGAGCTAATGTATATCGACTTTTCTCTAATTGCCTTGGACCAAATCTTAAACCAGATAGCTAAGTTTCGGTATATGACTGGTGGTGGAGTGAAAGTTCCGGTGGTCATACGAACCCAAGGGGGTGCAAGTAGGTCTGCTGGGCTTCATCATTCTCAATCTTTAGAGGCATTGTATACTCATATTCCGGGTCTTCTAGTGGTTATGCCTTCAACCCCATACGATGCTAAAGGTTTGCTAAAGGCCAGCATTAGAGACGATAATCCAGTTATGTTCATTGAACACAAATGGCTTTATAACCAATCGGGTGAACTTCCGGAGGAAGAGTATTTAATACCTCTAGGAAAAGCGGAGGTCAAGCGCCAGGGTAGTGACATCACCGCTATTTCCTACTCAAAAAGCCTTGTTTTGACGTTGAAAGCCGCAGAAATGTTAGAGCAAGAGGGGATATCTTTAGAGGTAGTTGACTTACGGACACTAAAACCCATAGATAAGAATACTATATTAGATTCAGTAAAAAAGACGGGTAGAGTGATGATAATTCATGAAGCTTGTTTGACTGGGGGATTTGGTGCAGAGATAGCCGCAATTGTTGCGGAAGAAGCTTTTGATTACTTGGATGCACCGATAAAACGGGTGGCAGCTTTGGATTCGCCTATACCCTTTAACCCCAAGTTAGAAGATTATGTCCTCCCCAACGAGAATTCCATTATCAAAGGAGCGTTTGATTTGATGGGTAAGAAAATACTAGTTTAGCAGCCTGCTGAAACCGATACTTCAACTTACAACGTAAAATCGTAAAAAAGCTAATGGAGATATAAGCATGAATAATGAAGTAATTTTACCTAGACTCGACGAAGCAATGCTCACAGGGAAAATTGTAAGTTGGTTGAAGAAAGAGGGTGACTGGGTGGCAAAGGGGGAAGGCATCGTTGAAATCGAATCCGAGAAGGCAACTATAGAAGTCCAGGCTGAGACATCGGGAATATTAGGTAAAATCATAGCAAAAGAAGGGGAAGAGATACCGATAGGGACAATAATTGCATTAATTATTCAACCAGGAGATAAAGTGCCTGAAGTTGTAGCACCAATAAATGTGATCGTAGAAAAAGGAAATATTGAAATACCCATGGCTATTGCTGCAGAAGGGATTCAAGGTAGTGCTCCTGAGGCACAAATGGAAGCCCAAGAAATAATAATCTCACCAATTGCCAGGAGAATCGCTCAAGAGAATAACATTGATATAACTTCTATAAAAGGAACGGGACCAGAAGGAAGGATAGTCAGGGAAGATATCTTGCGTGCAATTGAGGAAAGGAAAGCAGTTACGACTCAACCGATCCGGGAAGAACCTGTAATGGTTGAAGAGCAAATTTTGCCTTTATCTACTACGCGGAAAGTTATCGCCAGGCGAATGACAGAAAGTTTTCAAACACCACATTTCTACTTGACTGTAGAGTCTGAAGCTCAAGAATTGGTAAAAACTCACAAGCAATCGATACTGCTTGTTGAGAATAAATCTGGAATAAAGCCAACCATTACTGATTTGATTATTAAGATAACCGCGAAAGCTTTGGAAGATAATCCTTCAATGAATTGTGCTTATTCAGATGGGTCTGTCAAGTTATTCAAGCGTATAGACATAGGACTGGTTATCTCGATCGAAGGTGGGTTGGTTGTTTCAGTTATTCGTGATGCAAATAAAAAATCAATATCGGAGATTGCCCAAACACGAATTGAGTTAGTTCAGAAAGCTAGAGAAGGCAGACTCAGCCTGGAAGAAATGAAAGGTAGCACATTTACTATTTCTAACTTGGGCATGTATGGGATAGATCAGTTTAGTGCCATTCTTCAACCACCTGAGGCAGCAATTTTGGCAATTGGTTGCATTGCTGAACGAGCTGTAGTAAGAGATGGGCAGATAGTAATTCGACCGATGATGAATGTTACTTTATCCATCGACCACCGTGTCTTGGATGGTGTTATCGGGGCAGAATTCTTACAAAGCTTAAAGAAGTATATTGAAAACCCTGAACCTATAGTATCGTAATACTTATCAACCCAATAAAACTCTCATCTGTTAACAAGGCAACACGCCTAGTTTAATTCGTATCTTTCATTTTAGCACAACAAATTCCTCACAATATCTTTCTCCCTCCTTGGACCGGGCTGCCACTTACCTTTCCGTGTGCAGTTCGTGTGCAGTTTTGGTATAAACCATCACAAACTGTGGATTCTATGGACAAAAAGACTTAATTTAGTGGACTACATAGACGCAATACCACTATAAATACGGTATGGATGACGTACGCCGTATCTGTGGATCAAGTGGTTGCGGGTTCGACCCCCGTCAGGCACCCCAGTAAATGTGGGACTTTCTGAGATGAAAGTCCTTTTTTGTCTAGATTTGGGGGATATTCAAATCGAAAGATTTTGTAATTCTGTGGTTTTGGTGCAGTATGGGTAGAATCTATGTGGGCTTCGTCATTACAGTCCGTGCAGCTTGTTAGGATATGGACTTTGAGCATGGTTA
>Ga0315277_10003000_pt1 | contig 23173 bp, 20 predicted proteins | sample YL17G05_15_MG_FD_203695 | JGI IMG/M metagenome (GOLD analysis project Ga0315277, IMG submission 203695) | Sediment microbial communities from Yellowstone Lake, YNP, Wyoming, USA - YL17G05_15 | ecosystem: Environmental > Aquatic > Freshwater > Lake > Sediment | place: USA: Wyoming | collected...
TAAGAAGATGTTTGGTTGGAGAGTCGCACAAAAAAGAGAAGATAGAATTGATACTGCTTTATTCTGTAGAGTTATCTGGCACGATTTATTTTACTTATTCTAATGGGACAATTTTGTCCCATTTTCAGGATTTCCCTTACCTTTAAATAACCTTTTTCTTATCTTTTCTAATGAAAGCACTTGTTTTATTTTCAGGAGGTTTGGACAGTAGGCTGACAGTTAAGCTGCTGCAGGAAAAAGGCATAGAAACAGAAGCAGTTTTCTTTAAGCTGCCTTTTGGAGGCGGCTGCTGCAACGATGTTATGTGCTCTTTTAGGTTTTCCCAGGGCAATGAAGTCAAGCTGCATATTGTTGACTGCACCAAAGGCAAGAACCTTAAGGAATATCTTGAAATGTTGAAAAAGCCAAGATACGGAAGAGGCTCTGGTATCAATCCATGCATAGACTGCAAAATCTTCATGTTCAAAAAAGCAGAAAAATTAAGGAAAAAAATTAAAGCTGATTTTCTTGCAACCGGGGAAGTTTTAGGGCAGCGCCCAATGTCTCAAACCAATAGAGCTTTTTCTATTATTGACAAGCAAGTTCCCGGAATAAAACGTCCGCTGACAGAAGCAGGAATAACAGGAAGGAAAAGAGACAAGCAAATAGAGCTTGCAAAAAAGTTCAAAATAACTTATCCAACTCCTGGTGGAGGATGCTTGTTATGCGAAAAAGAGCTAGCACAAAGATTCAAGTTTCTTCTTGAAAAAGATCTAATCACTGAAAAAACTCTAGAAATAACCAAGATTGGCAGGCATTTCTGGATTAATGGATGGCTGGTTGTTTCAAGGGATGAAAATGAAAGCAAAATTCTTGATTCCCTGCCCCAGGTAATAAAAAGCGGGCAAAGAAAACCTGCAGTTTACTATAATAATATTGAAAATAAAAAGGCTGCAGAAGAGCTCCAAAAAGCCTTTGAAGAAAGGAAACAAGGTAAATATAAGGAATTTAAGATATGAATGGCTATTCAGAAGAATTTAAATAGACTCATAATGTTATAATTAAAAAGAGTTGAAGATGAATAACAAATGGTTTACTGCATTTGGAATAATCTCTACGATTTTGGGTATTTTTTATCTTATTTTATTACTATCCGAAGCAGTCCCCGGAATGGCTCTATCTTCTAGTATCGAAGGAGTATTGGGGGCCATTTCACAAATCATGATTTTTATGATCTTTGTTGGATTAATTTTCTTAGGGAAAAAATACCATAACAAATTTTTAATGGCTAGCCCCATTATTTTATTTGTTTTAGCATTTATTGCTCTATTAATAGAAAGGACGATAAATCGTTTATATTTAAGTAGCATATTTATTTTTGATCTTTTTTCATCAAGTGTCTACTTGATTTATTTCTTGAGTTTTATTGTTGTTGGCATTGGACTTATAAGAATTAGAAAAAAAGTTAAGTTGAGTTTAATAATCGGTATACTCATAATGGTTATTGGAATTTTACATTCAATTAGGATGATCATTTATTTTTTTGTTCTATTAACTTTAATTTCGTATTATGACTATGGTATTTTAGCTTGGTTTATGCGCCTTTTGATATATTTAGTTATACTTGTAATGGCATTTTTTTTAGCTAGTTTATTTTTTAAAGAGGTTAAGACCAAGGTAAAAAAATCTTAGTTACTTGTTAAAAAAGATTATTCCGGCTCGTAAATTATGCGAAAGAAAACAGGGCGACAGCAGAAAAGCTCCAAAAAGCTTTTGAAAATAGAGAGCAGGCAGAGTACGACAAATATAGAATATAATCTTTTGAATTTAACTATTCTAGAATAACAATTCTTTTAAAAGGAGTTTTATAGTTAAGAAGATGGCTCGCCCCAGAAAAATACCAACAGAGACCCATGATAACTGGGTTCTTATGGATGCCAAAAGAGATTATCCTTCTTTAGAATGCTTAGGTAAAGAGACTGTAGCCCAGCTGGAAGGAAGAGTAAGAAAACTAATGGCCTTTGAAGAAGAGGGAAAAGTACCTTATAGAGCAGTAGAAGCTGTTGAAAAGTGGATTACAGGAGCCTCTCACTTTGAAAAAAGGGGCATTAACAATGGTCCAGATGGTTCAAAAAAAAGAAAAATTTATTTTGTTGACCAATGGGAAGGGAACAGCATGATAATTGTTAAAGAAGGTAGAGAACCTATAACAGAAGGTTTTCATCTCATAATGACTCACTCTGACACGCCTCATGTAAGAATAAAACCAAGAGGAGCAAGACTAGAGTGGAGTCAAGATAGAGTATATCATTATTTGGGATTAAGATTATCGGGAATAATAAGAGGAGGTTTATCAGTTCATCACTGGCTAGGGCATCAAGTAGATATTATAGGATATATTTCCACTAAGCAAGGAAAAAGAGGAATTCAGTTTCCAGGAGTTATTGGAGATTTTTCTGGGCATGTTGATACTCGAGAATCAGAGGAGGTTAGAGATGCATTCAAGAAAGAAACTCTTGTTGAGGTGATTACAGGTCATGGTTCAGTTGCAGAATTTTTAAAGAGGCTTGAATTAAATTCTTTAGACGAGCTTTCTCAGGCCTCATTATACGCAGTTCCAAGGAACAGTGTTCTTCCAATAGATGAGTATAATTGGAGATTATTAGCCGGATATGGGCACGATGATAAAGCTTGCACATTTTCAGCAGTTGATGCTTTAATACATGCAAGAAATCCCAAATACACTTCAATAGTCTGGATTACAGATAGAGAGGAAGTTGGAGATACATCTCCTGGAGGGGCAGAAGGAAACCTCTTTGACGGAGTTATTGACTATTTGGTTGATAAACAAGCAGAAAAAACAAGCACAGAGATAAATGAAAGGCAGATCAGAAGGTTATTACGTCGTTCTTCAGTTTTGATAGGGGATGTAGATATAGCCCCTTACGGACCAGATTGGGAAAAAATGGATGCAGAATCTGCTCCAAAAGTTGGTTTCGGAGCCTACATCTCAGGGGACGAATTGGAATCCTCTCCGCCTAGTTTTGTAAGATGTCTTAGGGAACTCGCTCTTAGAGGGAAAGGAAAGGGGCAAAATCTCTGTCATCAGATTTCTGGGACATTCTACAGCCAGGATGACTTTGATTTATGGATGAGTGGTTCTAGCGGGAAAGACCGTCTTTTGTCAAGAGTCGGGCAGTATGCCTGGGTAGGTATTCCTTGTGCTTCAGCGCATACCCATAACGAGATTATTTGCCCGGCTGATGAATACTGGACCTGCCGGCTTTATAGGAGATTTCTAGAATCAGATGCTCAGTTTGGAAGAGAATAAGAAACCTTTATATCCTATATTCTTCTCCTTGGTTTATGAAAATTGTAAGCGCATGCTTGGCAGGAATAAACTGTAGGTACGATGGAAAATCCTGCGAAAATAAGAAAGTGGTTGAATTAGTTAGACAAGGAGAAGCAATTCCAGTATGCCCAGAGCAATTAGGCGGACTATCAACGCCAAGAGAAAAGCACGAAATTAAAAATGGAAAAGTTATTTCTGAATCAGGAAAAGACAGGACAGAAGAATTTTCTAGAGGCGCGCAAGAGGCATTAAAAACAGCAAAATTAGCTTGCTGCAAAGAAGCTATTTTGAAATCAAAGTCTCCTTCATGCGGAAATGGAAAGATTTATGATGGAACTTTTTCAGGAAAATTAATTGATGGAGATGGAATTTTCACTAAACTTTTAAAACAAAATAAAATAAGTATAAAAAATGAAGAGGAAGTATGAGCTGTAAATTCTGCAATGTAAAGCCAGTCTGGAAATTCACCAACCAGCAGCAGCTCTGCGAAAAATGCTTTGTCGAGTATTTTGAAAAAAAAGTAAGAAGCACAATCCGCAAATATAAAATGCCAATAAATCCGGTTAATGGCAATTCACTCAATGCAAAAGTTATAAATAGCATAATCAAAAATCTTCCTGAAAGAAAAGGAAAAATAAGCGAGGAAAATCTTGATGCTATTTCTCTTGCTGTTTTAAATGAAATGATTAATGGAAAAGCTGAAAATCTGGCTTCTTTACATCCTAAAAACCAGCCTCTTTATTTTCTTTCAGATAAAGAAATAGAATTGTATGCAAAAATCAAAAAAACGAGGTTGAATAGTAATTCGTTTTTAGGATGCCAAGAAAACCTACGGTTTTCGGGCACAGAAAATTGCAAAAAAAATTCGAGAGCAATTTTCTTGTGCTCAGAAATGCGAGCACATCCTGAAGGATGTTTTAAACAGGCGAGTATTTCTGACATAAAGGGAATTAAAGGAGAAATAAAAGAGGCAACAGGAAAGAAGAAGAAAATAAATGATTTTATTAAAAAAATTGAACAAAAAAATCCAGACATAAGGCACAATATAATCAAGGCTCTGGAGGTTTTTAGTTAATTTTATTAACTCTCAATCTATGTATACTCATGCAAAAAAAGAGCGTGGAATTCGAGGTTATAGATACTTTAAAGCCAAAGATAAAAAAAGAAGAAATAATTGTAGAATCTGCTCCTGTAGAGAAGCATAGAATATGGAAAATTCTAGTTACAATCCTCATAATCCTGCTTATTCTTGCAATCCTTGTTGTTCTTTCCTTCACTGTTTATGATTATATAACAACTCCTAAAAATGAAACAAATGTTACAGTTCCTCCAAATACTTCCCAGAACAAAACTCCTGTTCCAGTTTTAAATAATACGCCAACTAATTTAACAAATACAACCGGAAACACTACTCCTCCAGATGAAAATTGCACCCCTAACTGCGCAAACAAGCAGTGTGGAGGAGATGGGTGCGATGGAAGCTGTGGGGCATGTAACACAACGCAATCTTGCAATTCAACTGGAAGATGTGTTCCAATAATTAATTGCACTCCTCAATGCTCAGGAAAACAATGCGGAAGCAACGGATGCAATGGAACATGCGCTCCTGGATGTTCTTCTGGGCAATCTTGCAATTCGACAGGAGGATGTCAGGCAAGGACGATAAACTTAACAGATAATATTTCTCAGTATGGAATTACATGGACTTTTGATAAAGAATATGAATATGGAACCTTTGTCAATGGCGATTATTGGGTAATTGGACCTGTTACTGTCACAAATGTCAATCCTGCTTGGAACGGAATAACGCACGGTTCTATGATAGACCCAGACCCTTCAATTATCTCTCAAGGTTATGACACAAGAGCTTATAACTATCAGGAGAGCGTCAGGGTTGTATTTCCTGCTGTAATTTCTTCTAATAAATCTCTTATTTCTGTAAGAGGATTAGATACTTGCAAATCCGGAGGAGCAGGGGAGTGTTTAAGCGATGCTGCTGTTTTGACCATAGTTGACAAGCCAATGCCTTCTGGAACATTCAGGCCTGCTTACATCAATACCACGAAAAAATTTTATACTGTCTCTCAGGTAGACTATTCTTTACTGCCAAATTTTACTTCTCCAGGAAATCTTCCGAATTATTCGGATGTTATGAAAAGAGTATGGCTTGACCACGGTCCGAAAGTTAGCGGAGCGGTGATTCATCCAAAAAATAATATGCAGCCCTATCCAAGGGATAGTTCAGTACAAGTTTCTGTGATGTCAATGCTTGTAATGCTGAATATTTCTGAAAAGCAGGAATTTACAAACAGGCTTATACAGCTTGGAATTGATTTGTATTCAATAAGCTTGAAAAATGGCGATGCCTTCAGGGCTTATGGGGGTTTTGGAAGCGGAAGGAAATGGCCAATATTATTTGCAGGAATTATGCTAAATGATAACGATATGAAAAACCCTCCCGAATATGTTCCTGGCTCTTCGTCTATTAAAAAGTTTGGTGAAGATGGGCATACCTTTTATGGACAGCCGACTTCAACTTATCCAGGAGGAAAGCCCTTGTTCGGGCAAATATGTTCTTATAATAATGGAAACTATTGCAATTCAAGCGGAGACAAAGACTGCAGAGACCCTTTAGGAATCGGCGATGGTTGTGAATACAGAGATTGCTGTACTTCTTTTACATGGGTAGGTCAGGCTCTTGCAGCGAGATTAATGAATGCTAAAGAACTTTGGGGCTGGCCTGCCTTTTTTGACTATACAGACAGATGGGTGTTAGAAGAAGAAAATAAAACTTCTCCCCACCCCTATGGAAATGATTTTATAGAATACATGTGGAAAACCTACTGCCCCTCTGGAGGGGATTGTTAAAAGCCTTTTTAGTTAATTTTATTAATTCTCTTTTCTATAGAATACTATGCAAAAAGAGAGTTATGTTATAGAATCTGCTCCTGTTAAAAAGGAGATTAATTGGAAAATTTTAATTATAATTCTAATAATTCTGCTTCTTCTCGCAGTTATCGTTGTTCTTTCCTTCAGCGTTTATGATTATATAACAACCCCTAGAAATGAAACGAATTTAACAGATACAGATAATACTAATCCCATTATTAACCCCTCAATAAATAACACCCCCAATAATTTAACAAATACAACAGGAAATACTATTAATTCAGATAATAATCCTCTAAATAATACGTCTGGTTGCACTCCTAACTGCACAGGCAAACAATGTGGGAGTGATGGATGTGGAGGATTATGCGCGCCTGGATGTAATGCAGGATATGAATGTAATTCAACTGGAAATTGTGCCCTACTAATCAATTGTTCCGTTGATTCCAATTGCTCTTATTTAATAGGAGTGTGTGGAAAAGGCTTGTGCAACCAGACTGCAAAAAAATGCTATGCTTCTTATAACTCATCTTCTATAATATGCAGGAACAATGTTTCTGGATGTGATGCAGTTGAGATGTGCGCAGGAAACAGTGTTAGTTGTCCTGATGATTTAAATAAAACCAACGGAACTGTTTGTTTAAGAGGAACTTGTTCTAATGGAAAATGTGTAAATTCCTGCACTCCCAACTGCGCTGGAAAGCAGTGTGGAAGCGACGGATGTGGTGGCAATTGTCCGCCGGGATGCTCTTCTGGAGAATCCTGCAGCTCTGCCCAAAAATGCGAAGCACGAGTTATAAGACTAACAAACAATATTTCTAGAAATGGGATAACCTGGTATTTTGACAGGGAATATGAATATGGAACTTTTGTTAATGGAGATTACTGGGTTTTAGATGAGGGAAGCGGAGTGAGAGTCATTAATGTTAACCCTGAGCCTTCTACCGGAAGGAACGGAAACATGGTTAATCCTCCATTAGGGATGCAGGCATTTCACAGCGGAGTCAAAGGGTATAATAGTTCCCTGGCAGTATATTTTCCAAAAACTATTCATTCAGGGGAGTCGTTAGTTTCCACAATTAGTGTTAATTCTTCTCATAATGATGGGACAACAAAAGCTGGGACAGTGACTTGCGCCTGCATTTATGATGGTTCAGGATACTGTGTTTATAATGATGAAAAATCTGGCTGTTATCAGCTTGCATTTATTTACAAGGGGGCGGTTTTGACTGTTCTTAATAGCGTTCCTCCAATCGATGCGTTTAGGCCAAGTTACTTAGCTAATCAAAAGAGAATTTATGCTCTTTCAGATATTGAAAATCAAAGAAAATTTTTGCTGTCTTTGGAGATTGCAGGCAAGCCCGATATTACCAGTCACGCGAAAATTTTTGAAAATGTTTGGATCGATTTAATGAACAATGCCCCTGGAAGATTAATTCGGCCTATTAAAAATGGTCCGACATATGGAGAGTATTTTTCAAGGGAATCTGGCACAGCAGCACTTCTTCTTAACTTAAATTATACAAGCGAAGAAAAAGAGCGGTTATTAATTAACTATCTGCAGCTAGGAGTAGACCTTTATGGAATATCTAAATCAGGAGGCAACTGGGATACAGGCGGGGGCCACGACCATGGAAGAAAGCTGCCCATATTATTTGCAGGAGTTATGTTTAATGATTCTGAGATGAAGAATGTTAACTCTCAATTTTCAGAAATATCGCACTCTTATGCTGGCAAAAGTAGTGATGGAAATTATATCCCAAGATACGGATGGACAAATCCAAAGTGCACTGGCACCTACGCTTTGCAATCTGGCGGGTGTTGGGGGATTATAAGCAGTACTGGAGCAAAGGACTGTGATGATCCAAACGGGTTATATGACACTTGCGGCTATCAGGGAAACATAATCTATGCATGGGTTGGGCAGGCAGTCACAATGAAGTACTTGTATGATTCTAATACAGGTAAATATTTAAAGGAATTATTCAATCATGATCCCTTCTTTGATTTTATAGAACGATGGATGAACAAAGATGTCGCCCCTAGCTATACAGACTCGGCTACAGAAATTGCAAAAGCAGTCTGGTCAAAATTTAGATACTGTAACGCTGATAGTGATTGTTTTGGTCATCCTTTAGGTTCAAAATGTATTCCTTCACAGTGTTATCTTGAAGATTGCTCTGGATGGAACAAGAAGGAGTGTGCTGTTGGATGAATTTTTAAGTTGTAAGTGAGAACCATCAAGTCTATTTTATAATCTTTTTCAAATCTTTTATGCTGTGAATAATAAAATCAGGCTCTTGTTCTAGGAGCTCTTTTTTGCTGTCCCACGCGCACTCTCCGGTTATTATAACACTAACACAGCCAGCTATCCTTGCTGTTTTAACATCTGCTGCCCTGTCGCCTATATAATACACTTCATTTTTGTCCAGCTTTCTTTTTTCAATATAATCTTTAAGGAATTTTCCTTTGTCTATAAAATCCTCAAACCCATAGACTTTATTAAACTCTTTTTTTAGTTTAAAATGCTTTAGAAGAGGGTAGACTGCAGATTTTAATGAATTAGTCACAAGTATCTTTTCTTGTTTTAGCTCTCTTATAGAGTCAACATCCTTGCATTTTTTAACTTTTGGCAAATCCTGTAGCACGTCTTTCATTACCCTCCTTTTCAGAAAAATAGTAACCAGCGGATTAAGACCCAATTTTCTTAGTGTCTGTCTCATATTAGCCCCAAGGTCAATGACTTTATTCACATCCTTGTAAGAATATCCAAATCTCTTCACATTTTTATACACTGCCGCGTAATAGAGCGCTTTTGTATTTACAATTGTTCCATCAAAATCGAAAATAAGCAGTTTCATTTCTTTTTTTACCTCTTTTATAAATAAAGCATATTTTTGCATATATAAATATTTTTAAAACCAAAATTTCTAAGTTAGAGATGCCAACGAGAGACTCTACACGAAAAAAGATTCAAGGACTTTTGAGAAACCTAAGAGCTGAAGGAGTGACGATGTTGTTTGAGCAAGGAGAAATTCAGTTATCTGGAGGTATAAGAGCGGCCTTAAGAGGGCAAGATGTGTATATTGCTCCTCTAGATACTAATCAAACAGGGCTTTTCTTTCATTACCACGATGTATGCAGAAGGGACAAACAAGGAAATTCAAACATTAGGGTTATGTCTGCTGCAAGTTCGCCTGTCGTAACTCTCGAACCTGGAATAACTTACCATTGTTACCGATCTTATCCTAGTTTTATTCCACAAGATGTTTACCCTCTTCTAGAAAGAGGACATGAATTTAATGAGAGTTATATGAGGCAGTTAAATTCTGGTTGTTAATTCTTTTAAATAAATTTTTAAACTCTTTGCCCATATACTTCTATGAATTATATTAAAGAATTTAATAGTTTGAATAAAACAGATGTTTCTATTGCTGGTGGAAAAGGTGCTTCATTAGGCGAGATGACTCAATTAGGAATTCCTGTTCCTCAGGGGTTTGTTATTCTTTCCAATGCTTTTGAGAAGTTTATTGAAATAACTGATATTAACGTGGAGATTGACGCAATCTTGGATAAAGTAAATATTCAGGAAATGCATACAGTAGAGAATGCGTCTGAGGAAATTCAAGCATTAATTCTCAATGAAGCCATTCCAAAAGAAATAAAAAAAGAAATAATTGAGAGCCATAAAAAATTAAATTGTGAGTTTGTTGCTGTAAGAAGTTCAGCAACAAGCGAAGATAGCGCAAGTGCTGCCTGGGCCGGGCAATTAGAATCTTTTCTTAATACAACAAAGGAAACTCTTCTAGAAAATGTAAGAAAATGCTGGGCTTCCTTATTTACTCCAAGAGCCATTTTCTATAGATTTGAGCAGAAACTTCATAAAAGCAAGATAAGTGTTGCAGTAGTTGTCCAAAAGATGGTTGAAAGCGAAAAATCTGGAATTGCTTTTTCAGTTCATCCTGTAACCCAAGATTATAATCAATTAATAATAGAAGCAGGATTAGGATTAGGAGAAGCAATAGTATCCGGCCAGATTACTCCTGACAGCTATGTTGTTGACAAACAAGATAATCATATAATTGATATAAATGTAAGTGAGCAGAAAAAAGCATTGTACAGAAAAAAAGGCGGGGGAAATGAATGGAAGGATTTAGGAGAAGGTGGAGGCAAGCAAGTTTTATCAGAGAAAGAGATAATAGAGCTTGCAGATCTGATAATAAAAATAGAGAAGCATTATGGATTTCCTGTTGACATAGAATGGGCTTATGAAAAAGGGAGATTCTATATTGTTCAAAGCAGGCCTATAACTACATTAGGGAAGAAGGAAGGGGGAGATATTGAAGCGAAGTATCTTATTTTAAAAGAATATTCGTTTAGAAAGATAGTAAGTTTTCCAAGAGTACCAGTAATTTACCTTTATGCATTCAAAAGTTTCATTGATAATCCTTTTTTGAAAAAGATCCCTAACTGGAAAACAAATACTATTTGCGTAATGGACGATTCTTATGAAGCCTGGCAAGATTATTCTAAAAAAACGATAATTAAAGATAAAAAGACAATACTAGCACTTATTAATCATGCACGAGAATGCATAAAAAAATACAAACCCGAGTTGAATAAAATTATTGACTCTAAAAGGGATTATTCCAATCAGCAATTATTAAATATTTATCATAGATTAAATGAAATTTATCTTGATGTTTATTACTCAAATATTCTTTTCAATGACGAATGTTTCGAGACTGATGATTTGGAACTAATTAGAGAACTCCCTTTAATAAGAGCGCAAATTTCAGATATTTTAGTAACTCCTCTTTGGTCTAGTTTTGATAAGATAATAAAAAATTGTTCAAAAAACAGCGAGATTCCTGTAACAGTATTAGAAAGGCTCACTTGGGATGAAATAAACTCTGTACTTGATGGTAAAATCCTTGAGGATAGTAAATTTGAGAACAGGGAAATTGGATTTATTGTAATTGATAATACTTTGAATTTGGTCTTTGGAAATGATGCTAAGAAGATTAAAGAATATTTACATAATAATGATCCAGAGAAAGATGATATAGAATTGGCTAAAAATAAAGGTATTCTAAAAGGAGTCACAGCCAATAAGGGTAAAATAAAAGGGAGAGTTGTATTATTGCTAGGAAAAGATTACCCAAGAGCTTCAGAAATATTAGAGGGAAAAAAAGATTATATTCTTGTTACGCCTATGACTCGCCCAGAAATTTCTCGATATTTTAAGGATGCTTTGGGATTCATAGCTGATGAGGGAGGGATAACGTCTCATTTGTCTATAGTCGCAAGAGAACTGAATAAACCAGCAATAATGGGAACTCATTTTGCTACACAAGTGCTTCACGATGGAGATTTAGTTGAAGTTGATGCAGATAATGGGGTTATAAGAATCTTAAAAAAGTCTAAAGATTAGATAAATCTACTTTGTATCTTTCATTATCTCTTTGAACTTCACCCTTATCTCCTTCTAAAGATAATAATACATACCCTTCCACTGGAAGCCACCCACCAATTTCTGAAGGATTAGTTAATGGTTTTTGTCTTCCAGTATTGACCAAAGCTAAAAACAAAGGCTCTGTTAGTCCAGCGTGTGAAATAATAACTCCTAAAGGAGTTTTTTGTTCATTAGCAGAAGTAATCGCATCTCTTATAGATTCTCTTCCTGTTTTTAACATCTGATTCCAGGGAGTAATCTCTTGTCCTTCTAATTCATCAGCATCAGGATGTTGAACAAGCCACTCTAGATAGGGTTCTAGCCCCATCCTTTTAAAAGCTTCAGCATTGCTCTTTATAGAATCATATGCTAATCTAGGGTCCTCTATGCTTGGGAATACTAGGAATTCTTGAGATTCTAGCTCTTCCTGGCTTTTTGGAACTACCAGATTATAAGCTCCAGCTAAAATAGCTCTCCCGGTGTATAAGGTTCTCTTCTGTTTGCCATGCCTTAAAAAAGCTCTTTTAGCATTATAGCCTAAGCTAGCTGCAAAATCTCCTAAGCCTTCACTTCCTATCTGATATAAAACCGGTAAGGACTCTATATCTAAAGATTCTCCATCTTTAGCCTTCTTTCCATGTCTTCCAATGTAAACTCTTTGCTTTTCCATACTAACTGGTATAATCAAGAATATTTAAATTTTTACTAAATTTATAATTATATAATAGTAACAATAATCTAAAATCGAAAGATTTAAATACTTGACTATTTGTCAATAATCTATGACAATAAGTCAAGACAATTTAGCAGCTGAAGGAATCAAGATATTAAGCGGTTTGCTTGGCTCAGAAACACGGGCAAAAATCCTTAATATTCTAATTTTAAATAGGGAAAATTCATTTAGATTAAGCGAGCTTTCACAACAGACAGGCATGGATATTTCTGGAGTTCATAGGGAAATATCCAACCTTGTTTCCTTAGGAATAATAAACAGCAATAAAGAAACAAAGAATCCAGAGTATAAAATTAACACTAATAGTATACTTTTTCATGGATTATTGGAGCTATTTACAAAAGCAGAGTCTCTGTCTAAAAAATATTTCCTTTTTGAAGAGATGCCTGCAGGTTATCCGACAATAGTAGGGGATTTTCTGAATGTGGGTGTTTCAAATAGCTATCTTGGAAAGAATTTAATCAAATCGAGATTGTCAAAAACACTTTCAATATATGAGTACCCAAAACTAAAGTTTTATTTTTGCTACGATGAATTCAGGGAGATTTCCAAAGAAGTTCTGTCAAAGATTATTAAAACCCCTAAATTTGGCATTGATGATATAAATGAAGCAATCGCTCTGAGCGATAAGTTATTAAGATTAGCAGATGAAATTGAAGAACAAAACTATGCAAAATTTTCCCCTCAAGAAATATTAAAATTATTAAAAAAATATCATGAGATTTATGAAGAAGCTTATATTAAGGGATGGATTGGAAATGCAAGTGATATGCCTGATATGCTTTTCACAAAACATCTATTGTTAATTTTACAGGAAAAAATAAGGAAAAAAGGCTCGCTCCTTAATGCCAAGAATGTGTTTAGTAAGCTTACTACCCCAAGAGAAGAGAGTTTCATGCAAAAAGAGCACGAAAATATGCTAAGAATTTTATTAGAAATTGATGCTGACTCAAACCTTAAAAAAATTTTCAAAGACCTTGAACCTCGCCATATATTAAGCAAAATTAAAGAAAAAGCTATCGGAAAAAAGCTAGAAAAACATGCGCATGACTATGGATGGATAGGATATGGCCTTATCGGCCCAAATTGGGACGAAGCTTATTTTATAGGGATTATGTCAAGCCTCATTAGGCAAAATAAAAATCCTAAAAAGATGCTTGAAGAGATAAGACAAAACAAAGAAGACCTGATTAAAGAGCAAGAAAAAATGATAAAGTCTTTAGAACTAAATGCAGATGAACAAACTCTTTTTGAGGCTGCAAGAGGATTTGTTTTTACAAAAGGTTATAGAAAAGATTCAGTGTTCAAATTCCTCTCAAGGGTAGAATTATTTTATAAAGAAATCTCCAGGAGACTGCATATTTCAGTAACAGATATAAGATTTTGTTTTCCACATGAATTTGATAAACTCCTATCTGGCAATCCTGAATTTATCCAAGAGTTAAGGGAGAGGCAAAAATTCAGCATTTGTGAATCTACAGGGACTTATGAAGAGGATTTATATTTAAATGGAGAAGATGCAAAAAAATATCTTGAAAAACTTCCTTTTGAAAAAGAAGAATCTACCCAAGTTTCAGTCCTTGAAGGTACCTGTGCTTGTCCTGGAAGAGTGAAAGGTAAAGTTAGGATAATAAACATCCCTAAAGAAATGGACAAAATGGAAAAAGGAGACATCCTAGTTTCTATAGCCACATCTCCTGATTTAGTTCCTGCAATGAAAAAAGCAGGAGCAATAGTAACTGATATGGGCGGGATAACCAGCCACGCCGCAATAGTTAGCAGGGAATTAAATATCCCCTGTGTTGTTGGTACGAAAATAGCAACAAAGGCGCTTAAGGATAACATGCTAGTTGATGTTGACGCAACTCACGGAACAGTCAGGATATTAGACCAATAGGGTCTTACTTTTTCTTTCAAAACCGAAAGGTTTATAAGTGCATACACATATGTGTATGCATGGCTACTAAAACAATTTCAATAACCGAAGATGCGTACAAAAGGTTGGCATGCCTTAAAAAAAATAATGAAAGCTTCTCAATGGTAATTGAAAGAATAACTGGGAAGAAGAAGATAAGTGATTTTAAGGGCATTTTATCCAAAGAATCTGCAGAAGCCTATGGAAGAGAGATAAAAAGGAATAGGGCAGAGAGAAACCAGCTTCATAAAAAGCGAATTAAACTGATTGATGAGGCTATTGGATAATGGCCTGCCTTGATACAAATTTAATTATAGATTTCTTAAAAAATAATAAAGAAGCCGCATCTATGATCGAAAAGCTAGAGGACTTGGGAGAAGATATTTCTGTGGCCTCTCCAACCATAATTGAATTAGTTAGAGGACTTTCTTCAAAAAATGTCCACGAGAATGAGAAAGAGAAAATAAAGGAGTTTATTGATTCTTTTTTTGTATTGAGTCTTGATAAACAGAGCGCTTTTTTAGCAGGAGAAATTGAATCTGAACTAATAAAATCCGGAGAGCTAATAGACTTGGAAGATATAATGATCGCTGCAATTGCAATAACCAATAATGAAAAGCTTATCACCAGAAATAAAAAGCATTTTAGCAGGATAAAGAATCTAGAGATAGAAAGTTACTAAGAGTCTTTTATTTTTTCTTTCCTTCTTCCTGCCTTTTTAAGAATTCCTGGACAAAAAACTTGTTTTTATCCCTGTCCACAACGCTTTTTACTTTAAACACTTCAATTCCGTTTTTCTTTGACTGCTCTGTCTTTACTTCTGCTATTGTCTTTTCATGTATTGCCTTGCTCAATAATATCTCGCCATCAGAAAGGTCTGCTAGTCTCTTGGCTATTGCTATTGTGTTTTCAACGCTTGTAAACATTAATTTATCGTCATGAATCCTGCTTACTAAATTTCCATTATGGACTGATAAGCCATATTCAATCTTGTCTTTATATTTTTGATTATGCTCTTCAATCTTCTTCTGGATTTCCATGGCTGCTTTCACCGCAGGAACATGATTTTTAAAAGTAGAAGTCATTGAGGGGGAGAATATAGGGATTATATAGTCTCCGCTCCTGTATATTGTTGCCTTTTTATCGTATACTAAGCTTAATATGTTGTCAATATTTAATTTAGCCATCCCATCTAATTTATTCTTTATTTTTAGGCAGACAATTGCGCTATCCTGCTTGTGACCGTTTAATACAAGGCTGTGCTCTGCAATCCTCGCATCTCTTCTAGGAGTCATAGTAAGCTCTCCGGCCTTGATTACCTTCTCTTTCTTCTCCTCTTTCTCCATCTTTTTTCCGAAAAGCTTATCGTTTAAAACAAATTTTCCTTTAATAGTTCTCTTGGAGGTTGCCAAGATGAATATACCTAAAACCAATATTAAGAAAATCCATGCAAAAATCTTGCTCCTGGCAAAAAATCCGGGTTTCACTGCTCTTATAGCTATTGCCCTTCCTGTTATCAGCCCGGCGCTTTCGCTCTCAAGAGAAGATGTCCCATCCGTGACTTTAATGCTATAGGTCCCTCGTGGAGCAATCAGTTGGTACTCTTTCTCTTCTCCTGGTTGAAGTTCGTTGTTTATTATCTCAACAGTCCCCCCAATGCTTACTTGTACTGCTTTATTATAAGGAACATTACCAATGTTCTTAATAACTAGGGTGTTGTTCACGATCTTAAACTCTGCCTCTTCGTTTTCTTCTACATAAAACTGCCGTTCAGCAGATAATCCTGCGGAATAAGCTTTAATCTTGTAATAGCCCATAGTAAGGTTCTTTTCAGGTAAAAATAATTCTTGAAGGTCAATCTTGCTCAAGGACTTTAAGATAGACTTTCCTTCACTATTTTCAATTAGGTAAGAAGCCTCTCCCTCTATTTTCTCTCCAGATTGGTCATAAAGCATTATTTTAAAGCTTAAGTTATTGCCTGGCTTTACATTTTGATTGTCTAATGCAATGTCAACTTCACTTGGCAGCTGTTTAACTTTTATATTTAATTTTTCTTCCCCTTTATTCAAAATCTCTTCCTCAATCTTTTGATATGCGTCTATATTCAAGAGATAACTTCCAGCCTTCATATTTTCTGGGAGTGTTACATTGGCGTTAAAAATACCTTTTTCAACATTTCCAGTTCTGCTAAAGTTTATTTCCGGAAGGCTAATCTCATAAAATCCTTCCAAAAGCTGCCCATTGGCCTTCTCTGCACTTCCTTTTATTTCAATATCCTTACCTGGCTCGAAATACTGGTCTTTTAGTTCAGAGTTAAGAAAAATAACATCAGAAATTAAAAAGTACTGGCTTGTTACTTTATCCGGCCCATATTTTAAATCAACTTGGCACTCCCCTTTGAAGTCTCCAAGAAAAGTTTTAGTTAAAGGATACACTATCTCAACGGTAGTCCTATTGTCAATATACTGAAAAAAAATAATCTCGCTCTCGTTCCGGCAGTTAAGCTGCGCTCCCAGTTGCTGGCCAGTTTCAGATAGCTTAACTGTCAATTCGAGGTTATCTCCAAAACTATAAACTCCGCGCGGCTCGCTGACAAACCATGCCTCAGCAGAAACCACATTTAAACATAACAAACTAATCGATAATACTGCAATTAACAAATCCTCTCTTTTTGCCATTTTCTTCAATCCCGTTAAGAAAATAGTATATTTAAATATTATTGTTATACATTTATTTCTCAATGATTTCTTTGGCTAGATAAAATCCAAATCCTGCGTTTAATTCACGGGCATATCTGGAGTTGAGCTTCTTGCGGCTATGTCCATAAATTGAAAACCTTCATGATTGCTATTAACAATAAATTGTGAGGTTTTCAATTTTGGATCATCCCAAAAACGAGCGCCGTTAGCGCATCGTTTTTCTGATCCTAGAAAAAGACAGACTCCCTGTCTGGCAATACCTTACACCACCCCGAGATACAAGCGTTAGGAATTTCTGGCGAAAGTAAGTCTGTCTCAGCTCGTTTACAGATATTTTTTTCAAGCATCTTACGATCTCTATAGGATCCCCTGTCCCCAAAGAAGCTTCAAGCCCTTTTATGGCTGGGGAATCATGGGCAAAGAGCCAGGATTCAGGATAAGCAAAGAGCCAGCATCCAGAGTAATCTTTTGCAATGCCGTCGGTTGGAGCAATCTGGGCTTCCATTGTCCATGCCACCGGAAGCAGGTGTTCACTAAATTGCGAAATTTTCACGAAAGATATGTTTCTATTGTGATTATATGCAATCCCCAAAAAGAACTTCTTAACTGCAGAACTCCCCTCTTGGTCACAATCCTCTACTGTTCCAATAAGTTTTCCATCAGAATAATGAATTATCCTTCCGTTTTGCGAACCATTTTTTCTGTGATAAATATAATCCCCTGTGATGGCATACTCTGCCAACTCCATTGCCATAAAATTAATTCTCTTCTTTGTTTTTTAAGCATTATTGTACTGAACTATCACAAACACACAACCTTTATAAACCAAGAAAATGATTTCTTATTATGGAAAATGAAAATGAGCCAGAAGACCTGGAAAATTCGCTAGTTGATGATTCAATGCCATCAGAAGCTCCAGGGAAAACAGGATTTAAGCCTATCCAAAAAAATAATCAGCCGCAAATTTCCAGAGAAGAGGAAATTGGCATACATAAAGGAGCTTTAAACACTCTGCTTGCAGAGAGAAACGAGCTTATCAAGATGGTTGCAAATGTGGAAGTAATAATGCAAGCCCATATTGCAAGGCTCAAGGAGCTGGGAGTCGAGATAAAAGTCCAGCAGCCGAAAGAAGAAGAGAAATAAATTTTTTATTAAATATGATTGAAGATATTCTAGGATTAATGACTTTGGTATATCTTGGTACCCATGCTACGTCTAGGATAGTCTCTTCAATTACAGATGAGCCTTTTGAAAGCCAGGAGCAGCTTCAAGAATTTGTTGACCAAAGAGTTTCTAAATCAAAAAAACCTCATCCAAAAGTCACATGCAGATTAGAACCCTATAGGCAATGCTCTTTGAAGGTAGGCGATAACATTTATATGCTTTTCGTAGGTTCTAGGAATCTAGCTAAGCATGAACTGGCCCATATTTTAGGAGGACATTTGAAAGCAGGAAACCTTGTTGTAAGATATGGATACGGCGAAGAATATTTAAGAAAAGGATTTGATAGAGTCATGGGCTTTATTGGTTATTTTTTTGTTTATGAGCCTTTAGCAGTAATAAGCCAGATTAGGAAATAAGGTTACAACAACACTCCTAAACTTTTATAAACTCTTTTTCTCTAGTTGATTTATGAAAAAGAATGTGGTTACACCGTGGGAAGTCAAGGGAGAGGTAGATTATGACAAGCTTATTAAGGAATTTGGGATTGAAAAAATAGACGAAAAACTTCTTAGTAGAATAAAAAAGCATGCAGGAGAAGTGCATTTTATGCTAAGAAGGGGAGTTTTTTTTGCTCACAGAGATATGAACTGGCTGTTGGATGAATACGAAAAAGGAAACAAATTTTTTCTTTACACCGGATGCGGCCCATCAGGACCAATTCACTTAGGGCATTTGCAGACTTGGTATTTTACTAAATGGCTCCAGGACAAGTTTGATTGTGAATTATGGTTCCAGTTTACAGATGATGAAAAATTCCTTTTTAAAAATAAGAGTTATAAAGAAATTCAAGACTGGATGTATGAAAACATGCTGGATATTATAGCAGTTGGATTTAATCCTAAAAAGACTCATTTTTTAATAGATACGAAGCATGCGAATTTAATTTATCCGGAAGCAATAAAGGTTGCAAAGAAGATTACATTTTCTATGGTTAAATCCAGTTTTGGTTTCAATGAAAGCAACAATATAGGAGAGATTTTCTTTACTTCTGTTCAAGCCGTTCCGGCCTTCCTTCCATCTGTGCTGGAGAAAAAGGAAATTCCTTGCTTAATTCCTCATGCAGTAGACCAGGACCCCCACTTTAGATTAACAAGGGACATTCTTCCTAAGCTGGGGCATTATAAGCCTGCTAGCATTCAATGTATCTTTCTTCCGCCACTGACCGGCAATGAGGGGAAGATGAGCAGCAGCGAAGCAGCAAAAGGAATTCTATCTACAGATGATGAAAAAACAGTTGCAAGTAAAATTAACAAATACGCGTTTTCAGGTGGAAGAGACACTTTAGAAGAGCATAGAAAATTGGGGGGAAATCCCGATATCGATGTTTCATTCCAATATCTAAAGTTTATGTTTGAGGAAGATGATGAAAAACTTGAGCAAATCTACAATGATTACAAATCTGGAAAGCTTCTTACCGGAGAATTAAAAAAATATACAATTCAAAAAATATCAAGATTTCTTAGCGCGCATCAAAAAAGAAGGGAAAAAGCCAAAAAACAGATAGATAAATTTATAAGCTTTTAAATAATAAAATATATATCTAGTTATATGTCTAACATGGAAAAAAAGGGAGGTGCAGAGCTTATAGCAGTTGTGTTACTGATTCTTATAGCAATAATGATAATATCGATAGTTACTTATTTTCTTCTGGGTTATCTTAATAGAAAAGCAGGTGAAACCAAATTGCTGAAAGAGATGAGCGAAGAAGATCTTGGTATAGACTCTGTTGAGTTGGGTGCAGATACAGGCACATCTTTTACTTTAACTCTCGAAAAAGGTCCTGGAGGGCAGGAAATCAAGAGCGTTGAAGAAGGAGCAGCAGCCCCTACCCAAGGCATAGTCCTTGTTTCTGATGTTTCAGGCAGCATGGAATGGTGCACCCAAGAAAGCGAGACAGGCGATAAGCTGACCTTATGGAACTTAAGCACAGAGGATGCTTTTTACTGCGGCAAGAGGAGGTTTAATCTAACCGATTGCCCAGGTGACAAAAAAATAGATTCCTTAAAAGGGGCTACTACTGCTTTTATCAATATAGTCACTAACCCTGCCGATTATCCAAACACGAAATTAGGCATTGTGGAATACTCTTCAGGAAATGCAGTTGAAAAACTAGAAACTTCAGACTTGAGTGTCAAGCTTCATGTAATCACCAATCCTGGTGGCTGTGATGAAAAGGACTGGATGAATAAATCTTTTGACGATACAACTTGGGGAGATTATACTCCGACTATCAGCGGAGGTGGCTGTAGTCGATGCAAATACTTTTTTAGAAAGCATTTTACAGTGACTGATCTTCAAAAGATAGAATCTCTCACTCTTTCTCTTGCCCATAGAGAAGGGGTTGTTTGTTATGTAAATGGAAAAGAGGTATATTATTATAATAGGAGAACGGGTGGTGCTTCACGATTTCCATGGAACAGCACTGAAAAAATTCCGGTAAAAGTACTGGAAGAAGGAGACAATACGCTTGCGTGTGCAATCATGACCTATTCTTCTAGCGACGCTTGGGGATTTGATGCGCTTCTTAAGGCAGGAAATACTATTCTATTGGACGAACAGCAGCCAGGATGGAAATACTTGAAAAAGACTGGCTGCAGCCCAGCTACTAGTGATTATGACCCTAAAAATGTAAGGGCAGCCCGCTATGCAGGAACAGAAATTACCCTTCTTGCAACAATAAAAAATACAGGCAAGCCCATAGAAAATTCTTTTGAAGTGGCTTTTTATAACGGCACTTCTAAGCTTCTTGATACAGTTACAGTCAACGGGATTAAATCGCGAGAGCTTAAAACAGTAAAAATTAATTTTACTGATGCAATCCCAACACCCCAGAGAAAATATATTGTAGAAGTAGATCGTGGGAATGTAATTCCAGAAACAACTGACGCAAATAACAACGACTCTAGGGATGTTTATACTTATCCTTCAGGAAAGGACTTGACCAGCGATATATTTGAGGTTCACAAATGTTATAATTGGGAGCCTACTGTTCCCACTACATTCAATATAAGAATCAGAATCTATAATTATGGAACAGAAAATGTGACTGAGAGTTTTAATGTCACTCTTAATTATACCGCCAGTGGTGTTTTAATAGGCGAACGAAGAGTTGTAGTGCCTCCAGGTTTAATATTAGCTGGGGGAGGTCAAAGAGATGTATGGGTAACTTTGACTCCAAACCCTCCTTTAGCTGACCCTATCTCTATCACCTCTTTAGCTGACTCGTCTAATGAAGTAGCCGAACTCAATGAGGCAAATAATCAAGATTGGGAGACAATTGACTTAAGGCAGCCCGACCTACGTGTTACTTCAATAGCTCTCTTGAATCCTGTTTGCTCTACAGTTCCAAATACTGTTAATGTGAGGGTTACAGTACGAAGCTATGATTGCGGTTCTCTCAATGTATCTAGTATTGCAGCTTCTCGCTTGCCTTTTACCTGGGCAGGAAATGTACAAGAGATTCCAGCTTTGGGCGCTGATGCATCTACATCTAGAGATTTCACTCTGCCTTTAAACCTAATTGCGCTCGGAAGCAATTTTTGGATTTACGCAGGTGTTGATACCATAGAAAATGTGAGCGAAGCTATTGAAAATAATAATAATGCAAGCAAATCTTTCTATTCAGGCTCTAATCTCAAGCTTACTGACTTTGAAGTTTCTCCAAGTCTAGTTGATTCTGGCAAAAGCACAACTTTTAAAATAACAGCCAATTTTTCAAACGATCAGTGCAGTACAGAAGAATTCAACGTGACTATCTATAAGGACGCTATTGGTGGAGAAGTAATCTGCAGGCAGAGCTTCAGTTTTGCGGGAGCAGGAACAAATTCCATGGTCTGCTCATGGACCTCTGCCTTAACTGCGGATACGATGATATATGCCTTTATAGACCCAGAAAACAATGCGAAGGAATATTCTGAAACCGACAATAGTGGTTCTGCAAAAATAACTGTTGAAAGCGGAATGGCTTCGCTTACCCCATTCTCTATTCTGCCGATACCCTCTAAACTGTCAAATATTTTCCTTAGTTTCAAGGATATGATGATTGATGACTGCGGGGGAACTCCTGTTAATCTTTTCACTCCACCTGACTCTAGCCTGCCAAGAAGCCAACCACTGACTGATGATGCAGTAGTATTGAGCAAATTTGCATCTGATTCTGAAACTTGGTGGGATACCTGCATCTGCTGCGGGATTAAAAAAGCCCAGGAGATGCTTACTGCCACCGACCCAAGTGGAGATCCGCTCTATGTGAACAGGGCGATGATCCTTATGAGTGATGGTAATGCAACAGAAGCATGTTCAGGAGGAAACCCAAAAGCAGACGCAATTGCTGCCGCAACAGCAGCTGTTGCACAGAACATAACAATCTATGCAATAGGTTTCGGTGAGGGTGTTGATTTAGATGAAGCTACGCTTAGAACAATATCAGGCAATGATCCAGACAATTATACAAGTGCAGCAAACAAAGAACAATTATTGGCAGCATTTGAACAGTTTGCATCAGCAATGAAAATTACCTATAAGCCTGTAACGTTTTATGACCATCTAAATGTGGTAGTTTATACTAAAAGTACCAGTTATACTACTACCCGTCCTTATACTGATATACCAGCTCCATTAGAAACCTCGCCGCCGATTACAATTGATATGGCAGCTGAAGGGTGGCCTATAACTAATGGGGATATAACAAAAATCGAAATATACACTGTGGCATTAACAGAGACCGGAAAAGAGATAATTAGTCCGGGGCCAGTAGCTGTTTGGGTGAAGCCAAGTAAATATTAACAAAATGATTAAAACCGAAATTGGGACGGGATTAAAGTCTAAATAGGTTATGCCAAATATCTCTACAGAATAGAGCAGTATCCATTCTATCTTCTCTTTTCTGCCGAACTCTCCAGCCAAACATCTTTTTGTCTGATGACCA
>Ga0315277_10003002_pt1 | contig 23151 bp, 16 predicted proteins | sample YL17G05_15_MG_FD_203695 | JGI IMG/M metagenome (GOLD analysis project Ga0315277, IMG submission 203695) | Sediment microbial communities from Yellowstone Lake, YNP, Wyoming, USA - YL17G05_15 | ecosystem: Environmental > Aquatic > Freshwater > Lake > Sediment | place: USA: Wyoming | collected...
TACCGAAGGCCGAGCTACGCCCTTGGGGTGGCGGCTGCGACCACCACCATGCTCGTCTTCGCGGCCTTCATGGCCACCTCGATCACCTCGCGTCTCCGCCGGAGAGAGGCCGAGGTCGTCGGGCTATCCGACGCCCTCAGGGAACACGCAGACGAGCTTGCGGACGCGTACGCCGCGCTTCGCCAGCTTGAGCACGATAAGTCCGACTACCTCCACCGAGCGGCCCACCACCTTCGCTCACCCCTGGCGACGCTGGAGCGCATGCTCACCGTCGTCGTGGAGGGGCGAACTGGAGGGATCTCCACGAAGACGCACGAGATGCTGGAGCGCGCTCGCGATCGCGCGCGCGGCATGGGCGACCTGGCGCGGGACCTCCTTGTGCTCTCCAGGGCACGGCGGGCTGTGGTAGGAGCCATCCAGGACAGGGCGGACCTCCCAGCTCTGGTCCGGCAGGTGGAGGCCGACCTCCAGCAGCAAGCATCCCTGGCGTCGGTCTCGCTTGTGGCATCGTGCTCTCCCGGAGTGCCCGACGTCGCGGGCGATCCGGAGACGCTGCGCGACCTGCTAGCGAACCTTCTGTCGAACGCGATCAAGTACACGCCTGCCGGCGGCGAAGTGCGGGTCAACGTGAGCGCGGCGGCTGATGCCGTCGAGATCCGGGTCTCGGATACAGGCATCGGGATACCCGCAGAGGAGCAGCCCTTGGTCTTCGACGATTTCTACCGGGGGAGCAATGCCCGGGCAAGCGGCAAGGACGGCACCGGCCTCGGGCTGGCGATCGTCAAGGCGATCGTGGAAGCGCACCGCGGGACAGTCTCTCTGGAGAGTGAGGTCCAGGCGGGAACGCAGGTCATAGTGCGGCTGCCGCTGGGCGCGCGTGTCGTCGCCAAGCGCGCCTGAGAGCGCCTATGCTCGCGAAGCAGAAGCGCAGCCATCTGTGGTCTTCCAGGAGCCTGGCGCGCACGCGGAGCGCGCCCCTCGCGCGGTAGCCAGCCATCTTCGCGGCCCAGAGCCGCGCGTCCCTCACACCCCGGAGTAGCCCGCGCGCTCCTAGCGCGTCCGCCCAACCCGCAGCGCCGCCAGCAGTTCCTCCGCGCATCTGCTGGAGAACTCAGGGTCGTTGACATTGCAGTCCATCTCGATGACCGGGATGTCCTTGCGCAGGTTCTGCTTGAGCGATGCGAACAGCGCCTGGTCCGCCTCCGGCCACCAGAAGGGCCCACCGGGGGAGTCGATCATGCTCAGCCCTCTCAGCGAGATCAGCACGGTCACCGGGCCGGTGCTCATGTTGAGCTTCTCCGCCAGGATCTCGCCCAGCCGTTTGCTCTCTTCCACATTCGTGCGCATGAGGGTGACATTCGGGTTGTGCGGGTAGAACCTGCGGCCCTTGAACCGATCCGGCACCGTGTCGGGCGCCCAGAAGTTGACCATGTCGAGACAGCCGGGAGTGACAATCGCTGGAACACCGTGCCTGGCCGCGGCCTCCAGACGCGTCGGCCCCGCGGTCAGCACCCCACCAACCAGCTCGTCGGCCCATTCGGTGGTGGTGATGTCGAGTACGCCCGCAATCTGGCCGGTCTCGGTGAGGCTCTCCATCGTTCGGCCGCCATTGCCGGTGCAGTGGAAGACGAGCACCTCATAGCCAGCTTCCTCGAGGATGCGCTTCGCGTTGTCCACAGCAGGGGTGGTGTTGCCGAACATCGAGGCAGCCACCAGAGGTCTGTCCTCCCCACCGGGGATGGTGACCTCGACCATCCCCACAATCGCGCCGGCGGCACGCGCGAACACCTCGCGGCTGATCTTGTTGATGCCCGATACGTCCACGATGCTGGGGATCATCACGATGTCCTTCACCCCAACGTAGCCCGACACGTCGGAGCCCGCCACCGTGGACACCATCACCTTCGGGACGCCGAGCGGCAGGGCGCGCATTCCCGCGCAGGCGACCGAGGTGCCCCCAGTGCCACCCAAGGCGAGCACGCCGTGGAACCTACCCTCGGCGTAGAGCTTGGGCAGGATGCCAGCAGCACCGCGGCTCATCGCGGCCGCCGCCTCGCCTCGGTCTTGCTTCGCCGCCAACTGCTGGATGTCGGCGCCTCCCGCCTCGGCGACTTCAGCACGGGCAATGTCCGGCGCGATCACCGGCTCGCCGAGCACGCCGACATCCACGAGCAGTGCCTTGAGACCCTGGCTCTCGATGCACTGCTTCACGAATCCGTACTCGGCGCCCTTGGTGTCGAGGGCCCCGATCAGCGCGATGGTCTTCGGCATCGGCTCGTCTCCTCTCCCTTTCTCACACCTGCACCGCGGCGGCCCTCAGATGCCGCTTCAGGAACCGCTGGACATCGACGACCTTACCGGCGTGGGCACTTTCGATCGCTGCGAAGAGCAGGGCCGCGCAGTGGATGTTGTCCTGAAGCGTGTTCTCGGGCGCCGGACCGCCGTTGAGCCAGTCCACGAAAAGCTCGGCCAGCCACGGGTTGGCCCAGGTCTCTCGCTCGAGCAGAGGCACGTTCTCCGCCGCCGGCCTCTCCCAGGCCCCGCCGCGCAGGATCCGGATCTCGCGGCGGTCCATCTCGGCCGTGCCGGACTCACACTCCACTCGGAAGTACTCCTCCCCCCACCCGTTCATGGTGGAGGCATTGGCCTTCGCCCCTTCGTAGAGGCAATGGACGCCACTCTCCATCTCCATCACCACGAGCCCCGTGGAATCGCCGGCATACTCACCCCACGGCGGATTCCAGGTGCGAGCGTAGACCTTCCTCGCGTTGCTTCCGGTGAGCGCGCGGAAGATGTCGAAGTGATGCACCGTCCCTTCGATGAGCAGCGGATCGGCGATCCGGTGCCGGAACTCACTCCAGGAGCCAAAGGCTCGGCAGTTGTGTGTGAAGCGGCAGACAACGTAGTTCTGCCGGCCCAGCTTGCCCGAGCGCACGAGTTGCTGGAGGGTCTGCTTGTCCTGGTCGAAGCGGTGGCTCATGGTGATCGCCATCTTCGTCTTCGCCCGGGTCACCTTATGGTAGATGCGGGCGCAGGCCTCCATCGTGTCGGCGATGGGCTTCTCGGAGAGGATGTCCATGTCGTGCGCCAGCGCCAGGTCCACCATCTGCTCGTGGTAGGCGGGCGGGACCACGATGATGGCGAAGTCCGCCTGAACCTTGTCGAAGGCTTCCCGCGCGTCGGTGAAGCAGCAACCCGGGCTGATGCCATAGCCCTCCACCGCATTCCTCAGCTGGTCTGGGTCGATGTCCACGGCGGCGGCGGGTTCGACCTTGCCCATCTCGACCAGGCGAGGGAGCACGTTCCGAGCCCAGTACTTCCCGAACCCGCCGGTGCCGATATGGATGAACCGCTTCGTCGGCATGCGCCTCTCCTTTGCTAACGCCTGATCCGCGTGAACCTCTCGGTCTGCTCCTTGATCGCCCTCTCCACCGGCAGTCGCTCCATCGAGCTGGCGCCATAGAACCCGTCAACGCCCTTGCAGCGCCCCAGGATGTAGGCCGCGTCGTCGGCCTCGGCAATCGGGCCTCCATGGCAGAGGACGATGACATCGCCCCGGCTTCTCTTCGCCGCGTCCACGATCGCGTCAATGAGGGGAACACACTCCTCCAGCGTCTTCGCGGTCGCCGCCCCGATGGTCCCGGCCGTGGTGAGCCCCATGTGGGCTACCAGGATATCCGCTCCGGCCTTCGTCATCGCCTCTGCGTCCTTGGTGTCGAAGACATAGGGGGTCGTGAGCAGGTCCATGTCGTGGGCCATGCCGATCATCTCGACCTCCTTGTGGTAGCCCATGTTGGTCTCCTCGAGGTTGGCCCGGAAGACACCGTCAACCAACCCCACCGTGGGGAAGTTCTGGACGCCCGCGAACCCGACCGCCTTCACCTGCTCGAGGAACTTGCTCATCAGCCGCATCGGGTCCGTGCCGCAGACCCCGGCCAGGACGGGCGTCTTCTTGACGACAGGCAAGACCTCGTTTGCCATCTCGAGGACGATCGCGTTCGCGTCTCCGAAGGGCATGAGCCCCGCCAAGGAGCCATGCCCGGCCATCCGGAACCGGCCGGAGTTGTAGATGACGATCAGGTCAACGCCGCCGGCCTCCTCGAACTTGGCGCTAATGCCGGTGCCGGCGCCACCGCCAATGATGGGTCTGCCCGCCGCGATCTTCTCGCGGAACCGCTTCAGAATCTGCGCTCTCGTCTCAGCCATAGGACCCTCCCTTGCCTGGGTCTACACCTCTTACACGCGGTCGCGCTTGGGCTCGGCCGGCCCGTGCTCATGCTCCCACAAGTGGCCGGCGCGCTTCTGTCCCTCGATGGTGGTCTCGAAGAAGACGGCCTTCACGGGCTCGTGCACGATCGGGAAGTCGTGGTGCCAGCCCATCCCCGTGGCCACGCAGTCGCCCGGGCCGACGTCGTACTCTCTCCCCTCCGACATGGCGACGCCGCGCCCGGAGAAGACGATCCAGTACTCATCGCAGTCGTGGTAGTGGTTGTCGAACGCGCCGTTCTCGGTGACCATGAAGATTCCCGACCCCCCGACCTCATCTCCCCACCTGCCCGCCATGCGTACCAGCACCGTTGATGCCTGGGCGCGCACGACCTCATATGGCGGATCGCCCGGCTGGAGGTCGAACTGCCCGTGCTCCCCGGCGACCACCTCCACGTCGCCAGCCTTCAGGGCACACTTGCCTTCGCCGACTATCAGCTTCTCCTTGGGCCCTTTGCGGCCATACCGATGGCTCTGGCCGGGCCCAAGGCGCACAATGTCGAAGTAGCTCAGCTCACACCAGGCGGGCGCCTGGCCCTCTCCACTCCGGAACGCAGGCATCGTCTCATTCCCCTTTCACCTTATGGGTGTCGCAGCTGGCGAACCGCTCTTCACCTGCTCGCAGCACTCGGCCAGGCCGTGGTAGAGCCGGGCGCGCCGGCGAACTGGTCCTGGCCCCTGGCTTCTGCGTCCCAGCAGGCTCAGCCGCCTCCCTGAAGACCCAGTGACCGCTCATCTGCTAGGCGCACGACGGCCCACGTCCACAGCGACGGCACCTCCAGGCTCATCTCGCCGTCGGCCGGGCTCAGCGCCAGCTCCCGGGGCTGGGCATCCGGTGTGTAGAGCACTGCCTTGCGGTAGGCGCGCCCGCCGAACGCCTCCAGGCTGATCGTCGCTGTGGAGGGGACTTTCTCCCGCATGCTGTCCGCCACCTCGTCGTAGTCCCGGTTCAGCAGGTGGCACACCGCGCTCGCTTCGCCGCTCGCCTGCCGAAGTACGGCCCACCCGCGATCAGCTCCGCTCACTGTCACTCAGGAGGGCGGCAGCTCAGCCAGCGCCTCCTCTCCGCTCCACCGGACGAGCCGGCCCTCCTCCCGAAGGGCATTGAGGACCTGCTGCTGCTCCTCATCCAGACTTAGGCTGGCCGGTGCGATCACCTTGGCAAAACCGCTCACCTGCTGTGCCGTCAGCCTCGCGGGGGGCTGGACTGTCCCATCGCGATGGCGTCCGAGTGCTTGATCCTCCTCCGACCTCGTCTGGCAGAGAGCGCGCCGCGCCTCCCTGAGCTATTGCTGAGCATGCAGCAACTGCCCAAGCGCGATGGCCACCATGCTGCCGAGGGAGCTGCCCACGATGAGGCCCAGGCAGAGCCGGAGCGCCCGCCGGTAGGCCCTGACGCCTCCGTAACGCATGACCAGGGTCTTGGTGAGCCAGGCGGCGAAGATGGCGGGGAGCATCCAGTAGATGGCAAAGGACCCAGAGAGGACAAAGCCGACCGGATGCAGCGGCCACGTAGGCCATCGCGCGGCGGCCGCCGCCAGCCCGGCGGTGATCAGGGCCCCGGCCGCGAGCGCCTCCAGAGCTGTGAAGTTGCTGGGGGCGGGGTTCTCCAGCCAAGCGGAAAGGTAGCCGAACGAGAAGCCTGGCTGTCGCGTCGCCCAGAGGCTGGCGTGACCGCTGCCAATCCCGATCCGGTAGCCCACATCGAGGGCGGCCCAGAGGGATGCCAGCACTCCTACCAGGCCGCTCAGCAGAATGACCCGGCCCTGACCGGAGAGCCCGGCACGGGAGAACAGGTAGAGCCCCTCCATCTGCACGCCCATGGGGGTGCTGCGAGTGGAGAAGGTGAGAGGGGAAAAGAGAGTTAACATCCCCAGCTCGGGCTGCGCTAGCCGCGCACTTCCGATCACCTTCGGCAGCAACACGTTCGCTTCCAGCTCCACGGACGGCGATCCTAGCTGCACGCGCAGGCGAGTGGTCGCCAGCATGACGACGGTGTAGAAGCAGAGGACGGCGATGGTCATCCTGCCGGACAGCCCTGCCCGCAGGCAGAAGTAGGTCAGGAAGGCGCCCGCGGCCGCCAGTCCGAGGGTCGCCAGCCGGATGGGCTTCGCTTCCTCGCTGCTTCCCGCGAGCCCGAGGAGCTGCGCAAGCAGTCTCTTGAGGTAGCGGCGGCCCAGCCACAGGAACGATCCCACGAGGGCGACACAGCCGCCGATGGACTGCTCGGGCACAAACGGGAAGTCGGCACTGCTGCCCTCCGACAGCCCGTAGTGGAAGCCAAGGATCGCCGCCGCGCGCCAGAGGAGGTTGAACAGCCACAGAGAGAGACACAGGTCGAGGGGGGCCAGGAAGCTCAACCCGAAGACCAGAGGGGTGAGCCCGAGCACCAGGTAGCGCTGGGCCAGCCAGGGCCGGACGTGACCCAGGACGGGCGTCAAATCCCAGACCATTGGCAGACCAGGGAGAGCGGGCCAGATTCCGTGGGCGAGGTTGACGAGCTCGATTCCCAAGGAGAGCCCGAACCCGATCCACAGCAGCCGGTCGGCGAGCAAGCTGTCGGACTCCAGGGCCACGATCTGGGGAAAGGCGGCGAGGGGGAAGGCAAGCTTCTCCTCGCGGTCCCACCGAGGCAGAAGCAGTCTGCTCAGGCAGAGCATCCCGAGGAAGGCCGCGATCACGAAGAGCAGCCACCAGAGCAGCGGCGTCAGCCAGGCCAGCACGTGATCGGCCTGGTACAGGGAGGACCGACCGACGAAGTAGTCTCGCACGGCTTCTGTGTCGGTGATGACGAGATGAGGCGGGAAGGCTCGCCCGAACCACTCGGCCCATCGGTCGCTCTGCAGGGCAGACCACTTGCCGTAAGCGACCATCTGAGGCAGGTAGTAGAGGAAATCATAGGCACAGAGACTGGTCGCCACCGCCAGCATGACATAGAGAGCGACCAACTCCTGAGGCCTCAGCCCCCAGCGGCGCGAACGCTTGATCAGCACACGACTGGCAAGCACCAGGAGAAAGAGCAGGGCCGCGACGTTGGGGAAGAGCGCGTACTGGGTGAGCCCCAAGCCCGAGCCGCTGGCATCGGCCGCCAGGCGCATCCAGTAGACGTTGCCGACGATCAGCAGGACTCCCAGGGCGAGCACCCCGGGGCGAGGAAGGACAGACGCCGCTGGGATACCGGATGCGGAGGGCTCGGGCTTTCGAGGCTGCTGGGATTCGTCTGTTCTGCGCTGCTGGTCAGCCACATCTCCTCCCAGAGATCCGGTCCGGCGCGTCGGGGCCGCTGTGCTCGTCTTTGCTTCAGCGGGTGAGCTTGGTATCCTCTGCCTGATGAGCGCTGCGTTCCCGGTCCTCGGAAGCCACCTGCCCCGGGCAAGCGGGACCCGCGAGACGGGCCCGGACATGCCGGCAGGACTTGCAGGGAGGCACAGCACATCTAGTGCGAGAGGCCCCTTGAGGCCGCCTCACGAGGGCCGCGGCAGTCGATATGAGGCTGGCATGAGGAGCAGGCACGATGACCGACCGAGAACGTTTCCTGGCGACTATGCGCTTTGACCCGGGGGTCGCGCCCCCCAACCACGAGCTCGGCCTCTGGGGCCAGACTCTGGACCGGTGGCTGGCCGAAGGTGCGAAGGAGCAGGATATCTCCTTCGACTGGTTCCGCGGTGGCACGCTGGGCCTGGACCGGCGCGACTTCGCACCTGTGTACACGCATGCGGATCCGCGCTTCGAGTACCGGGTGCTGGAGGAAGATGAGGAGACGATCATCCACCAGGATGACCAGGGCGTGGTGACCCGCGCCCTCAAGACTGGCACGGCGCACGGCACCCGCGCGAGCATGGACCAGCACATCAGCCACCCCGTGCGCGACCGAGAGAGCTTCCTGGAGTACAAGAAGCGGTACGTCGCCAGCTCCCCTGGCCGGTATCCTGCGCGCTGGCCCGAGCTGGTCGCGCAGTGGCGGCAGCGCGACTACCCGCTGTGCCTCCAGGAGAACTGCGGCTTTGGCCTGTTCAGCCACCTGCGCATCTGGATGGGCACCGAGGCGCTGTGCATCGCCTTCTACGAGCAGCCTGCGCTGGTGCACGAGATGCTGGAGTTCCTGACCGAGTTCTTCTGCGAGGCGGTGTCGCGCGCCGTGCAGGAGGTGCAGTTCGACTGCTTCAACTTCTTCGAGGACTTCGCGTACAAGACGGGCCCGTTCACCTCACCCCAGCTCTTCCGCGGGTTCTTCATGCCGCACTACCGGCGGATCATCGAGTTCCTGCGCGGGCATGGCGTGTCGTACTTCATGCTGGACAGCGACGGCAATACGGAGGTGCTGATCGGCTCGCTCATCGAGGTAGGCATGAACTGCCACTGGCCGTTCGAGGCCGCGGCAGGCATGGACCCGGTGCGCATCCGGAAGCAGTACGGCAAAGAATTGGTCATCAGCGGCGGCATAGACAAGCGGGAACTCGCCAAGGGAAAGCGGGAGATCGAGCAGGAGCTGTACGCCAAGCTGCCACCGCTGCTGGAGAGCGGCGGCTACATCCCGACGGTTGACCACACCATCCCACCGGATGTCCCGTGGGGGAACTTCCTCTACTACCTGGAGCTGAAGCGGAAGCTCATGGGCTGCTAGTGCCCTGATGCGGGTGGGGAGGGCGTGTGGACGGGGCGCAGGGGTCCTGAGTGGCAACGGCACCAACGCTAGCGGAGGAGAGCTGTCACCGGGATCCCTTGACCAGGATCCTGGCATCGCCAGCAGGCACCGTGACGGACTCCCCGGTCTGCCCCGAGCTCACGTCTCTGAGCTGCTGTGTCAGCCCAACAGCCACCGGCGCAGACGTCGGGTTGACGAGGACGAGTCCGTTCTCGAACTCTCTGCTGAAGATCCCAGCCCCGTAGACGTCCACGCGGTAGGGACCACACGCGTCGCCGAGGTCAGCGTCGTACTCATCGAACCACCACAGCTGTCCATGCAGGCACGATCCGCGGTCAAAGCCAAAGTAGCCGTCATCGAGCAGTGCCGTTCCCAGCCCCAAGCGCATCTTCCTCAGGTCTTCCTGGCCCAAGCGCTCGACCCGGGCGCACTCGTCGAGGTTGCCCGCCGAGACCCCCAGCTTGGAGGTCTGTATGTCGCCCACAATGAGGTGGTAGGGCGCCAGGGGCGGAGGGACGTGCTCGACGCACGTGCGGTATCCCCGCCACAGGGCCTCCCACCCTGGGTCCCCGAAGTCATCACCCAGTGCATTCTCATGCATGTTCCCGTTCGCATACGGGAAGTAGGGGCAATCATCAGACCAGGGCGCACCACCATTGCCGGTGATCACCGCACCCGGATAGCGGCGCCGCAGCTCGCGCACGAGGTAGGTCATGCTCTCCTGGTAGCAGACGGTGTCCTTCTCGTCATGGACACCATCTTCGTTGAGGTCGGCTTCGTTCGTGCCCTCCCCCATACAGTCGAGAAGGACGCCGTCGTACATCCCTGGCTCCAAGTACTGCCTTTGGGCGATATGCCTGACCACGTGCTTGGGCCAGGCGAAGCCGTCCACATATGGGTTCATCTCATATCCGCCCCACGGGTACGGGAGGAGGCGGCCGTCGGCAGTCTTGGCGTACCAGTCGTTTCGGCCTGGATGGCTGTCCAGATGAGGGATGCCCTCCTGCAATGGTATCCACGCGAGCAGCTTCACGTCGGGATTCGCTTGCCTGATCTTGCTGAGAGAGGGAGCTGTGCGCGGCGGCCCGGGGGCGGGGTCGAGTATGACCACATCCCACTGGGCCAGACGCTCCTCCAGATGATCGACCTGGCCCTCGTCGAGGTAGCTGCCCATATGCCAGTAGTTGACGAGACGCGGGTATCTCCGCGGGCGTCTGGCCGTGGGCGCGAGTCTCCACCCTCGGGCTCCGTTCGCCGATGCCTTGCCGCTTGCTGGTGGTCCGGGGTCCATGCCACTCAGGAACGCCAGGATGATCACGCAGGCCGCAACTCGGCCGAGCATGGCGGGGCTCCCCGCGGCCGGGTGGGCCCGAGCCACGGCCGGTACATGCGGCCGCCCGGCCACGCAACTACAGAGTCTCTTGTTTCAAGGTTATGCCGCAGCTCGCCACAGAATGCTTTGCGTGGCGTCTGTGCGCCATCTCCTGCGTTAGCCGGCGTTACGGCAATGCAAGAGATGCTGTAGGGCTCCAGCTTCTGCAGAGCGTCGGGCAATCCTGCGGGCGGAGATCGGTCGCCTGGGGCAAGCCCGCGGGGACGGCACGGAGAGCAGCTTCGCGGCAGGGCACGCGCCTCAACCCACGGTGACCACTCCGCCCCCGTCGAGCGAGCCAATAGCGGCTGCGATCACCTTCTGCGCGGCAAGGCCGTCTGCCCCTGACCCGTCGATGTCCTCGGGCGCGGCGCCGTCGGCTACCTGCTTCAGGAAGCAGTGGATCCGCTCTCGAAACGTGTCGCCGAAGTCGCGATATCCGCCGAAGACGGGATTCGTATACAGCGACTTGGTGAGATCGCCCGCGGGGTAGAGGGTGACCTCTCGCCACATGTCCTCAAGCACGAAGCGGCCCTTGACCCCGGCGACCTCGCACCGCTCCATGGGATGACCACGCGCGATGTCGTAGCTGCTGGTCAAGTGTCCCACCATGCCGTTCGCGAGCGCGAGGTTGAGCGACGCGGTGGACCAGATGCTGCGTCCCGGGGCCTTCATCGCGAAGCAGTGCACCTTGGCGATGTCGCCGCAGTAGTAGCGGATCATGTCTACGGAGTGCGGGTTCAGGGCCTTGAGGTGGAAGTAGGGCGAGTCGAAGTCCCCTGGCCGCCCGATCCAGAGAGCCATGTTCACGAAGAGCAGGCTGCCGAGGCGGCCCTCCTCGAGCCATTGCTTCGCCAATCGGGCGGCCGGAGTGAAGCGATGGTTGAAGTCAATGCCGAAGCAGCGACGCCGCTCCCGCGCGACTCGGACCATCTCGGCGGCCTTGTCGATCTCGTTGCAGATCGGCTTCTCGCAGAGCACGTGGCAGCCGGCCTCGAGCGCGTGGATCGTCGGCTCGTAGTGATCGCTGCCGTACTCGTGTCCGCCGGTGGCGACGCTGCAGAGGTCAGGGGCGAGCTCGTCGAGGGCATCCTGCGCGCGGGTGAACCAGGGCACGCCGAGGCGCTCGCCCGCGCTCCTGGCCCTCTCGGGGATGATGTCGCAGACGCCGACCAGCTCGGCCAACTCATCAGTCTTGTAGATATCGGCGTGGAGGTTGCCAATGGGGCCCATGCCGATGACGCAGACTCGCAGCATGGCTATCCTCGAGTCCGACTCGCCGGGAGCCGGTAGCGCAGCTCCTTCATGTCCTCGGCGAGGAAGTCGAAGTAGTGGCGTCCGTCATCCTGCTTCCAGCGGCCCACCGGATCGCGCTTCACCTCGGTCTTGGCCAGAGGGACCCCGAGGAACGCCTCCAGGCGCCGCAGCGCGGTGTCCTGCCTCATCACGAAGTCCTCGAAGCGAACCTGGACCGCGCGCTTGGGGGGCGGGGTGGCCTTCACGATCTCACGCTGGTACTTCCAGCTGATCGCCCGCATGAGCCTGATGTCGTCAGTCCTGTCGTAGGGAACACCGAAGCCCGAGAGATCGTCGGTGAGGTGCGAGCCGATGACGGAGTCCCGCGGATCCCTCACCCAGTGGATGTAGTAGGCTTCCGGGAACAGGCGCACGATCCAGGGGTACACCAGCGTGGTCTCCGGCAGCTTCCAGCCCTTGAGCGCGGCGTCGCTGCTCAGCACCGAGGTCAGGTAGGACTCCACCAAGCGCGCGAAGGTCGGGTCAATGGGCATGGTATGGAGCCGCGCGAAGTCCCACTCGAGGCCCCCCCTGTGGACGACATGGCGGGCCATGACGCGGCAGGCTTCGTAAAGGGCCTCAGCCGGGATCAGGTCCCCGGAAGCGTTGAGCTGCGAGCCCATGTAGAAGCCGCTCGCGGAGAGCGTGTGGGACATCACTCGCGTCCCGGAATGGCCTCTGCCGATGACCGTGACCATCATGGGCGTGACCCTAGAGCTCCCTCGCCCCTCGCTGCCTCTGCAGCTCCGCGGCGGCGGCCTGGAGCTTCTCGGCCATCTGGGGGGATCCGATGTGCAGCGTGTCGTAGGCCTGTCGGGAGGTGTTGAACGGCTCGCCGTGGCCGTGCCAGTTGAGGTTGGTAGACATCGGGTTCGGCCGGCCCGTCTCCTGCTCGCGCCGCACGATGTGAGCGCTCATCCGCGCCTGGAGCATCGCGACCACCCCCGGCTCCTGTGCGGCCAGGTTGTGGTTCTCCTCGGGATCAACGACGAGGTGGTACAACTCGATCTCGGGCTTGAAGTGGAAGTCTGGCTCAAGGGCCTGGACCAGCTTCCACTCGGGCGTGCGCCAGCCGTGCTTGCGCATCCAGGTGGCCTCCGTGATGTAGAACTCCGGCTCCTGGCGCCGCCTCTTGCCGCGCATTAACGGCATCAGGGTGCGCCCGTCGAAGCTGATCTTGGTCTTGATGCGCATCAGGTCCAAGATCGTGGGCATGATGTCCTTCATCTGGACGAAGTCGCGGAATCGCCGCCCGGCAGGCACCTTGCCCGGGTACACGAACACTAGCGGGACATGGATCGTGCAATCGTAGAGCCCGTGGTGGTCGAACCAGCACTCGTGATCGTAGAGCGTTTCGCCGTGATCGGAGTCGATGACGATCAGGGTATCTTTCTCGATTCCCAGTGATCTGAGCGTCTGAAGGATGTTGGCGATACACGCGTCCATGTAGGCCACCGCGCCATCGTACTGCGCGATAATGTAGTCCTTGTCAGTGCACCCAGGCGGGAACCAGCTCGCGAAGAAGTCGCAGAACGGCTCGAACTGCATCACAGGATCGAGGGAGTGATTGCCGGGATCGAGCTCATTCCCGTCGTAGAACAGGCGCTCGAAGGGCCGTGGAGGCAGGTAGGGCGCGTGGGGATCCATGTGCCGCAGGAAGAGGAAGAAGGGCTCCTCCTGATCGGCCAGGCGCTTCAACTCCGGAATCGCCACCGCGTTCAGATTCTCGGCCTTGTGGCTGCGGCCCTCCTCCCACGAACCCCAGCCGGCGAAGTCCAGGTACTGCTGGAAGCCACGGGAGGCCTGGTTGCGAGAGAAGCCCACACAGGTTGTGTGGTAGCCGCTCTCGCCGAGGACCTCGGCCAGCGTCTTCACATGGCTGCCGAGCGGCCCCTCGTGGCGGAGCGCGACCACGTCGGTTCCGAAGCAGTCCATCCCCGTGAACATGGAGGCATAGCCAGGTGTCGTCGGGATCGATGGGCTGAACGCGTTCTCGAAGACGCAGCCGGCGGCCGCGAGCCGGTCGAGGTGCGGGGTCGTGAGTCGGTGGTACCCGTACAGACTCATGTGGTCTGCACGCAGGCTGTCGATGCCGAAGAGCACCAAGTTGGGTCTCTTTCTCACGGAGTCCGGTCTCCTTCGTGGAAGGCGGCGGGCCGCGGGTCGGCCGGGACCCGGCTGATCTGACTGGACCCCGGCCACGAGCCAGCTGCCGCGACGCTAGCGGGCTCCCAGCGCCTTCAGGCAAGCGTTAAGGTAGCCATAGCTCTCCGCCGCGATGATGGCGACCTCGGCCAGGTTCAGCTCGCCGGCGCCGATCACCTCCAGGCACACGGGGCCGGAGTACCCGCCCTGCACCATCTCCCTGCAGTAGGCGAAGAGGTCTATGTCGCCTCGCCCGCAGGCCTGCTCTTGCGGCCTGCCTGGCCCCGGTCCGCGGCCGCGGCAGTCTCGGATGTGGATGTGCTTCATGCGGCTGAGAACCTCCTCCAGCGCCTCCGCCGGGTCCTCGCCGGCGCGCCAGATGTGGCTCGGGTCCATGTCGATCCCGAACGCCGGTGATGCGATCTTGGCCATCGCCGCCAAGGTCGTCGCCGTGTCGTGGATGCTCGCCCCGACATGAGCCTTGACGCACAGCGTCACGCCGTGCTGCTCCGCCTTCTCCGCCATCTTGGCGATCAGGAAGGTCTGGCGCTCGAAGTCTTCCGCCACGCCGGTCTTGCCGCCCGGGCCGATGTTCACCACCGGGATGCCGATCTCGGCGGCCGCCGCGAACGCCTTCATCAGCCGGTCTTCATCCAGCGCCGCCTCTTCCATTGACAGGAACTCAAGAGCGTTGTCGGCCACGATCCGCTTCAGGGGCGCGGCCTGCTGCCGCCAGAGATCCAGGTCCAGGTGCTCGCACATCCCCTTGATCGCGGAGATCTCAATGCCATCGTACCCCGCCTGCTTCACGTACCTGGCCGCGGTGGCGAAGTCGGTGTTGGCGAACAGGACGGAGTTGACCCCGAGCTTGATCACGCTTTGCCTCCTTGGATGCTCACAGCCCCAACCGCAGGGTCCGAGGCTCACAGGTCGACGACGGTGTGCGTCTCCCAGGACCTGATCGCGGCCTCGATGATGCGCTGCGCCTTCAGAGCGTCCTCTCCCGAGCCGTCGATCTCGTTGTACTTGGCTCCGGCCTCGAGCTGGTCCACCCACACGCCGATGCGGCTCCTGAAGGTCTCGCCGAAGGACCGCATGCCGCCCAGGTACTTGTAGCTCTCGACCTCGATGCTGTCTCGCGGGTAGAACTGGAGGTCTTCGCACGCGTCTTCGATCACGAAGCGACCCTTGGAGCCAACCACCTCGCAACGCTCGAGGCCGTAGGAGCCGCCGGCGTCATAGCTGCCGGTCAGGCTGCCGACGACGCCGTTCTCGAATAGCAGCAGCACCTGGCAGTTCGACCACGTGATCCGGTCGTCGCCCTTCTTGAGGAAGGATGCGACGCTCTTGACGTCGCCACAGAAGTACCGCATCACGTCGAAGGAATGCGGGTGGAGCGCCCGCAGGTGGAACCAGGGAGAGGTCTCCACCGGGTTGTTGATCCACATGCGCATGTTGATGAGGTAGAGGGCGCCGAGCCTCCCGCCATCGACCCATTCCCTGGCGCGCGCGGCAGCTGGGGTGAACCGGTGGTTCAGGTTGATGGCGTAGGGGACCCTCTTGCGCTTCGCCAGGGCGACCATCTTCTCACCTTCATCAACCCGGTTAGAGATCGGCTTCTCGCCGAGCACCGGGATGCCGGCTTCCAGCAGTTCCATCGTCGGCGCAAAGTGGTCGCCGCCGTTCTCCTCGCCTCGGGTGCACATGCTGCAGGCGTCGAGCTTGGTTCCGCTCGCGAGCATCTCCTTGACGCTGTGGAAGGCCTTCCCTCCGAACTGGGCAGCCGCGGCGTCCGCCTTCTCCTTGATGATGTCACAGACCGCGACGATCTCTGTCTTCGGGTTGTTCTTGTAGACTCCCGCGTGGACGCTCCCAATGTTGCCGACTCCCACTATTCCGATCCGCAGCGCCATCTCGATACCACCCTCCCATCAGGATTGCCCTCGGTTCACCGGCCGGTACTGCTAAGCCCCTGGGCCCGACACAAGCTCCATCCGGCGGGCGCGGACCCGGGCGGCGGCTCTTGCTTCACCGGCGCGGCTCCGCTCTCCTCTGGCGGGTTTGCTCGGGCGGGCTGTCTGGCGCTCTCGTGCCCGATGTCCCATTCTCCCCATTAGCATACGCTTGCTTGTCAGGCTCTGCTGGTGCAGGATGGCCCACTCCGGCGAGTCGGCAGACGTGGGGGAGAGGGAAGGGGAGGGCACAGGGGCGCTTGAAGTGATGGCGTGAGGGGAGGCGCGGGGAGAGGCCGAGAGGAGCGGAGGCGGGGATGACGTCTCTGGTGCAGGTGTCACTGGCGGCCGGGGTCTGCCTGGCGCTGGGGGTGGCGTCGGCATGGGCGGGCCGACCGGCCTGGATGCCGAGCACGCCGGCGCTGTCGGTGAAGGGCCGGATCGTGGAGGTCAGCAGCGTGGAGGAGCTGGACGCGGCGCTGCGCTCTGCGAGCGACGGCGACACCATCATGGTGGCCGACGGGACGTATCAGCTCTCGCGCTTCCTGGAGCTGGCCGGGAAGACGGATGTCACCGTGCGCGGGGCTTCCGGCGACCCCGCGCGGGTGGTGGTCCGGGGGCTGGGATGGGACAGCGGAACCGACCAGGACGACGCCCTGCGGATCCAGGGATGCGCGGACGTGACGGTCGCGCACCTGACCTTCGCGGAGTGCCACGCGTACGGGGTGAAGCTGGAGCAGGTGCCGCTGGAGGGGAGGCGGCTGAAGGGGATCAGCATCTATGCTTGCGACTTCCGGAACATCGGAACGCGCGCGATCAAGGGCACGGGCGGAGGAGGAGGGTTCGTGGACGGGGGGAGCATTCGCTACTGCAGCTTCGAGAACACGAAGGTTCCGCCGCGGACGTGGTTCATGGAAGGGGACTACATCAGCGCTGTGGACTGTATGCGGCTGAAGGACTGGGTGATCAGCGGCAACTACTTCAAGAACATCAGGGGAGCGGGAGGGGGAGGGCGGGGCGCGGTCCTCGTCTGGGTCGAGTCGCAGAACGTCACGTGTGAGGGCAACGTGTTCGTCAACTGCGACCGCTCTATCTGCTATGGGAACCCGTCGGGCTCGACGGAAGGGCCGGCGAGGCCGCACAACACGGGCGGGGTCATTCGCAACAACTTCATCGTCGCAGGCCGGGACACTGGGATCGAGATCTGCTGGGCGGATGGGGTGAAGGTCTACCACAACACGGTGCTGACGCCGGATGCGGAGAGCGGCTCGGGCATCCACTATCACTGGCAGGAGATCACGGGGGTGGAGATCAGGAACAACATCGTGCGGGGCCGCATCCACGGGGACGAGGGCGGGGCGACGGAGGCGGGCAACATCACCGCCGGGATCGAGGACGCATGGTTCCGAGATCCGGCCGAGGGAGACCTCCATCTGACCGCGGCGGCGGCGCCTGCGATCGGGAAGGCGGACCGGCTGGCCGAGTGCCCCGGGGACTCTGATGGCACGACGCGGCGCGCCAGGAACACGGACGCGGGGGCCGACCAGTACGAGCCCGGTGGGAGGGGCGGCGAGTCGTAGGAGGCGGCGCCTGTCGGGTGGGGCCGAGCGCTCGGGGAGAGAGGAGGGAAGAGATGGCACACACGGTGGTCTCAGGGGAGGGGAGCCAGGATAGTCGGGGAGGCCTCAGAGGGGCGCTGCTGATCGTCCTGCTCGCGGCGGCGTGGGCGACCTGCGCGAGCGGGGGCGCCGAGAGACTGACGGGCGAGCCGGAGGGACAGATTCGGCTCGGCGCATCCCTCTTGTGCGGGGACGACCAGGGACGACTCCACTTGTTCGTCGGAGATGAGCACGTTGTGGCTGGCATGGGGATCGCCTGTGGGCTGGGCGGCCACACCACGTCGGCCGGGTTCGAGGAGAAGCGCACGGAACGGGGCGCCGGGATCATCGAGTTCAGTGGGGCCTTGCCGGGACACGACGTGAGGTTCGAGCAGAGGGTATCCGCGGTGGGCGACCGGGTGAGGATAGAGCTGCTCAGGACGGGGGCGTGGCCCGAGGAGGGGGGCTGGTGCAGCTTCCAGTTCAGTCTGCCGTTCGCTCGGCACGCAGGCGCCGAGTACCGGGCCGATGGCCAGGCCCGCGTCTTCCCGGTAGACACGCCGCCGGACTTCAGCCTAGCATCGGGGGCCAAGAAGCTGGAGTGCAGCCTCGGCGATCCGGGACTGAACCTGAAGCTGGAGTGCGCGACGGGGATCTCTCTGCAGGACGAACGGCGGTGGGGCGGCGCTGGGTTCCAGGTCGGCGTGGACTTCCCCGCGGGGAACCCATCGAAGACTGAGTTGTTCCTGACGCTTCCGGACAGCGGACGGGCTCGGCCGGGCCCCCGCCTGTGTTACTCGCAGATCGGGTACCCAGGGTCGGGCTTGAAGTTCGTGGTCCTGGAGTGGCCCAAGGGGACGGAGCGGCCGAGCGACTGGGTGCGGCTGGAGGACGTGAGTGGGGGGGTGGCGGAGGAGGGGAGGTTCGGCGACACGGTCGAGTACGACTACATGCAGAACAGCTTCGCCGTGTTCGACTTCTCGCGCGTGAGGGAACCCGGGGACTACCGCGTGGTGTGGAGCGGGGGCAGCCAGGAGGTCCAGATTCGCTGGAGCGTGTTCGAGGACAGGCTCTGGGAGCCGACGCTGGACTTCCTCATCCCCTGGCAGATGTGCCACGCCGAGCTTGACTTCGGCGGCCGCTTGCCAAGACAGCCGCGGTGCCACATGGACGATGGGGTGCGGGTGCCGGCGGACTTCCCCGGCGTTGACGGGTTCCGGTCCTACGGGTGCGAGGGCACGCCGTATGCGGCGGGCGAGGCCGTCCCCTGCGCGAGGGGCGGGTGGCACGATGCCGGCGACTACGATCTGAACGTGCACGCGCAGGGCTTCTCGACCTGGATGCTGGCGTTGGCCTACGAGGAGTTCGGAATCGAGCGCGATGTGGCCACGCTCGACGCTGAGAGGCAGGTGTTCCTTGCGGGCCGGCCGGACGGGGTTCCCGACATCGTGCAGCAGGTCGAGTGGGGAGCCGACTGGCTGCTCAGCATGGAGCAGCCCGATGGCCGCGTCTACGTCGGCGTGGTGGAGGAGCCGGAGCGCTATACCGCGAGCATCCTGCCCGAGGAGGTGACTGACGGTCTGGCGGGGACGGGAGACGAGCGACACGTGTACGTGGACTATCACCCCGAGGTGCAGCTTATCCAGGCGATCTCGCTTGCGGCGGCCAGCCGCGCGCTGGCCAAGGCGAGGCCGGAGCTGGCGCGCCGATGCGTGGACGCGGCGAGAAGGGCGTTCGAGTACTTCCAGACGCACGAGGAAGTGTACCGGGACACCTCCTACTTCCAGGCCGACCCGCGCGACAAGGGCCGGGACGGGATGGTGGCGGCCGCCGCGATCGAGCTGTATCTGACGACGGATGACGGTGAGTACCTTCGGGTAGTTGAGCGGATGTCGGATGCGCTCGGCAGCCTCGTGATGGAGTGGCCTTCCCCCTACAGCACCCGTGAGTACGGGTTCTGGTACTCGCCGCCGTTCCTGGCGCGGCTGCACCCGCGGCTGGGGGAGGGGGAGCTGAAGAGCCAGGTGGAAGGCGCGTGCCGGCGCGCGGCGGAGCTACAGGCGAGGCTGGCATCGCCGCGGCCGTGGCCCTTCTACGAGTGGCACTTCGGCCAGTGGGGGAACAACGGCCACTGCGTGGACCGCGCGTTCGACGCCTACTGGCTGTCGCGGGTGGCACCGGACGCGTTGACGATGGAGGATGCCCTCCGGGCCATGCTCTGGATCTTCGGCCTGCATCCGGTGAACGATGTCGTGTTCGTGTGCGACATCGGGTACCCGGGGCCTAAGCACCTCTACAGCGGCCGGCTGCACGGGCGCTACGGGACCGGGCCGGCGGGCGTGCCGGGAGCGGTGGTGCCGGGCATGGGCAGCCTTCCGGGGGCCGGCATGGTGGTCTACCGGGATGAGCATGGCAACTACGGCCACAACGAAGCGTGCATCTACACGCAGGCGAGGTACATCTTCGCAGTGAACGCGCTGAAGAAGGCCGGGTACTGAAGGGCGGCTCGAGCGGACCGGAGGACGCGCGGAGCCGAGGGGGCCGGCGTCTCCGGTCGTCTGGCCGGCACGGATCGTTCCGAGGCAGCCTCGAGGGCGCTGGTTACTGCGGCGCCCCACCCCCGCCCGGCGTTGCCTGCTCTATCCGCCGGACCTGAACGATGGCCCTGTCAGCTCGGTCGGGGAACTCGAGCAGCAGCTCGGTCGTTCTGAGCTGTCGGCCGGGTGTTCCACGAGTTGATTCCACCAACCGAAGCACGGCCCGCGCCGCCTGATCCGCGTCAGTCGGTGGCTCACCACTCCGCGCCTGCTCGATGACCTGCTGGCGCTGAGCGATAGTCATGTCGGCAAAGGCGAGGCCCTCTGCAGTGCGCAGCCGCGGCTTCTGCTCCGGCGATAGGGAGGCGTAGAGCAGCAGCGCCCAGGCGTTGTACGAAAGCCCCGGCCCCAGGCCGGCCCGGCGGAGGTGATCAGGAAGATTCGCCGAGAGAAGATCCCGGCTCTCGAGCGCGACCGCTGCCTCGGCCAGATCGTCGAGCGTCAGCTCGCCTGCTTCTGGAGTCTGTCTCGGTAGGCCAGGATGAAGCTCTCCGGAACCTCCCTCTTCGTGAGTGCATACCAGTCGGCCCGATGAAACACGAGCGTCTTGCCGACCTTCTTCCAGGGGTAGACGGTCGCGCCGAAGCTCTCCTCGCCCAGCATGTAGAGCAGACGCCAGAGGGGCATTTCCTTCCGCATTTCGTCGCCCACGTAGGGCAACTGACCCGTGAACGAGTCCGAGATGACCGAAAGGCCGGTCTTCTCGGCGATGAACTCCTGTAGTTCAGGGAAGCCCGGGAACTGCTGATCGCCCAGCGCGATGGGTTGCAGCAGATCCGGGTCCGTCGGCTCGCGCCATTCCCTCTTGCGCCTCTCCTCCTGCTTCGCGGCCTCGGTTCGGAAGGCCTGGCGGTCCATGTCCATGGTGATCTGGAAGGCGGTCTCCTCATCTGGAGTTCCGGTTGCCACCAGCAACCGCGTGAAGCAAGGTTGCCCTTCGTCAAGATTGGGGTATCGTGGCTGCACTGCCACATCGTGGATGCGTATGTTGCCTTGGCTCTGCTTGACCGGGAAGTCGACGGCCAGCCACACTCCCCAGCCATGCTCGGTGCCGTTGTCTTCAACGCTGATGGTGGCGTGGGAGAGGTGGTCTCGCCATTTGACCACTTCCTCCGGCAGTTGCTCTCCTGCCCACCTCTGCACATACCACTTGGCAATGCGCTGCATGGTCTGCTGCAGTCTTGCCGACGCCTGCGCGTAGTCCCAGGTAACGTGACCCGTGTCCTGGAACTGCTGCATCTGCTCGGCCGGGAGGGTCAGCAGGATCTCGAGCATATCCCGCGAATGCGGATCGCGCACGCTCTTCGCCAACATGGGATCGCTCTTCTCGAGCTCCACCAGCGCCGCGGGCGACATCGCCAAGGCCTTGCGCGCCTCCGCCATACGGTTCAGCCGCACTGCCCTCTTCTCGTCCGCCGCCTTCTCTGCCGCCCTTTGTTCCAGCCACTGAATGAGGTCATCCGCGCCCGAATTGCGATGCAGCAGATAGGCCGGCTCCTCCCCACTACGATCGACATCCCAATGGCACTCCTGCAGCGCCTCCGGAATCTGCACCATGATGGTCTTCAGCGAGCAGTCCCTGGCGATGACTGTCAGCTTGCGCTCACCAACTGTGGTCAGATCCTCGGGCGCGACCCCGAGCGAGACTCCCGTCTTCTCCAAGAGCAGCTCAAGCGCCGGCACCGCCGCTCGCCCCAGGATCTCGATGTCCACCTGCTGCGCGAGCCGACGGTCGGGGTCCGACCCGCTCTGGGTGAGCTCTGGTTGCCACTGCTGCCTCGCCCCCAGGTCCTGCGACATGGCCGGCGTCGCCAAGAGCGCAATCAGAACAGCAAGGGGAATGCACCGCATCTGTCTCCTCCTCGCGACTCCGTCTACCCGTTGACACTCCGTCTGACGCATCTACTGAGTCTCGCCCAACGAGGCAAGTGCGAGACTCAGACAGGGCAGCCCTGGAGCGTACTGCAAGCCTCAGGCACGTTACCTCCATGTGCGAAGGGCACTAGACGGCCCTGACGCCCTCTGGTTCACTGGGGAGGCCTCACGTCCTCTGCGCGGGGGATCCGACGAAGGGCGCGCTGTTGGGGGCCATAGTCCCACTTGCGGAGGCACGGCATGGGGAATGGCAGTGTCGTACTGCTCTCGATGCCCGATCTCGCTCCTGCATTGGCAACCTAAACCCGCTCACCCCAATGCACCCCACGTGCGAGCAGCACCGCTCCCACGCCGTCCCCCGATCCACGTTCGGGAACGTGCTCGGCGGCATCGGCAACCGCACGTTGCCCTCCCCTCCCGCTATCGCCCGCGCCATCTCCCTCCCCTCCTCGCCAGAAGGACTACCAGCGCGGTTGTCTCGCGGGCACCGCGTTCAGCGGCGGCAGGAAGCATACCTGCCGCCGCCGCGGGCGCTACGGGCGGCGAGCCGCGAAGCGGGTCCGGGGGCTACATGGGAAGGTGGAAGGCGCGGGTGATGTACACGGCCATCTGGTCGCGGGTAACGGCGGCGGCGGGGCGGTAGGTGCCGTCGTCATAGCCGTGGGCGACGCCGGCCTCGGCGATGTACTCGACGTGCTTGTAGCACCAGGCGTGAGTCTCAGGGGTGACGTCCGGGAAGGTGGGGGTCTCCGGCGGGACGTAGTCGGCGAGGCCCTCCTCGCCGGTCGTGGGGGTGACGATGGAGCGGGCGACGTAGACGGCCATCTGGGCGCGGTCCACAACGAGGGAGGGCCGGTAGGTGCCGTCGTCGTAGCCGAGGACGATGTCGCGATCGGCGGCGTACTCGACGTACCTGAAGGCCCAGTGGTCGGCCGGAACATCGGGGAAGGTGGCGACGGCAGGGCCGGTGGGCACGGCGGCGTCGCCACCGGCGAGAGTGCGAGCGACATAGACGGCCATCTGGTCGCGCGTCACCGGGGCGGTGGGCCGATAGGTGCAGTCGGGGTAGCCCGCGACGATCCCCGAGCCGTGACAGGCGACGATCTCGGGGTAGGCCCAGAACTCAGGCAGCACGTCGCTAAAAGGGAGGCCGCGCTCCAGCCAGCCCCAGGCTGGGACGACGGCGCCGTCGGGGAGGCTCTGGGGCTGATCGGAGAGGTTGGCGACGAGGGCGCGGCCGGAGGACCAAGTGGTGCGCTGGAGGGTGTGGTCGGGAGTCAGGAACTCGTGGGAGAGCATCTCGTCGTACCCGACGCGACGAGTGAAGGGGCAGACGCTCTGGTAGGTCTGGACAAAGCGCGACTTGTGGGTCTGCCAGACCTCGGGGCTGAGCATGAAGAGGGGC